>Ga0351885_10205_pt1 | contig 23601 bp, 21 predicted proteins | sample TotcelFGM3001L13_FD_206771 | JGI IMG/M metagenome (GOLD analysis project Ga0351885, IMG submission 206771) | Enriched cells from coal bed in the Powder River Basin, Montana, United States - Total cells FGM rep3 HSBNCT.FGM.300.1.L13 ... | reverse complement strand
GAGACCCTCAGGCAACTGATCGAGCCGCAAGTTGCGCGTAACACGGCCTTGCTGGGCGATCTGGACGAGTACATCCGCAAGCGCGACCACCGCTTTCGCGGTGAAGTGATGGGCGAAGAGGGCGATGCGTGGCTGCGGGTCATGAACGTCATCACCGGTGGCGCGGGCCTGGGCGCCACCGCCAGGCACGGAGGTCGTCGCTCAGGCGATATCGGCAGCGGCAACCTCTAGCAAGCCGAATCGGGAGGGATGAGAATGACAGATATCGAGCGCAAGGTCTCATTCTACCTGGGCAAAGAGTACGACCTCGCCCAAGGCGCGGTCATCGACGATGCTCATGTGATGTACGATGCGCGCGATCTCACCACCCATGCGGTGTGCATCGGCATGACCGGATCGGGCAAGACCGGGCTGGGCGTGACGATGCTGGAGGAGGCCGCGCTGGATGGCATCCCCTCCATCATCATCGACCCCAAGGGCGACATGACCAACCTGCTGCTCACCTTTCCTGACCTGCTGCCGCAGGATTTCGAGCCCTGGGTGAACCCGGATGATGCCCGCCGCAAAGATCAGACGCCCGCCGAGTTTGCCGCGGCTACCGCCGAGCAATGGCGCAAGGGCATCGCGTCATGGGGGCAAGATGGCGAGCGCATTCGCCGCCTCAAGGAGGCCGCCGAGTTCGCCATTTATACGCCGGGCAGCGACGCCGGCCTGCCGGTGAGCGTGCTGCAGACCTTTGCCGCGCCACACCTCTCGTGGGATGACGATTCAGAGACGCTGCGCGAGATGATCTCAGGCACCGTGTCGGGGCTGTTGGCGTTGGTGGGCATTGCCGCCGACCCGGTGCAGAGCCGTGAGCACATCCTGCTATCCAGCATCTTTGAGCATGCCTGGCGCCAGGGACAGGACCTGGATATCGCCATCCTGATCGGGCACATTCAGTCGCCGCCCATGGCCAAGATGGGTGTGTTCGACATGGACACCTTTTACCCCGCCAAGGATCGCTTTCAGCTCGCCATGGCGCTCAACCGTCTGGTGGCGGCGCCATCCTTTCAAAACTGGATCAGCGGCGCGCCGCTAGACATCGCCCAGATCATCCAGACGCCCGCCGGCAAGCCGCGCGTAGCGATCTTTTATATCGCGCACCTGTCGGATGCCGAGCGCATGTTCTTTGTCTCGCTGCTGCTGCAACAGATTATCGGCTGGATGCGCGCCCTATCTGGCACCACCTCGCTGCGCTGCCTGGTCTACTTTGATGAATTGTTCGGCTATTTTCCGCCCCATCCCCTCAATCCGCCCACCAAAATGCCCCTGTTGACGCTGCTCAAAATGGCGCGTGCCTATGGCGTCGGCATGATGCTGGCCACGCAGAACCCGGTCGACCTGGATTACAAGGGGCTGACAAACGCCGGCACCTGGTTTGTGGGCAAACTACAGACGGACCGCGACAAGGCGCGTGTGCTGGAGGGCATGGAGGGTGTGATCTCCGAGTCGGGCACCATGCTCGATCGGCAGTATCTCGACCGGCTGATCTCTTCGCTGGGGTCGCGCATCTTTATCCTGCACAACGTGCACGCCAAGCAGCCGATCCTGTACAGCACCCGCTGGGCGCTGTCCTATCTACGCGGGCCGTTGACACGTTCTCAAGTGCGCGACCTGATGGCCGACCGCAAAGCAGGGGCGACTGCGCCCGCAGTCGCGCCAGCAGGCGCCGGCGCCGCGCGCGCACCAGAGGCCCTTACCCAGGCGGCTATGGTCAGCGGGCCGCGGGCCCCAGCCGCCGCAACGCCCACAGCACAGGGCCCGGCGGGCTATACGCCGGTGCAGCCGATGATCAACGCGCGCGTGCCCCAGTTCTTTTTGCCCGTAGACCTCTCGGAGCAGCGAGCCGTGCAGCGCTTTGCCGAATCGTACCGGGGACGCCCGTTGGTCAAGAGCACGGCAGTGGTCTATGAGCCCTATTTCGTGGCGCTGGCTTCGGTGCTCTATGCCGACACGCGCCGCGCGCAGACCCAGCAAGAAGAACTGGGTTACATGGCGCCTCTGCCCGCCTCTCACGGCTTTGTCGATTGGGACTCCAGTTTGCTGCCAGAGCTCTCGCCGCGCGATTTGAGTGGCTCGGCCCGCCCGGGAACACTGTTCAACCTGCTGCCCAGCGGCATGAGCGACTCGCCGCCCTACACCAAAATGCGCGACGAGCTGATCGACACGATCTTTCGCGCCCACAGCATCGCGCTCTATGTGAATGAGCAACTCAAGCTCACCTCTGACATCGGCGAGACCCGCGAGGCGTTCATCGCTCGCTGCCAGCGCGAGAGCCGCGACCAACTGCGCGCCACCGAGGAAAAGGAGCGCGTGCGCCTCACCAAGGCGATCGAACAGCTCGAACAAAAACTGCGCCGTGAAGAGCAAGAGCTGGAGCAGGACAAGCTGGCCTTGAACGGGCGGCGCGGCGAAGAGCTCATCTCGGGAGCCGAGAGCGTCATCGGCATGCTGATGGGCCGTCGCCGCACGACGGCGGTGTCTGCGGCCGCGCGCAAACGCCGCATGACGGCGCAAGCCAAGGCCGGCGTGCGCGAATCGGAAGAAGAGATCGCGCGGTTGCAGCGCGAGATAGAGACGCTCAAGCAGAAACGAGAAGAGGCGCTGGCCGACCTGCGCGCCACCTGGGAAGGCGCAGCCGAGCGGGTGACCGAGCAGCCCTTGCGCCCGCGCAAGACTGATATCCGTGTGTCGGCCTATGGGCTGGCCTGGCGGCCTTTCTGGGCCATCACTTATGAAGATGAGCGCGGCACGATTCGCGACGAGTTTGTGCCCGCCTATGGGGCCGAGCCGGCAGAGGGCGCAGGCCGGGCATGAGCGCCGCCCTGCAGAGCTATGCCGAGCTGGTGCTGCGCGCCGAGCGCGGCGTGGATTACGACATCACCGTGAGCGACCGGGGCGCCACAGTCACCGTGTTGGCGCTGCACGGCGGCGGCATCGCGCCGTTGACCGGCGAGCTGGCGACAGAGATCGCGGGCGAGTGGTACAACCTGTATCTGCTGCGCAGCCTGCGCGCGGCGGGCAATGAGGCGTTGCGACTGCCGTCGCTGCGCTATAGCGAGTTGCGCTGTGACGGGCTGTTGAGCCGCAGCACGTTGGCGCTGGCGGTAACGGGCGCGGCTGGCTGCACGGACGACGACGCACCCATCCAGGTGAGTGGCCAGAGCGAGCACCTGGTGGCAGCGCTGATGACGGCCCTGACAGCGGCCGGCTTTGCTGCCAAAGCCTCGACCAGCCGGGTCGAGCGGTTGGCTCTGCAGTGCTACAATCGCGCCCAGCAGGGCGGCGCGGTGCTGGCGCTGCCCTGGGGCCTGCGACAGTCGCTGGTAGCAGTGGACTTGCAGCCGGACGCAGTGGCGGGCACAGGGGAGCACACGACGCGCTGGCATACTCTGGTCGGTGCGGTGCGCCAGGGCATTGGTGATGGCCTGCTCGCCCAGAGCAGCGACCTGGCGATGACGCTGGCTCGCTTTGAGCGCACGACACGCGCGGCCCAGGCAGCCGGCCTGTTGGGGCCTGGCGCGCGCCGACACATGCCGCGCTGATGGCCAGAAATGCCCGTCTGGTAAACCCCAAGGGGGATTTGCGCCCTACAGGGGCGACAACAGCAGAGGAGGAGGGAACATGAGGTACGAAATCGTCGGTTCGATGCTGCCGTCTGTGGACGTCTATTTGCAGGCGGGTGAGTCGGTGTTTACTGAGAGCGGGGGCATGGCCTGGATGCGCGGCGACGTGGGCATGGACACCAATGCCCGTGGCGGCCTGATGGCCAGTCTGGGGCGCAAGCTGGCGGGCGAGTCGATCTTTATGACCAACTATACCTGCAACAGCGGCGAGGCAATGGTCACCTTCACCCCCGAGGCGCCCGGCCGCATTCTGGCCTTTAACCTGCAGGCGGGCCAGAGCCTGATCTGCCAGAAAGACGCCTTCATGGTGGCCCAGCAGAGCGTCAACCTCGAGATGCATTTTCGCAAAAAGCTGGGCACCGGCCTCTTTGGCGGCGAGGGGTTCATCCTGCAAAAGATCAGCGGCCCTGGCCTCGTGTTTCTAGAGATCGCGGGGGACGTGCGTGAGTACACCCTGCAGCCTGGCGAGACGATGCGCATTGATCCCGGGCACATCGCACTCTATGAGATGGGCATGACCTATGATATCGCGTCAGTGGGCAGCCTCAAGAACGCTCTGTTCTCGGGCGAGGGACTGTTCCTGGCGACGCTGACCGGCCCCGGCAAAATCTGGCTGCAGAGCATGCCGATCAGCAACCTGGCCGCCAAGATTCGCGAGTACATCCCCACCAAGAGCAGCTAGGCTGGCGCAAGCACAACGGCCCTCCCGTCAGGGAGGGCCGTTCGCGTTCTCTTGGGCTACAGCGTCACGCCCAGCGCTTGCAACAGCGCCACCACCAGCGGTGCAATGATCAGCCCCGGCAGCATGTTGGCCACGCGAATGCGCTTGAGATCGAGCAGCAGCAGGCCGATGCCCATGATCATGATGCCTCCCACGGCAGACATCTCGGCGATCATCACATCGTTGAGTACGTTCTGCGCCACGCCGGCCAGCAACGAGAGCCCGCCCTGATAGACGAGCACCGTCAGCACCGAAAAGAGCACGCCAATGCCCAGCGACGAGGCAAAGGCCAGCGCCGCAAACCCATCCAGCATCGACTTGATCGCCAGGAGGGAATAGTCGCCGCTCAGGCCATCCTGAATCGAGCCCAGCACCGTGAGCGGCCCCACGCAGAACACTAGGCTGGCGGTGACAAACCCCTCGGTGAACAGCGCCATGCTGCGATGCGCGATGCGTTTCGAGACCCGCGCCTTGAGCCACTCGGCGAGCCGCTCGAGGCCCCGGTCGATGTGCCACCACTCGCCCAACATTGCGCCCACCAGCACGCTGCCCATGGGCACGAGGATGTTGTTGGTGCCCAGCGCCAGGTCGATGCCCACGATGAGCGTCACCAGGCCCAGGCCGTGCATGACGGTCTCTCGCATGCGTTGGGGCAGGCGGTCGCCCAACAAGACGCCCAGCCCGCCCCCAATCAGGACAGTGACGATATTGATTAGTGTGCCAGTCAACGGCTCATTGGCCTCGTCGGTAGGATGGAACTAGCCCTCGAAAAAGGGCAGCTCTTGCTCGTCAAAGAACCAGACCCCGTTGGTGGTCAGATACTCGAGGGTCTCCTGCAAGAAAGCAAAGTGCTTGTCCTCGGCCGTGGCCAAAAAGCCCCACATCGTCTTGACGTCGCCTGCCTCGGCCTCGGCGGCGGCCTTGGCGTAAATGTCATAGCCACGCCGTTCAAAGTCCATCGCCATCTGCAGCGCCTGCTCATCGGTGGCCTCGGCGGGGATCAGCTCCCCGGCAGTCTTGGCCTCGGGGAAAATGTCCAGCGGGTCGACCGTGGCGGCCAGCTCTTTGGCGCGCGCCATCGAGACGCACCCTTTGCCACTGGTGACCGCGGCATACTGGCCACAGATGATGTCCAGGTGGGTCTGCTCTTCTTGCACCAACGTCTCAAATACGGTTTTGCCAGTCTCGTCTAGCGTGCGCGCGGCCGCCTGCTGGTAGAAACGCATGCCCCACAGCTCGGTGCTCATACCGGTCTTGAGAACCTCGATCACGTCCATGCCATACTCCTTGATGCTTGCTAACACATGGCCTGAGAGGGCATCGCCCAGTATACGCCCAGTCTGCCTAAACCCAGGAAACTTCTGACGAGATCGCCTCATAGTTGGCCATCAACATATTGAAATGGGTGCGTTCGGCGCTGGCGAGCCAGGTATACATTTGCTGGCCGGCTGCGTCAGCCGTCGCGACTGCGGCGTGGCGATAGAGGTCATAGCTCTTGATCTCGTTCTCCAGCGCTATCTGCAGCGCGCTCAACTCATCATAGGCGCGCTCGATCTTGGCCTGCATCTCCTCACCGCTCGGTGGAAAGAGACGCTCGGACAGGTCGATGCGCTCCACGGTGACATCGGGCAGCAAGACATAGTTGCCCTCGCCCTCAATGGCATGGAGCTGCCGTTGGATCATCTCCTGGTGTAGGCGCTCATCATCGGCCAGGGAGCGGAAGGTGCGCTTGCAGCGCTCATCCTGGACCTTTTCCGCCGCCTGGAGATAGAACGTCTGACCATCCTTTTCGAGCTGCAGCGCCTGGCTCAACACGCGCAAAGCTGCTTCATGATCTGTCATCTGTAGAACTCCTTTGCTATCCAAACACCAAGACTAGACTGACCGTCTGCCCGTCGCGCACCAGCTCGACCGGCACGCGTTGTCCACGGCTGAGGCCCGCCAGCAGTTGCTGCAAGTGCGTCGCACTGCTCACCGGCCTGCCGCCCAGACTCACAATCACGTCGCCAGCATGCAGGCCGCTCTGGTCGGCAACGCCGCCGGGCGTCACCTTGCCCACATAGGCGCCCGTTGGCTGGCCCGTCAATCCGCGCTCCTCCATGGTGGCGGCATCGGCCACTGCCGCGCCCAGCCGTGGGCGCCCCAATCCGCTCAAAACGCGCTCCAGTTGGGGCCGATTGAAGCCGACCACCACCTGGCCATCGAGCACCACCACCGGCACGCCGCGCTGCTGCGAGATACGAATCATCTCGGCAGCAGCCTCGCGGTCGGCGGAAACGTTGCGCTCCTGTATCGCCACACCTCGCGATGAAAGAAACTCTTTCACCTGCGTGCAGTAGGGTCAAGTGGGTGACGTAAAGACTGTTGCAGTCGGTGCGGATGGTGACATTGTACTAGACGAACTCCTCCACGAGCGCCCGATACGCCTCGGCTGGCCGCGCGTGCAGCGGCTGAGCCACGAGCGGCTGTTCGCTGATTGCCGCGACCTGCTCCTCATACGAGGGCACGTCTTCGCGACGATAGAGGATGCCGGTGGGGATGCGCTCGCCAGGGCCGGGATACTCGAATGCCTTGGCCATGGCCGCCATGCGGTCGCTGGCGTCGTGCCCCTCGTCTTCGACCTTGTACACGCGGCTGCGATACCAGTCGTAATCCATGCCCCTGTTAAAGCTCACGCAGGGCTGCATGACGTCGATGAGCGCATAGCCACGGTGTTCGAGCGCCTCGACGATGAGGCCCGAAAGCTGCGCCAGGTCCAACGCAAAGCTCCGCGCCACAAAGGTGGCCCCTTCGGCGATAGCCAACGCCACGGGGTTCATCGGCGCATCGATGGCGCCCGCGGGCGAGGTGCGCGTGCGAAAGCCCGGCCGACTGGTGGGCGAATACTGCCCGCGAGTCAGGCCATAGACGTGGTTGTTCTCCACCAGGTCCACCAGGCCCATGTTGCGGCGCACGGTGTGCAAAAAGTGGTTGCCCCCCTCGCCATAGCCATCGCCATCGCCATGCACGCAGATGACCTTCATGGCGGGGTTGGCCAGCTTGAAACCGGTGGCCACCGCCAACGTGCGTCCATGTAGCGTGTGCAGGCCGCTGATGTGCATATAGTCGTTCATCTTGCTGCCACAGCCGATGCCCGTGACCATCATGATCTCGTCAGGGCCATACCCTGAAGCAGCAAACGCCCGTTTGAGCGCATTCCAGATGCCAAAGTCGCCGCAGCCGGGACACCAGGTGGGGCGCACGTCGTTGGAAAAGTCCTTGACTGTTGCCATCTTATGCCTCCAGGTGCGCGAGGATATAGCCGGCCGTCAGGGGGCGCCCATCGTAGCGCAAGAGCTTCTCGGCCACGATGCCTGTCTCGGCCTGCAGCAGGTGGGCGAACTGGCCTGTGGCGTTGGTCTCGACGCACACCAGGCGCTTGGCCCCAGCCAGAGCGGCACGCACCTGCTCCACAGGAACGGGCCACAGATCGATGAACTGGAACAGGTTGGCCGAGCCGCCCTGGGAGTTGATCCGCTCCATCGCCTCGCGCACGGGGCCATAGCTCGATCCCCAGGCCAGAAAGGTGACGTCGGCCGCCTCGGGGCCATAGCGCCGCGGCGCGCCAATTTCGGCGAGCATGCGCTCTCCCTTGCGGAGGCGCATATCGGCCACCCGTACGGTGATCTCGGGGGCCTCGGTGATGTGTCCCTCTTCGTCGTGCAAGTTACTCGACGCCAGATAGACCGATTTGGGCCCATTGCCGGGCGGCAGGCGCGGCGAGACGCCGTCCGCCGTCTCTTGATAGCGCAGGTAGGGGCCTGGCAGCGCCTCGGCCTCGGCGCGCGTCAACAGCTTGCCGCGATCGACCGTGACCTGGTCGAAATCGAACAGGGCCGCCGGGCGAGATCTGACGGTCGTCGCGCTATAGTCGTCTGACAGGACCATGACAAGACACTGGTAACGGTCAGCCAGATCAAAGGCTCGAACAGCGGTGGCCCAGAACTCTTCGGGCGTGTGGGGCGCCAGGACGATGCGCGGCCACTCGCCATGTGAAGAGTAGATGGCCATCAACAGGTCTCCCTGAGCCGTGCGGGTCGAAAGGCCGGTGGCGGGCCCCGGCCGTTGCGCCAGATACACCACCAACGGGACCTCGAGGGAAGCCGCCAGGCTCAGCCCCTCGACCATGAGGTCAAAGCCGCCCCCCGAGCTGCCTGTCATGGCGCGCACGCCCGCATGAGAAGCGCCCACCACCATGTTGATGGCGGCGATCTCATCCTCGGCATGCTTGACCACCAGGCCATAATCGTCAGCTTGGCCGGCCAGGTACTCGAGCACACTGCTCCAGGGCGTCATGGGATAGCCCGCGGCGAACTTGCAGCCAGCCATCACCGCTCCCATGGCAAAGGCGCGGTTGCAGTCCAAAACGGCCTGCGGGGCCTGCTCGCGGGTGGGCAGCCCGGGCTGAATGACCTGGCCATAGCGCTCGGCCGTGATGCGGGCCGTCTCCAAAGCCACCTGGTGGTTGGCCTCGACCACCTCACCGCCTTTGCGCCCAAAGTTGTCGGCAATGACACCCACGATAAAGTCGAGGTCAAAGCCCGTCAACCGCGCAGCAGCCGCCAGCGCTGCGGTGTTGACCATCACCGGCGCGCCGTGGTCGGTGGCGATCTTGAGCAGCGGCAGGCGCGCCACGACGCCCCCATAGGCATCCAGGGCGCCGTCGGGGATTTTGGTCTCCTCGTCGACGACGATGGCGCTCTGAGCGGTGAGCTGGCTCACGTGCCGCACCAGCGACTCGCTGTCCATGGCGATCAGCACATCGACGCTCTCGCCCACTGCGTACACTGGCTCGTCGCTAACCCGAATGGTGAAAAAGTTGTGGCCACCGCGGATGCGCTCATAATAGTCGGGCGTGCCGACCACCTGATAGCCGCCGCGGGTCAGCGCCTTGGCAAAGCCCGCGCCGCCCGATTCCACCCCCTGGCCGGCCTCACCGCCAATGCGAAAAGTCAGATCAACTGCCGCCATGTGCTACCTCCATTGTACGCCCCGGCGCAATGGTCTTGCCGGCACGAGGCATAGACTGCCAGGCGCGCCTGGCGCTGTGGCCCTCTCTACTTGAGGGCGCAGATCGCGACGTCGCGCTTGACGCGCAGCACCAGCGTCTCAAAGATGCGAAAGCGCTGATCGAGCCCTTCGTTGCCCAAGTAGCTGGTGATGATGTCTTGCCCCACGACCATGTCCATGTTCCACGGTTGCGGGCTGACGATCAGCACGGCATCGTCGGGCATGCTGCGCGACTGGAAGATGCCGGCTTCGACCAGCTTGCCCACCATGTCCACCTCGCGGCGGCCATGCATCATCAGGCTCACCAGTTTGGCATACATGGCCGGGCTCATGACGGCGGCATAGGGGCCGTCCACTCCCTCAGATTGCAGCTTGGCAATAGCCTCTGCAACAGCCTTGAAGGGGCCGCCCAGCGTGTCCCAGTCACCCAGGTCGGCGCTGACACCGGCCTTTTTCAGCAGGCCGCCGATGAGCAGGTCATCCTCCGCCCGGCAGAGCCTGGAAGCGGCGGTGGCCACGGCGCCCAGGTCTAGCCCAAAGGGCGTCTGCACGGCCATTAGCATCTGCTTGGCCTTGAGAATGAACTCCTGCCCCAGCTCAGCCAGCTGGATGTATGCGGTGTCGTCCACCACATCGGCGCCGTCATCCACGGTGAAGCCAAACAGGGGGGCCAATTCGACGCCCCAGCCCAGCGGCCCCACCAGGTTCAGCAGGCGACGGCCCACCAGCACCTTTTTGGCGACGGTGACCACCATTTCATCCACTTGCGCCCAGGTGGCGGCATCGATCGGCGCGGCGTCTCGCATGTAATAGTCGCTCATAGGTAGGTCCTCCTTACAGGGATTAATGATCTTGGCAGTCTTTCAGACTGCCCACGGATGGAATGCTGCGGGGGGTATCATCTTCTGGTTTGGCCGGTGGCGCCTGCTCGGCCTCTACCGCTTCTTGGGCCTCGACCAGCAGATCGGTGAACACCGCCTCGTGATACATCTCCTGGTCGCGGATGCGCGTGAGCAGTTTCTTTAGCCCTTCATCGTCCACCTCGGGCGCCTGAGAGGTGTACATCTTGGTGACCATGTTCTCGACAGCGATATCCGCCTCGAGATTGGTGATGGGGTCGCGCGTCAGCACCAGGTCATCATGAGTGAAATCGGGCTGCCCGCCCTCTTCGGCCAGATGCTCGGCGAGCCAGCCAAGATGTTGCATCTCGTTGATGGCCGCGTTTTGCAACTCCTCCGCCGCCTCGCAATCCTCGGCCACAAAAGAGTGATACAGGTATTGCAGCACCACCGAGTACTCGTGGCGGATGCCCTCGTTGAGCAGCGCTTGCAGCCGCTCGGGGGGGGCGGTCGACGCCTCGCCCACGGCCTCGGCGTCAGCGCCGTCCTCGCCGCCTTGCTCGGCCGCAGCCTCTGCGGCCAAATCCCGAAACTGCTCTTGATGTACTAGCTCGTCGTGTAGAATGCGCGCCAGCAGCCGCCGCACCTTTTCATCGTCGATCAGCGCAATGTGCTCGCGATACTGGTCGATGGCGACCTGCTCCAGGTTCACATTCCTGAGCATCTGCTGCGAAGCCGTGCCCGGCGAGAAATCCACCGGCTCGCGCTCCATGGCCGGGTCTCCGCCCAACTCGGTGATCTGATCGGCCAGCCAATCGAGGTGATACATCTCTTCGCGGGCAATAGCCTCGACCTCTGCGGGCAGAGCCCCCTCTTCCATGGCGTAGGCATGGTTCAGGTACTGGATGATGGCCTGCTGTTCGCCCATCATATCCTTGCGCAGCAGTTCGATGATTCTGCTCTTGTCCATGGTCGCCTCCGATCCGTTGCTAAGCCTGAGCTTGAACGATGTCAGCCAATGACAGTTCGTCGCTCAAAAGCTTGTCCACCCAGGGCGTCACCATGATGCCCTGCGAAATAAGCTGGTTGACGACGCGCACGTCTTCGCGGTCGCCCAGCAGGATGGCGCCAACCACGCGCCCCTCGCGGATCACGAGCTTTTTGTACACTGTGCCATCTGGGCTGGCGTAGCGCTTTTCCGTGAATTCACCATCTTGAGGATTGACCTCGCCGATGCTGGTGAGATCGACGCCCGTCACTTTGAGGGTGGTGCTGGGGGCCATGTCGGCATAGAGCACGTCTTGTTGGCCGCACACCTGAGCCGCAGCCACTCGCGCCTGCGCCAGCGCCACGGGGATGATGGCCCACACCACGCCGCTGAATTCGGCGCAGTCGCCCACGGCATAGATATCAGGGTCAGTGGTTTGCATGCGCTCATTGACGAGAATACCACGGTTGCAGCTCAGCCCGGCGCGTTGCGCCAGGCCGATATTGCTGCGCACGCCGGCAGACACAATCACCATGTCGGCCGGGATCATTTCGCCACTCTTGAGCAACACCCCGTGCACCTGACCATTGCCTTGCACTTTTTGGGTCATCGCGCCGGTGATCACCCGCGCGCCCGATCCCTCGATCAGGCGTTGTAGCACGCTGGCGCCTTCGCGGTCGAGCTGGCGCGGCAGCAGCCAGGGCAGCGCCTCGATGATGGTGATATGCGCGCCAGAGCGGGCCAGGGCCATCGAGGTGTCGAGGCCCAACAGCCCACCGCCAATGCAGACGATATGTTTGGCTTGGGTTGCGCGCTCCTGAATGCCCAGCGCATCCTCTAGCGTGCGTAGCGTAAACACGCCGGGCTGGTCAATGCCCTGAATGGGGGGCACCCAGCCGCTTGCGCCCATGGCCAACACCAACCTGTCATAGGGATGCGCGTGGCCATCGCTAAAGGTCACCTCGTGTGCCTCGCGATCGATAGCCACCGCCTCATGGCCCAGCACCGCGCAGATGCTGCGCCGCTGATACCACTCGTCGGGATATTGCGCCATGGCCTCGGGCGGCATGTGCCCGGCCAGCATCTCGATCAACCGCGGACGGGGATAGTAGTTATAACTCTCGCGGGAATAGATCGTAATCGCACTGGCCGCGCCACACTCGGCAATGCCTCGCGCCGCCGTGATTCCTGCGATGCCGTTCCCGATGATGATGACCCGCATCTACCCTCCCCAAGCCTCCAGGCGCTACGTTGGCTCTGATAGAACGACCGCCGCCTCTCGCAGGACGGCGGCCACCGCGTCACTGAGCCAGATGATCTGGCTCAGTCCATCTTCTCGAACATATCTTTGCCAGCGCCACACTCGGGGCACAGCCAGTCCTCGGGCAGATCCTCAAATGCTGTGCCCGGCTCAATGCCGTTGTCGGGGTCGCCCTCGTCCGGATCATAGATATAGCCACACACGAGACATTCCCACTTGGCCATTTCGCTCTCCTATTCGCTAGTATATTGGCCCGCTCACACTTTCGGGCCAGGATCGCCTAATTCTCGCTGTAGAACAGCTCGTCGTATAGTTTTTCCACTGTCTGCTTGTGTCTGAGCTCCTCGTTAGCGAGGAACTCGAACAGGGAGCGGGTCTGGTCGTCCTCGGCCACCTGGGCGAGGGCGCTGTACAGGGCGTGACTGCCCGCCTCGCGCTGGCCCGCCACGATGAGGATATCCTGCAGAGTGGCATCGGCAGAAAGAGGCGCCGTCACCAAGTAATCGGTGATCTTGAGATCGACCACGCGCTCTTGTTGCGCCAGCGTCAGCCGCTCAAAGGCGCCGCGCTCCAGCACATGCTCCAGTCGAGTGCGGTGCCCCTGCTCTTGCGCCGCAAGAGCAAGCAACATCTCGCGGGCCGGGCCGGGCGCCACCAGTTGAGCGGTTGACTTGTAGAGCTCGTAGGCGGCTGCCTCGCGCGCGATCGCCGTTTGTAACGTCTGTTGGAGTGAGTTAGCCATAACCCCTACTCTCGATAGAATTCCTTATCAGATACCTGTTCAATTGTAGAGTCAGGCGCCCACTCTGTCAAGCCAAATAAACGACAATTGCGCTAGAGCCCCAATTCGCGGTGCAGAAAAGGCACCGCCGTGACGATGTCGCGCTCGGGGACGATGAACGACACGCTGTAGGCGGAAGCAGCCTGCGCCACCGAGATGACGCGCAAGCCCAGCTTGCCCAGCGCGGCAAAGGCGCGTTGGATGATCGGCGTGCCCTGTGCGTCCGGCATGCCCACAATCGAGAGGGCGGCCACCTCTTCTTGTGCCGCGATGGCCGCGATGCTGGCCTGCGATAGCTCGCGCTGAAACTCGGCCTGCAACAGGTGCACACTGTGACCATGATCGCGCGAGCGCACTACCAGGTTGAGGCTGCGCTCGGAAAAGGACTGGGAGAACATGAACACCTCGGCGTTGCCCACCGCCAGGGCTGATAGGGCGCGCGAGGCCATGGCCAGCGTCCAGCCGGCGCCATTGCCCACCACCTGAATCAGGCTCAGCTCCTCAGTGGTGATGAGAGCGGGCAAGATGGGGCGATCTGGGCTGGGCGCGCCGGTGATGAGTGTGCCGGCCTGCTCAGGGCGAAAGCTGTTGAGAATGCGCAGCGGCAGGCCGGCCTCGGCCAGCGGCTTGACTGTCTTGGGGTGCAACACGTCGGCGCCAAAGTAGGCCAATTCCTCAGCCTCACGATAAGAGAGCTCTGGCAGGCGGCGCGCATCGGGCACCAGCTTGGGGTCGGCGGTGAGAATGCCGTCCACATCGGTCCAGATCCACACTTCGGCGGCATCCAAAGCCACGCCCAGGATGGCGGCGGTATAGTCGCTGCCGCCGCGGCCCAGGGTGGTGGTCACGCCCGCAGGCGTGGCGCCGACGTAGCCGGTGACCACCGGCAGGATGCCCTGCTCGAGGAGGGGCAACAGGCGCTGCCTGGTCTTGGCGCGCGTCGCGATGGCATCAGGTCGCGCCTCGCCGTGGCGATCATCCGTCACAATCAGTTCGGTGGCGCTGACCTGCTGAGACGGCACGCCTCGCGCTCTAAAAAGAGCCGCCAGCATGCGGCTAGACAGCTCTTCGCCTATGGACGCTACGGCATCGTGCCCGCGCCGGGTGAGTTCGCCGAGCGTGGCCATGCTAAAACACAGCCTCTCCATGTCGTCCAGGCGGCTGGCGATCTCTGCCGCCACCGCGTCGCGGTCGTCGCCGGGCGGCACGATCTGATCGAGACAGGCCAGGTGCTTGTGGGCCAACTGCTGCCGGGTCTCGCGAAAAGTTCCGGGTAAACCAGCCGCGGCATCGCGGGCGGCACCGATGAGGGCATTCGTCGTGCCGCTCATGGCCGAGACGACGACCACGCGCTGCCGATCGGGCGAAGCGGCCACGATAGCGGCCACGTGCTGCAACCGTTCGGCACTGCCCACCGAAGTGCCTCCGAACTTGTGGACGATCATGGCGCGCCTCTCTGATCGACAGCGTGATCAGCCAGAGGCACCCGGTCGAGCGCCTGGGCCAGATCGGCCAGCAGATCGGCCGTGTCCTCGATGCCCAGGGCATAGCGCACCATCTCACCGCGAATGCCGATCTCGGCGCGCTCTTGCTCAGAGAGGGTAAAGTGCGACATGAGAGCGGGCTGCTCGACGATGCTCTCGACGCCGCCCAGGCTGGGACCGATGTAAGGAATGCGCAGGGCGTCGATAAAGCAAGCCGCGCCGTCTAGGTCGGCCTCCAACTCAAAGCTGACTACGCCGCCATAGCCTGACATGGTGCGGCGAGCAACCTCGTGGTCAGGGTGCGAGGCCAGGCCGGGATACCACACGCGCCGCACTGCGGGGTGGCTCTCGAGGAATTCGGCCACACGCTGGCCGTTCTCGTTATGGCGAGTCATGCGCAGGCTGAGGGTCTTGAGGCCGCGTTGCAGCAAAAAGAGCGTGTGCGGGTCGCTGGTGGCGCCGACAATGTGGTTAAAATCGCGCACCTTTTGCACCAGCTCTTTGGCGCCGATCACGACGCCGCCGAGCAGGTCGTTGTGGCCGCCCAGATACTTGGTCGCGCTATGAATCACCAGGTCCATGCCCAGCGCCAACGGGCGGATGTTGCAGGGCGTGCCAAAGGTGGCATCCACCATCGTCAGCAGCCCGTGGCTGTGTGCCAGCTCAGCCAGGCGCGGCAGATCGACGATGCGCAGATAGGGGTTGGTGGGCGTCTCTGTCAAGATCAGCCGCGTGTTGGGGCGGATGGCATCCAACAGCGCCTGCTCATCGTTGATGGGCGCCAGCGTGCAACTGATGCCATAGCGTGGCATCAACTCCAGCCCAAACTGGCGCGTACGGCGGTAGCAGTCATCGGTCATGATATAGTGATCGCCAACCTGCAAAAAGGCCAGCAGCGATAGCACCGTGGCGGCCATGCCTGTGCTAAAGACGCAGGCAGCCTCGCCACCTTCCAGTGCAGCAAGTTTGTCTTCGACGAGAGCGGCATTGGGGCTGCCATAGCGGCCATACTCGCCGCGCAGCAGGGGCAGCCCCTGCTCTTTGCGCTGCATGTGCGCCACCAGGGCAGCGGTGTCCTCAAAACTGTAGGTCGAGGTCTGCACGATCGGCGTGGCGATCGCGCCATAAGGCTTGGGGCGCGTCTCACCCGCGTGCACGGCGAGGGTGCTGCTACCGGGACGGTCTGCTGGGGTGCTGGTCATGCTGGCCTCCTGGATTGTTGCCGGCGGAGGCGCTCTGGGGCAACTGCCGCCCAAACAGAACGACCTCCCCTTATCCAGCGGGAGGTCGTATTCGGGAAAGAGAAACCTCTTTATCGCTAGGATAAAGAGGTCGGTTGACGTTCCCAGACCTCTCATCTTTCAGCTCTCCCCCTCGGGGGAACTGCCGGAATTGGCACCATCGTTCGCGCCAGGCCCGCCGGCATTGCCGGATGAAAGAGGCCGCACGCGCTCAAGGTTGCCGAGGCTTCAACGGGCCGGTCCCTCTGCCTCTCTGGATAAGAGCGCCAAAACTATGCGATTGGCGGCATTGTAGCACCAGGTTCAGGTCGGGTCAAATGGCTGGGCGTGGAGAAGGCCTCTCCCGCCGAGATCAGGGGGTTCACCCAGATCAAACTATGCTATAATGGCCGCATGCAGGTCAGGACCGTCAGCGAGGTCACGTTACATATCAAGGATGTGCTGGACGGCGACCCCGAACTGGCCGACTTGTGGATCGCTGGCGAGATCTCGAACTTTAAAAGAGCCGCCTCGGGGCACTGCTACTTTACCCTGCAAGACAGCCAGGCAGAGATCCGTTGCGCCATGTGGCGCAATCAGGCCATGCGCCTGACCTGGCTGCCGCAACAGGGAGATCAGGTGGAGGCCCACGGACACATCTCTGTCTATGAACGGGGCGGTGCATACCAGTTCTATGTGGACGAACTGGCTCGCGGAGGAGTGGGCGCCCGCTGGCTGCAGCTGCTGCAGCTCAAGCAGCGGCTCGAGGCCGAGGGCCTTTTTGATGCCGCCCTTAAACGCCCCATTCCAGCCTGGCCCAAACGGATCGGCGTGGTCACTTCGCCCACGGGCGCAGCCATCCGCGATATCTTACGCGTCATCGAGGGACGGTATCCGCTGGTCGAGGTGGTGTTGTCGCCCACCGTGGTGCAGGGCGCCGAGGCGCCAGCGGCCATCGCCGCCGCCATCGCCCGGCTCGATGCCGAGCCAGGCATTGACACGGTCATCGTGTCGCGCGGTGGCGGGTCGGTCGAGGACCTGTGGGCCTTTAACGACGAGTCGGTCGCGCGAGCGATCCGGGCCTCGCGGGCGCCGGTCATCTCGGGCGTCGGCCATGAGACGGATTGGACCATTGCAGACCTGGCAGCCGACCTGCGCACCGCCACGCCGTCCACCGCAGCGGCCGCCGCAACGCCCGATGGAGAAGGACTGCTGGCCGATATCGACCTCATGCGCCGAAGGCTGGGCGAACTATTGGAGGCACGACTATCGGGCTATCGCCAGGCGCTGGAGCAACTGCAGCGCATCTTGCGACGGTTCGACCCGCAGCGTCTGTTGGCGGAACATCGCCAGCGACTGGACGAATTGCTGCAACGCGCGCAACGCTTGCTCCAGCGTGCCAGCGAGCTGCGTCGCGCCCGATTGGCAGGCAGTGTGGCACGATTGGCCGCGCTTGACCCTCACGCAGTGATCGCCAGAGGATATGCCGCCGTGCAAGACGCGGCTACCGGCCAGCGCATTCGCTCAGTGACCCAGGTCGCTGCCGGACATCAGGTGGATATTCACGTGGCCGACGGACGCATCGGCGCCACGGTCACGGATCGGGACCTCGAACGTCGCTAGTGGGGGAGGATAGATAGACCGCATGGACAGCAAGATGTTGGAGATGCTTTCCTTTGAGGAAGGATATGACCGGCTCGAACAGGTCATCCAACAGTTGGAGAATGGGGATCTTTCGCTAGAGCAATCGGTAGCCCTCTACGAAGAAGGCGTACAGCTTGCCAGGTATTGTGGGCACAAGCTGGATGACGCCGAGATGCGCGTTACTCAACTGCTGAGCGCAGCCGATATGCCGTCTCGCTCTGGCGATATCCTGTTCTAGCCAACCCTCTCCCCCTGCCAAACAGGCAACTCGACTGGCCGAGGCGTGCCCTGGTTTGGCGACCCCACATGCCGCGACGTCCTTAGCCCTCTGGCGTCGCCTCCTCGGTTGCGGTCGGCGTCGCCTCTACGGTGGGTGGGGCTTCCTCAGTGGCCGTCGGTGTCACCGGGGTATGGGTCAGCGTCGGCGTGGCCGTGTCCGTCGCCGTGGGCGTCACGGGTGTATGAGTCAGCGTCGGCGTGGCCGTGTTAGTGGCCGTAGGCGTCACCGGCGTATGCGTCAGGGTCGCTGTGGGCGTGACAGTGTGGGTAGCCGTGTGAGTGGCTGTGGCCGTTGACGTGCGCGTCGAGGTGGGTGTCCAGGTAGGCACACGGGTCCAGGTGGGCCGCGGCGTGCTGGTGGGCCGTGGCGTGTAGGTGGCGCGCAGGGTAAAAGTGGGCCGCGGCGTGATCGAAGGCGCCTGCGTCCAAGTCGGGCGAATGGTGAGCGTGGCCCGTGGTGTGGCGGTCAGGCGCACGTCGAGCGTCGGGAATCCATCGGGCGTTGCCACCACAGCCTGCGTCGGCTGAACGGCTGGCGGCTCAATCAACGGCTCGCCCACCAGCATCACGCTGAGCTCATAGGTGCGCTCTGGCCCATAGCGGTCGGTGTTGTAAACAGTCACAACCACCGTCGTATCCTGCACTGGCGTCAACAGCACCTGCGACGCCATGGTGCCCGCATAGGCATCGTCGTTGGCCAGGCGCTGCCCATCAAACTGGACCTCCAGGACCGTATCGACCCCCACGGCCAGATTGCCGGTGGTGACGGCATAGGTCTGCCCGGCCTTGGCGCGAAACGTGACGCGATCCACGTCACCCTCGGTCTCAAACACTCGCTGCTGCGTCTCACCCACCGAGATGGGCATGGGCACCTGCTCGTCCAGCTCATAGGCCGGCAGCGATGCAGCGCCAGCGGCAGCCTGTGGCGTTTCTGGCGTGGGGCTGAGCGGCGGCGTGGCGCTGCCCGTGGCCACAGCCTGTTCGCCGGTGGGCGTGGCCGCAGGGCCTCCCACCCAGGCCCCCAGGCGGCCCATCCCCAACAGGGCCGCCAAAAGCAGCGCAAACCCGCCCAGCATCACCAGCCGGGGCGCTGGCAGGCTGCGCAAAACAATGCGCAGTTGCCCCAGCGCGCTCTGAACTCGCACGGCCTCCAGGTCGCGGAGCATCTCTTGCGCCGATTGGTAGCGCTCTGCCGGGTTCTCTTGCAGCGCCCGCATGGTTATGGCGCTGAGTGCCGGCGGCACGAGTTCGTTGAGCTGGCCGGGCGCGACCTGATTGTGTGCATAGAGCTTGCCGGTCAGCATCTCATAGAGCACCAGCCCCAGCGCATAGATGTCCGAACGCTGGTCAAGATAGCCCGTCGTGGTAGCCTGCTCTGGCGATTTGTAGTCCGGCGTGCCGGGGTGCCCAACAGCATCTTGGGTGTGGCGCGTCTCGGCGCCGACCTGCGCCACGCCAAAATCGGTTAGCTTGGCGCGCCCATCCTCAGTCAACAGGATGTTGGAGGGCTTTATGTCGCGGTGCACGATGTCGCCTCTGCCAATGGCATCCACGGCGCGACACACGTCTGTGGCGATAGCCAGCGCCCGTTCCACCGGCAGAGCCTGCCCGTCATCCAGCGCGTCCTTGAGGCTGCCCCCGCCGATGTATTCCAGCACCAGGTACATATCGCCATCATCGGTGGTCTCTAGCGCGTGGGCGGTGACGACGTTCTCATTGGAAAAGCGCGAGAGGATCTGCGCCTCTTTGTGAAAGCGCAACTGATAGTCTTGCCAATCCTCGGGCGAGGCCGCAGCTTCAGAACGCAACAACTCCTTGATGGCCACCGGCCGGCCCATGGTCAGGTCATGCCCCAGATACACCTGACCATAGCCACCCTGGCCGATGGCGCTGTCGATGCGGTATTTGCCTGCGAGGACGGTTTCTGGGCTCAGCACGTCTATTTCCATGTGGCGAACGTGTGAAAGAGTATAGCATCAGGCCAGCGCAGGGCCAATGAGACGGCGAGGCAGCCCCCCATCTGTATGACGATGGTGGGCCGCCTGCGGTTCAACTCATCTAGCGCGCGACGATATTGACCAGCTTGCCTGGCACAAAGACGACTTTGGCCACCGTCAAGCCTTCCAAAAAGCGCGCCACATTTTCGTGCGCCAGGGCCAGCTCGCGCGCCTCTTGCTCGCTGATATCAGCCGACACATCCACGCGCGCCCGGACGCGACCATTGATCTGCACGACGAGGGTGATCTCATCGTCTCGCGCCAGCTCCTCGTCGCAGATGGGCCAGGCTTGCTGGTGCACACTGTAGGCATAGCCAAGCCGCTCCCACAGCTCTTCGGCCACATGCGGCATGATGGGCGCCATCAACAGCACCAGGCTATGGATGGCCTCTTGCCAGGCCTCTGTGCCATACACCGGCGTCAGCCTGGCCTTGATCAGGTTGTTGTTGAACTTCATCATGGCGGCCAGCGCCGTGTTGAACTTGAAGGCCTCGAAATCGTCGGTCACCTCGCGGATGGTCTGATGGGTCCAACGACGCAGCTCGGAGATCCGCGCATCCGTCGCCTCACCCTTCGCGACGATCTCAGGAGGCTCGACGACGGCGGTCCACACGCGATTGATAAAGCGGTTAATGCCCTCGATGCCAGTCGAACTCCAGCTACCGCCCAGCTCCCACGGGCCGATGAACATCAGAAACGCACGCACCGAGTCGGCTCCGAGCGTGGCTACATAGTCATCGGGGTTGACCACATTGCCCCGCGACTTGCTCATTTTCTCATTGTCCTCGCCCAAGATCATGCCCTGGCAAAACAGTCGTTTCATCGGTTCGTCAAAATCGACCAGCCCGATATCTCGCAGCACCTTTGTGAAAAAGCGCGTATAGAGCAGGTGCATGGTGGCGTGCTCGATGCCACCGGTGTACTGATCCACCGGCAGCCAGGACTTGCCTTCCTCGCGATCCCAGGGCTCGTCGCCCTGATGATAGGGGCTGACGTAAGCATAGTGATACCAGGACGAGCACATAAAAGTGTCCATGGTGTCCGTCTCGCGCCGCGCTGGTCCGCCACATTGCGGACAGGTGGTGTTAAGAAAGCCCGCGTGGTACTTGAGCGGAGACTCGCCCGTGGGCATGAACTCGGCATCCTCAGGCAGCAACACGGGCAGGTCCTCATAGGGCACCGGCACAATGCCGCACGTATCGCAGTAGATCATGGGAATGGGTGCGCCCCAATACCGCTGGCGACTGATCAGCCAGTCATGCATGCGATAGCTGATCTCATGGCGCCCCCTGCCCTGCTGCGCAAGCCAGGCGGTCACGTCCACTTTGGCGCTGGCGCCCGGCGTGCCGCTAAAGGCCCCCGAGTTGATCATGTCGCCATACTCGGCATGAAAGAGGGCGTCGCGATACCACTCGACGGTGTTGAGCATCTCCATGGTCGTACGCGCCCGCAGCACGTCGGGAAAATCCTCGCCCTGCTCTTGCACCAACGACCGGCAGCGCGCCAGAATCGCGCCATCGGCCTCCAGCGAGTCGAACGGCACCACCCCATCATCAAAGATGAACAGCCAGCGGGCGCCCACCACATCCACCCAATAGCCGGGCCGCAGAAATTCGCGCACCAGGGCCACATAGCGGTCGATCTGGGCATCGCCATTCAGCGTCACCCGCAAAAAGGCCGCGTCTCTTTCGAACACCAGCCCAGCTTGGGCCAGAGCCGCCTCGAACGCCTCGCCCACCGAGTCGCGCAATACCAGGCTCTTGGCCAGACCGTCCACCCGCTGGATGACGGGCAGGATGGGCAGGCCAAACTTGATAGCGAATTCAAAATCGCGCTCGTCGTGCGCCGGCACCGCCATAATTGCGCCCGTGCCATAGCCCATCAGCACATAGTCAGCGATCCAGATGGGGATCCGACGGTCATTCACGGGGTTCACGGCATAGGCGCCGGTGAACACGCCGGTCTTGACCTTGTCAGTGGCCAGACGATCGATCTCGGTCTGTCGCGCAGCAGTCAACTGATACTCGCTGACCGCCTCGCGCTGCTCAGCCGAGGTCAGCTTCTCCACCAGCGGATGCTCGGGCGCCAGCACCATAGAGGTGGCGCCCCAGAGTGTGTCAGGCCGGGTGGTGAACACCCGAATCTCGTCGCCCTGCTCAGAACGAAAGACGACCTGCGCGCCCTCGCTGCGCCCAATCCAGTTCTGTTGCATGGCCAGCACGCGCTCGGGCCAGTCGATTTTGGCCATATCGTCCAGCAGTTGTTCGGCATAGTCGGTGATGCGAAAGTACCACTGCTCCAGGTTCTTTTTGACCACCGGCGTCTCGCAGCGCTCACAATGGCGATCCTCGCCCCAGACCTGTTCGCGAGCCAGAGTAGTGTTGCAGGTGGGGCAAAAGTCCACGGCTCCCTTGGCGCGATAGGCCAGGCCATGCTCGTAGAACTGCAAAAAGAACCACTGCGTCCACCGGTAATAGTCAGGCAGACAGCTAACGGCCTCGTGCTCCCAATCCCACATGGCGCCCATGGCGCGCAATTGCGTGCGCATGTGCGCGACATTGTCCATGGTCCATTTGAAGGGGTGGATGCCACGGCGGATGGCGGCGTTTTCGGCGGGCAGGCCAAAGGCGTCGAATCCCGGTGGGAACCAGACATTGTAGCCGTGCATGCGCATATAGCGCGCGCGCGCATCTGAAGGCGCCATGGCATACCAGTGGCCAATGTGCAGGTCGCCCGAGGTGTAGGGCAACATGGTCAGGGCATAGTGTTTGGGCCGGTCCGGATCCTCCACCCGCCGATACAGGCCACTGGCCGACCAGCGCGCCTGCCACTTGGCCTCGATTTCGACGGGGTTATACCTGTCACCGACCGGTGCGTCTGACATGAGCGTCCTCCATGCTGCGCCCGCGCCTGGGCTGGGCGGCTACGGCAGAGTGATCTGATTCAGAGACGCGAAAAACCCCCTGGCCCTCTGAGAGCAGGGGGTTCCTCAATTGTGTTATCTGCTGAAACGCTGTGGAGCTAAAGGGATTCGAACCCTTGGCCTCTTGAATGCCATTCAAGCGCTCTCCCAACTGAGCTATAGCCCCAAGTCTCTCATCTTTCTCCCGTTCAGCAGATCTCGCCCGATCGAACTATGGATGGAGCTGAGGGGATTCGAACCCCTGACCTCAGCAGTGCGATTGCCGCGCTCTCCCAACTGAGCTACAGCCCCATAGAACGGAGGCCAGTATAGGGCCAAGCGAGCCCAGTGTCAAATACCTGGGCATCAGCGCGCTCGCCTGCTAAACCACAGGAGCGGGTGAGGGGATTCGAACCCCTGACATTCTGCTTGGGAAGCAGACGCTCTGCCAACTGAGCTACACCCGCTCACTGAATGGTATTATAGCCCCGGCCCGTGAGGTGTCAAGCCCGTTCCTCGGCAATTGTGGCCGCGAGCCTCTTGTCTGCCACGGGCGCTCTGAGCGCCGACCGCCGCGCATGCGCCCGCCATTGGACAGAGCGCCAACCCTGCTGCAGAATGGGCACAGGACCTTGGTGACTGGTGTTGCAGGGACTTGATTCCCCGCGCGGTCACCAGACCCCTGTTCGCCAACTCCGCCTGCACCAGCCGGCGTCGAGTTTGCTACAAGTCAGAGACCGTTTAGAAAGTGCGGGGCTGCGCAGAATA
>Ga0351885_10194_pt1 | contig 23685 bp, 35 predicted proteins | sample TotcelFGM3001L13_FD_206771 | JGI IMG/M metagenome (GOLD analysis project Ga0351885, IMG submission 206771) | Enriched cells from coal bed in the Powder River Basin, Montana, United States - Total cells FGM rep3 HSBNCT.FGM.300.1.L13 ... | reverse complement strand
TTTATCGATCAGGATTTTGAATTCTGGATCTGTACTTTTTGCCACCCGCGCCATAGCGTGAAAGAATTTCATGAATTTCATTTCTTCGGTTTCAACGCCACCATCGGTTTTATTAACGAGTTTATAGATCATTTGCTGGTGTCTCCGTGATCATCATCATCAAACACCAGTCTCCCGATTCTGGTTCTGGCGAAATGCCAGGTCCAATATTTCGCTGTTTCAATAGCCGCGGATTTCGAGCACTCTTCATTCAGCCGTGTCTTTTGAGCGATTTTTATCAAATCTCCTGTTGGACCACCGAACCCAGTAACGACGATGTAGATTGCCTTAGGCAGGTTCATGGCTCGTATCCTTTCAAAATGGTTGATTCTTCTTCTCCTCCTCGGTCATGGCATCGGTAAAATTGACTATTTCTTCGTCATCCATTACAAGCCTGCCGATTTTGACTTCTCCATAACGACATCCCAAAAGTGCTGCCCGATGGTCTGCCTCCTCTTTATTACACCGTTCATCCAGGTAGGTTTCCAGAGCGATTGGAATGTTTGGATTTTCATCGGTTCCATCGTTCTCACAAACAATGATATAGATTTCATCTGGTAAATTCATATCTGCTCCTATCTTCTGGGTGTCAGTGAAACCCGAATACCGTTATTGGTTCTGATTTCATGGTACAGATAGCCCTTTTGCTGGGCTTCTTTACGGATACGGGCCAGGGTATAGGTCTGCTTGATTTTGCAGGCATCTTTCCCGATGTATTGTTCCAGTCTGCCGCTATGCCAGTAGTCATAGATCAGATGAAACTTCGACCCATTTTGTCTGACACCGATTTCATAATGGGCGCCGGGAACTTTTATCGCATGGGTACATTTGCCCAGGTCTTCAACCTTGACTCCCTCGGGTAATGGGCTGTCTCCGACCCAGTTGCCGAACCATTTGTAGGTCTTCTGATTTTCCATGAAATTGAAACCCATGATGGTGCAGGCGGTTTTCAGTGCTTCAAGATCATTGATCTCAAGCTCTATTTTGGAAATATGGCTCATGCCGCCTCCTTCTTGATTTGATGAATCTTTCGCTGGGGCTTCACTTCCTCATCTGGCGTATTGGCAAGCCTCGCACGGGTCTTCGCCCAATCCTTTAGCGCCTGGATATCCTCCTTCATGGTTTTGGATAACGGAACGATCGCTTTGTATGCCCCTTCTACGCCATCATACAGGCTGTCCTTTGCCAATTGCTCGATCTCGGCGCCGCTCCAACCTTCCAGTTTTTGTGCGTAGTTGACCGGAATGTCGGCGTTATACTTTCGGTTCATGATCTTTATGATTTCAATTCGCTCTGACAGCGTTGGTAAATCGACAAAGAATGTGGCATCGAAACGGCCGGCCCTGAGAAATTCTGGTGGGAGATTCTTGATGTCATTTGCAGTTGCCATGACAATGATGGACGACTTTGATTCTGCTCTCCAGGTTAAGAAATGGCCGAACATATTGGCTGTGGTTCCGGCATCGGTTTCACCACTTGATTTGGTGCCCGAAAAGCCCTTCTCCACTTCATCAATCCAGACCACTGCTTCACCGAATGCGTCGATAACAGCCGTAGCCTGTCTGATCTTACGTTCGCTCTCTCCGACCAGTGATCCTTTGAGATTTCCAATGTCAAGCTTGATTAAAGGCCACCCCATGATCGATGCGGCGGCTTTACATGATAACGATTTTCCAGTTCCAGGTATTCCAACCAGTAATACGCCTTTCGGCTTGGGAAGATGTTCATTACCGGGTTCATAGGCCTTTGCGCGATTACTGATAAATGCCTTGAGTTGATCCAATCCTCCGACATCATTGATGCTTGCTGGTTCCCAGAACTCCATTAATCCACTGCGGCGAATCATCTGAGATTTCGCCTCTGCGATAACACGAGTCGAACAGTATCCTTTACGAATGAGAGATAGGGCAAAAGCGGTTTCTGCTTCAAATTCAGTGAGTCCTTTAGCGGCCTTTGCTGCTTTTTTATTTGGGTTAATACTGACGCTTTTGCAGAGGTCTTGTTGTAGTTCATAGAGTGAATCGTCGTCCGGCAATGGCAGGTCGATTATTGTAAACAGCTTTTCCACTTCGGGACGTAACAGAATTGTCGGTGAAACGATCACCATTGCCGATCCCGTTCCTTTCCATATCGGGATACCATTCTGAATCGCTTGGATGATTTCAGGCATTTCCAAGAACAGGTGCATGTTGTGGGTGATAAGTACAGTATCCCGGTTCATACACAACCAGCGGATAGCTTCAACCGGATCTCTGATCTCCTCGACAATCTGGTTGGAGTTTATATCCCGGATACCGGTGAGGCAGTCCCAGACTCTGAATGTCCAGCCTTCGGATACGAGCATTTTTTCTGCCCGATATGGTTCTTGTGTTAATAGGCAAAATGCCGGATATCCGGCTTTCAAATAGTCTTTGATCATGATTTTCCTTTCTGCTTATGGGAAAAGCTTTCCCGGTTTTAGAATTTCATCCAGGTCACGGCGACATTGCTTGACTGGTTTTCCAATTGCCAGGCCAATCGCTTTCCGGATATTTCGTACCTGGATCAGCCTGCCGACGGTTGCATAATTATCAGCGTCAACGGCACGGTCGAGTTCGATGTCCTGGATTGCTTTGCTCTCGAACTTTGATAAAACCTCCAGTATCTGATTCATGGGAATCATTGGATTTCGAATATGGATCACCTCCTTGTCATTTGGGTTTGTAATGGGCAGATGTTTTGGCAAGATTCAACTGCCGTGGTATCGGAACAAGCTTTTTGATTTTTGGTATCGGTGGTTTGATGGGTGTGAGATTATTAATCTCGGTAACGTCATCAGGTGTGATATTTGGGACGGGATTATCTGGAATGGAGAATATTTCGATAATGTCGGTTACAGTCAGTGGGATATGTTCAATTCAGATCACCTCCTTGCACATCTTCTGTGATAACTCTTTTTCAAGAGCGCTGAGTGTAAGAGGCCATTTCACCGTAACAGATTCGAGATTGACATGTTGACTCCCAGATATGAGAAAAACGGCATATCCCTGGGGAATATCGAAATAACGCAGGAACAGGTAATTGCCCAGTTGATACCCGGTGGGTTCATCCTGTTTGTGACGCAACATTTCATGTACAAGCTCTTCGACACTATTCATTTTCTTCACGTTAAATGTACGATTATCTTCTGACATCTCAATCTCCTCTAATTTTATGTGCAGTAATGGCAATGATGTGTGGCAGCATCCTCGATTTTCAATCGATATGATTTCAGGAACAGTTGTGATTTCATTGCTCGCGACAATATTGCCTCCAGTAATGGTTCGCTATAGCACCAACTGACTGTAATCGATTCAATCTGGACAAATTGATCATCGGAGATTCGAAAAACGGCATATTCCTGAGCACCATCGGGGCCGAATGAATCATTCAGGAACAGATACTGACCCAGTTGATATCCGGCGCAATTTGCCCATGTGTAATGGAACAGTAGATGTGCAAGAGTCTCGATATTCGAAATCTGTTCGACTCCGAATATGCGGTTGGCATGTATCACATTACCTCCAGTTGATAGATTTATAGTTCGTTGACTTTGACACCCAAATGTTTGCATAACCATTCCGCCACGATTCTTCGGTGACAGAACAAACCTGGTTTCTCCCAGCAGAGCAATATGGCATCATCTCCCAGGCCAGCATAAACCTGAAATGGGTCAAGCCGGGTGTCCGGATTCGATTAGAGAAGAAGTAGCTCGTTTTCATGCGGCCTCTTTTTCTCCACCAAACCCACAGATGTTACAGGCGGTCGGGTCCTTGCAGGATCGGCAGACCATTTCCCGATCAAACATGGAGGGCAGCTTGATAAAGATTGCTGACATCGTTTTGGTCATGGGCTTTCCCAGCGCCCAGGAAATTCTGCGTAATGTTGCAGAACCAGAGTCAGATAATGTCGGTGTGTACGCCATCGGTTTCTCCTTTTGTGGTTTGTGATTCTCCAAAGTCAGTTAGCAGCTTCCATCTTCAAAATGATTGATCATTCGACATACCGGACATATCAAATCATATTTCCATTCAATTGCATTATAACAATCCATACTGAAAACACTGCTTTGCGAATAGTTCAGTACGAATGGTTCAGGATAAATTGTATATAGCTTCTTTTCATCTTCAGTATCTTTTATATCTATGGTTCCTGGCCCAATTTCGGGATCAAATTCATAACCACAATTATCACAGGTATCGTCAGTTGCACGATACCCGCAAACTATACAACTATAGTTTCCTTTTTCTTTTTGATGTGGCGTTAACGATTTACAATCTTTACAATATTTGTATCCTTCAGGCATTATTAGGATTCCATTTTCATCTAATGATAACGCATGAGGTGTATCAGCATTATCTTCGGTCATAATGCCACTCAAATCAATTTTGTCCCCTTGTTTGGGCATATTTTTCCTCCTTGTTCTTGACCCGACATAATCCGCAATAGGACAATCGGGTATTGATTGATAGAACCAGCCGACAATCCATTTTATGATAGACTATCACCTGGTCTCTGGTTCCCCAGGGTGGTGTTTCCAAATAGTCATTTGAATCATCGATGTCCCACTGGAGCAAATGTTCCAGAAGAGCATCAGGGCCTTTCTCGTCGAATATTATCAACGCTTCATCAGCATCACTTCCTTGCATAAATACAATGTTTTCATAAATTTGAGTTTTATTGACAATATCAAACAGTTCTGGTGTATGGGTCATGAAGACCTCCTTGGTGATTGTTGTTGTCAGGAAAATCGATTGACGTGGAAGATTTCAGGCGGGTATTACAGGTGGAAATAATGCGGGAGGAATCAGCAGAATGAAATTGGACGAGACATCCAAATCACGCCGCTATAAAAAATCAGAAACCACTCACGATTTGATCGTAAATGATTTCTGACTGCCTGGGGAGTTCCAACGATCCTATTCAATATTGTTGATTCAGTAGGTTCTCAAAATCATTTGAAACGATTTCGATGGCTACAGAATGACAATAGCTTTTGGATAATTGGTATAACATATTAATTTCTCTATAAAAAATGAGAATATGGAATTTATGGAGGGGAGGAAAATATTTTTGCGGCAAGATTATATGGGTGAAATGACACGTGCGGTTGAAATAGAAATGGGGTGAAGATTTGGAGGCTGTGCTGGTTATCCGTCAACGGATGTGAATCACTCCTGTGCAATATCAATCTCCTGAAACGCCTTCCGGAACTGCATCGGGCTGGCGATGTCATTGAAAACCTCTCTGGTGCCACCGGTGCCGATAATCGTAATGCTGCCGTAATTGAGAATCCGGCCCATGATACTCTGATCGACATTGACCGTTTCAATCTTGCTCAAATTCATCTCCAGGGTGCGCCGTGATATGAATCCTACCTTGACGATAACCCGTTTTGTGGTGATGGCGAATTCACTGGTGACTTGGCGGATGAACGGTGCAATCCAAAGAGACAGAAGAGCCTTTGGTGTCAGATATATGATCCAGTGAAGCTTGGCCTCATAGACTACGGTTTCGTTTTTGATCAAATGTGAATCGACATAATTTCCCATTTATTGTCCTATGGATAATCGAGAAAGTGGTGGTGGTGCAACCTGCCCAAGATGTCAACGCAATACCAGTTTCATCGGGTGATATCAACGCAATTCCTCTCTTGGATCCCCGGCGCCGGCATTTCGAATCAATTTCTACCGGACCGATTTTCAAGTCCTCCCGCGGTAGCACTTGAAATCCGATATCGTTCGATTCGACCAACTCCCGCGCAAAGCTTTGGCATCCCTCCGACATCTCTATCATAGCATCGCTGCCAGATCGTGCCGCTAACTTAAAATAAAAAACATCCATTACCAATATTTTAATTAATTAAATACCTAATAATACTTAAATAATTATCAAAAATTATCTATTGTTCGACTCAATGTTTTCTGATAGGTAATCAATTCCAAAATCCTATTGGAGGTCGAAATGAATAAACCGGAATTGATAGCTGCCTTGAAAGAACAAGCGGGTATATCCAAGGCTAAAGCGGCAAAGATCGTGGAAGTAATCTTTGACAGTATGGCAGATACCCTGTCAAATGGAGATCGGGTGGAGATCCGGGGACTGTGCAGTTTTTATGTCAAAAAATATAAAAGCTATACCGGCCGGAATCCGACCACTGGAGAGAAGGTGAGAGTCAAACCAAAAAAATTGCCGTTTTTCAAGGTGGGAAAAGAGCTGAAGGCGCGGGTGGATCAATAGGTAATGAGCGGTTTAAATGTCTCTGATATCCAATAATCTGTAATGTGAATATTCACCTTCAAGGAAATCCTCATGTCAAAACTGAAAATTGTGAAGGGATACATTCCTGGGTCGATTGGCAGGGTTGCGGATCTACATGGCACCTATTACTGCAATCATTGGAAATTTGACCTATTCTTTGAAGCAAAGGTTGCCACAGAGTGTTCTGAATTTCTCAAGCGATATGACGATAGCCGTGATGGTTTTTGGAATGCGTTGATAGATAATCAGATTGTAGGTTCCATAACAATAGATGGAATTCATGCTGCTGACAAGGGCGCACATCTCCGTTGGTTTATAGTATCTGATGCCGTTAAAGGGAAAGGGGTGGGAAACCGGCTGATAGATACCGCCATCGATTTTTGTCGGGTTAAAAGGAAGCAACAGATAGAGGCCTATATTGACTGTTATAATCCGGACACCAACCCCTTCAAATGGCGAAAAAGAGAAATTGTTGGCTCTCAACTCAAAAATAATATACAAAACTTACTTGATTAAGCACTACCTCTTTGCCTTCATGAATTTACTCTTTTTGACTAACATTTTCAAACCGCCCATTTGGGTACATTTTCATACCGCCCCTGATACCTCTTCCCTTTTCAAGCTACTTTCCTTTTTTGGGTGCTGAAAACCAATAGGCAGGGAGTGAAACTTCCTTTCCATTAATATAATCAATAGTAATGGTCTTTGATTGCTTGAGTGCTGTGATATTGCCAGTTGACAATTTATAGGCAATCAACATGCTGATGTTTTGGCCTTTTTTCGCACCAAGCCCAGAAAAACACAGATCGGTTCCCTTTCCAAATAGCGTATACACTTCCATTTCAGTGAAAACAGGTTCATTTCCAGATTTTTTTTTCTCAACTGAAACTGCAAAAGAGCTAAGCTTCTCATTATCTACAAATACTGAAGGAATAGAAGTGACCCCTACGGTCGTATTTGGCTCAACCTCTTGGTCTGCCAAAGCTATGCACTTAATACCTAAGACTATTGCCGAAGACGGAGAATCTCCTGTGAGAGTAATATTTTTTGTTTTATTGTTTTCAATTTTGCCAATTTTCCCATATTGGACAAAAACAAGGTGTGATTCCCAATCTTTGCCTGTGCTGACAACGTACTTTGTGTTTTGATCATCAGCAGATACGGATATGGCACAAAGAAGGATACTCATGATTGCCAGTATGTTTAGTTTCATAAATGCTCTCCTTTCTTAATATTCAACGTGCTGGTCAGCCGCACCGGGCATCTGACGATAGCAAATGAGAACGAAGCCTTCCCGGTGTCGGCTGGACTTGCTGTTGGAAAATTATTTTGTTACGATTTCAAAGCCTGCCAATTATATAAGGAATAAAGTGAGGCAAGGTGATTCTGGTTACTTCTTTGCCTTTGTTGCGTGAATGAGCACCTTCGCAAAATCGTTGTCGGCCTTCTTAAAGTCAGTTGGCCTTTGTTGTCCTGGGCTACCATAGCAAATCCAGAGATCATTGCCTTCGAGCTTGTAGATGCCCTTTAAAGTTTGAACTTTCCCATTTTTGTCGGTGCGATTAAAGTCAATCTGTTTTGGCGATGTAGTAGTGTTGGTGTTGTAGGTCTGCTCAATGACGCAGTAACGCACTCCATCGTCATCAGTAATCCAAGGAAAGTACTCGGTCCCAGTTTGGTCAAGAATCCCTTTGAAGCCAACTTGTTCTTTGAAGCGATAGACATACTTACCCGCCGCAATACGAATACTCTGCTCGGGTTCGGATTGTCCCCCTGCCTGAGGCTGTGAAATAGGGACAATAACCCACACACCTTGGATAGCGGCATCTGTTGCTTCAGGACCAGCTTTGCTATCGGCCCATAGCGGCGTTCCGACGAGTATGAGGCATGCCATAATCATTACTACAGCTTTTATTCTCATTCAGATCTCCTTTTTTGTTGTGAGACCAACGTGGCCCGGATGAGCGGAGCGGTCCGACCTATCGTGCTTGTCAACCGCACCGGGCCACTGACGCAAGAATTCAAAACCGCGGCCTTCACGGTATCGGCTGGAATGGCTGTTTGAAATTATGAAGTATTCTTATAAATCTGCAACAAAACGGTCTCTATTCTCACTTATTTTCCTTACTGTTTTCCCTACATGTCACTTAAGGGAAGACTGACGTACTCCAAAAGCCAGGCTGCCATCAATGCCGAGGTCTCGCATATTCCAAGCGACCTCGCTGCCATTGGAGAAAAAGAAATTCCTCAAAACCCCAGAATCGGGAGACTCGGCCCATACAAACAACATACCAACTTCTCGTCCGTCAGGAGATTTCATTGAACCAGTTGTAGACACATTAAAAACAGGGTCAAGGTTATAGCGACCATTACCCGGCGAGTAAATACCTGATAATTCCTCCCAAGTGGGCAAACGCCATCCACCCCCAGCTATCTTGCAATCTATTACCCAAGCCTTGGCTTTATTGTAGCTGGTAGGCTGAATAGGACCAACCAGCCACTCTAAGCCTGTCTTGCTGTCACTTATTACACTCTCGGACGACACTTTATAACGAGACTCTCCCTTGGCATGCACCTCAAAAATCATATACAGCAACAGCGATAGACACAGAGCAAAACCAGCAGACAAAACCCTTCCATTGCCCTTAATAAACCTCCAGTATGCTGTTATGCATTTCATTTTTTTCTCCTTTCTTTTGTTCAACGTGCTGGTCAGCCGCACCGGGCCACCGACTACCGCAAACAAGAACGAAGCCTTCCCGGTGTCGGCTGGAATGGCTGTTCGCGATTTCCTTGAAATACCTCCGACAGAAGTCTATCGCACGCATTCATCGCTAATAATTGAAATGCATTGTCACATAGAGGGCGATTTCTGTACAAGTGACTCGATCCAATCATGAATCTGCTTCTGCGCATCACCATATCCTGCAGTCCCTGTGAGAATCGATACATCGCCTGTCGTAGTAACGAAAGATGCAGGAGGTGAACCTCTAAAGGTGCGACGCGCGACAAATTTCATTTCTGGTACAGTGAAGATGCCAGCGACAACAGAGACCGCGCGTGCCTCCCCGCCTGGGGCTCCAGATTGTGTTGGGTACTGGCCGACGACAGCGCTATCCAGCATAGAGATTGTAAAAAATCAATTTGGTCACAGCACCGAGGCTGGTTCACTTTACAAGAGGTTCGGCTTAATCAGGGTTTCTGCTCCAATAATTCGAGCTTCGGGATGAGCGCATTGGCTTCTTCGGGGGTCTGTAGCGTCATCCGTCCGGAAAGACTACCGAGAAAGCAGTAGGTCTTTCCGCCCTGCAATTCCACTCTCATAAAGACTGGATCTACGCCTGGACCGGACTGCAACGCAAATATGTGCGTCCCTGGGTCCATGAAGTCGTGATAATAGGTGCCGTTTCGCAATACCCAACTGAACTTCCCGGTTTCGAAAAAGTACCACGGAACTATCATCCCGACGAAGCCGCTTGGACGCAAAAAGCAAACCAGCGCCTTGTCCGCCGGTGGAGCCTTGAGCTTTGAGTATGCGGATGCCTGGCCAATGATATCCGCAGGGTTTATCGCTGCCGATTGGTTGACGTTTTCAGTTGCGCAACCGCCAAGTATCAATACGACGGCCAACATGGCCACAGCCGAGGCTGCTACAACTTTGTCCCGAGACGTCCGATAAAGACTACTACATTGAGACTCCAGTACCTGCATATGAGATTTCATCTTGAAGACCTCCTTGGTCATATCCTATTTGGATAAGATTCTGAATTTTTTGTAGGCAAGAGAAGGGGAACTTTTTCATATAGTTTTTATATTTTGATTTTCACTATCACGATTTATATCGAAATCTACAAAACATGGAAATTGATCAGACTAAAAAGGGGGCGCTTTCTTGAGTATCTTCGACTCAACTGCCGTCGTCTTCTTTGGCATTGTAAATGATTGAGATCAGGTATCCCGATAAGTGATCGCCCACAACTCCCCCGGCGAAAATCAGACGGCCTTGACCTTTATACACCAACTCGTGGCGGTAACGGTCGCTCCCATAATAAAACGGTATCCAGGTCTTTCCAGTCACGTAGGCTTTCTGATCGGTGGGCTGCCCGATCAGATCGGTCACCTCCCTCATGCCCATGCCGATCTTCAGATTTGTGAACTTGCTCTCCTGAGTCGGTTTACCGATAATCTCTCCCTCCCAGCCGTTAATTCCCTTAACGGTCTGTTTATCCGTGGGCATCTCGACATTCGCACCAGGCTCCGGTGTCGCGATGCCTGTAGTACTCCCGGCTTTTTGAGTCGTCTGGCAAGCGGTCAGATAAAAAACGGCTATGATCGCCGCTCCTGCATACACCAATCGGTTTGTTTTCATAGGTTAATCTCCAGAGAATCGAAATAATTCATAGAAATATTATGTTTGGCTTTTCGTTGTCGCTCGTCGTGAATGGTTGATCGGGATTTTGAGCATGAAGTTGTATCACATTTACAAAAGCATCTGTGGCATTGCCTGCGGCTGTCTATCTCTTGGCTCCAATCGCGCCGACAAGAATGAACAGACCGAAACGAACAATCAGTGTGGTAATGGCTGTCGTCACGTATGGCCCGGATGTGAACCGCCACTCCGTGATCGCGTAGACGACTACGCCGATCCCTCCATGCGTGAATAGTCCAACAATTATGATCGCAATCACAGCGGATAATATCCACAACACAGAGCCTGGAATCTGCAAAGGCGAACGTGCCTCCTGCTCAGAGGTCTTGACCTGAAGAGGGTCCTGGCCGCAATTGCAGGACAGGACGTTCGCCGGTTGCTGATGACCACACTCTTGACACCGCTTCATCTCTTCGTTCATGTCGTGACCCTTTCGCTTCTCGTCGAGTAAATGATTGACCATGGCAAGTTTCCTTCTGCTTTGTTCTAAATGCCAACGTGCGGATATGCCGCCCGGTGCTGTTCCGGGTCGGTTTGATTGGCTGTTGGAAATTTGAAATAGTTCCCAAATATCCACTTTTAAAACGGTCGCTGTCCCCATTTTATACCGACCCCTTCTTTTTAAACGGTTACTCCAAACGGACTTTTACAAGGGACTTAATTTCATTTTCACACTGTTTATTATCAACGAGATTTATATCCGCGCTTTTACATGAATAACAAAAATTCAAGGTCAACTTCAGGCAGTATGATTTACCTTTCTCTACTGTAATGTTGGTACCCTTCCCTAAGCCGAATTTAGTAAAAGTATCAGGCTCTATTTTAATTACTCCCGGATCAGTTTCTACAGCAAAAAATGACCCGTCTGGTAAAGATCCTGCTAATGCTCCATTCACCATTACATCATATTGGTTCAAAGAACCAGCGAACGCCTTATCACGATAGACGAATATCGACCCTTTATTTGGGTTTAAATTCGTAAGACCATCAAAACTTCCTACATTCTTTACGGTTGAAGACATTGCGCATCCCATTGATCCGGCTATAAATATAGATACACACAGCATTTTAATCCTATTGCTTTTCATACAACCTCCTTTCTTAATTTTTTAATAATAGATTGAATACAGGTCACATTGACCACCTAATCCGGAGATTTAGTTCAACGTGCTGGTCAGCCGCACCGGGCCACTGGCGTAAGAATTCAAAACCGCAGTCTTCCCGGTGTCGGCTGGAATGGCTGTTGGAAATTATGAAAGTAATTGGTTTTGTATAAAAATTAAACATATATCAACATTAAAGAACCCCTCTCTCTGCGTTCTCGATCACTTGATCTTCCGAATTCCGAAGTTTCCTTCCGGTGTCTTCGTGTACTTGATGGTGACATCCGTTGCGTCCACGAAGATGCTGTCTCCCTGCAAGAGATCATCTGGAGCCGCATCGGGCGAGAAGTAGATATCGTATTTGCCGTTGGGTAGCGACTCTCGAACAGTTGCATTCGGTTTGACGACAAGGTTCTTCCCTCGAAACCCGTTTCGTATCCCGACGGAAAGCTTCTTGTCGCTGCGATTTTCGATCGTCAGATGACCTCCAGCAAGATCTTGGATGTCAGCCGAGAACGGTGGCATGATTCCGCGCTGACCTGACTTAGGAGTGATCGGCAATTTCGGTTCTCCTCTGCGGAGGAAGGTCAACAAGTCTTTCGCTGGACCTCCGTCAACCCCACTCGTTCGAGCCCCGCTGATTGCCCATGCAACTGGAATGCCGAGACCAACCAACCGAGAATCGCCGTCGAAGGCAAGGGATACGGAACCCCATGCTCCTGCTTCTTTCGCAGGGCCAGCGTTGTGGGCTGCGGTGAATGTAATAACTTTGTCTGGCTTGCCGTGCCAAGCGACTACGTTTGTTAACGTGATGGTTTGAGGAAAAGCCTTGGGGTCGATGTGGATGAAGGTTACGTCTCCGAGTTCCCATCCGGCGAGTGTCCTGCCTACATCAAGCATGGTGTTGATCTGCTGCACCTGAGTGTAATTGGTTCCGAAAATGCGCACGTCCTTGAGCACATCTTTGGCCTTGCTTTCGCGTGCATCAAAGACTGTTGCGCTGCTATTCTTGTCGCGAGGCACCGTGATATCATTCTGATTCGCTAGGGCACCCACTGCTCCAAGGAGGGCAATGGCGGTGAAGATTAGGCTTTTATATACCTTGTCTCTCATGACGTTCTCCTTTCAGTACGACGTGACCTGCCAACGAGTCTGTAGGAAAAGGCCCCTGATTTTTAAATTTTCTGTATTTCGACATTTTTTGACCTATCCGACACTGTTTCTAAGGAAAGTCAGATACCTCCGGCAAAGCCGGAGGCTTGAAAAAATTGACCGCTCAAAGCGGTTGTAAAACAATGGCCACCTAAAGGTGGCAACTATTAAAACATTTGTAATTGATCTATTCGCCTGTCTTCTGCTTCCTGTTTCTTAATGTATTGACGAATAGTTTCTTCATCTCTATCAACTGTAGATACAAAATAGCCTCTGGCCCAAAACTCTGACCAGTAAATTTTATCTTTCTCCCAAGAAATTCCCTTGCGATATGAATTGCACTCTTGCTTTTGATGTATCCTACTACTTGAGCAACACTGTATTTTGGAGGAATAGATATCAGTATATGAATATGATCTGACATAAGTCGACCTTCTTCCACCATACTCTCTTTTTTGGTAGCCAAATGCCGTAACACTTGCCCAAGATTGACCCGTAACTGTCCATAAAGAGTTTTTCTTCGACATTTCGGTATCCAAACGATATGATATTTACACTCCCAGACCGTATGATTTAAACTAAGGTATTCTGTCAATTTCAAGCCTTTCTTGCTGTGTACTTTGGGCGGTTCACAGCAAAAAGCTTAAAGAGAATCCCGGAAATGACAAACTCTGTGAGTCCCCCGGCAAAGCCGGGGGTTTACCTTTTTAATTAAATGTCGAAGTAGTACTAATCTGCGTATTCACTGAAATTCCTTTTTGGACAAGAGTGACATTATGTATCAATTTGAATATCCATTATAGAAATTCATGACAATATCGGCCTTGTTTGAACTGGATGCGCCGAGGCCTGCAAAGGCTTTATAGGATGTCTCTCCATATAGTGTCCAGGTTCCAATAGCACCAGTATTTGCTGTCCATAGATAATCCAATGTATTATAGTAACTATCATATTTATAGATATGATAGGAACCGGATATTATATATGTAAACATGTCAGCAGCATGACATGAAAGAATTGCATACCAATAATAATTATAATCGTTACTGTTATTCCACCAGATAATTTGTTCTAAGAGGGTAACCCCTGATGCAGTATTATCCAATTCATTATTAGGATTTTTCAAAGAAAGAATTATTTCTTCATCGGAAAAATTCTTTATTCTATTTTCATCAAACTTAGATTTAATTTTTTCCACCGACATATCAGAAGAATCTAAGATTTCTGAAACAAAAGCTGAAATATTTATCGGATTGACCGAATGAATGCAAACGTTAATACCATTTTGCAAGTTGAAACTTTTTTTCATCTGAAATTCTTTGTTGCTAATGATTACATCATCAATATCATCAGCCCAACAGTTTGTTACAGTTAAAAATATGGAAATGAATATTAATGTGATAATACATTTTTTCATAATAAATTTTCCTTTCGATGTTCAAATAAGCCGCTTTGCGGCAGTTTTAGGTGATACTGCAAAAGGCACATAATTGAGCTTTATGCCTATCTACTTTACTCTTAATTTTCTATCTGATATTGCTCCTGGAAAGGAGCAAGATGTCTGGCAAATATTACATAGAGCGCAAATTGATCGAATTTCAGGAGGAATTTTCCAATAATGATGCCTGTGTAAAGCATCTCACCGATCAACGCTGGCCCAGTGGATTCATTTGTCCACGATGTGGCCACAAAAAGACATGGTATTTGTTGAAACGGTGCCTTTTTGATTGCAAGATCTGTCGCCAACAAACAAGTATCACGGCTGGTACGATTTTTCATAAAACGCGCGTACCTCTGCAGAAATGGTACTGGCTGATATACCATATGGCTATGGACAAAGTAGGTGTATCGGTTTCTGAAATGCAAAGGAAGTTAAACCTTAAATGCTTATGTCTGATTATGTTCTCTGATATTTGAGAAACTTAATTATTCCCTATCCCAGTTGAATAAACTCGATTGTTGTTGTCATTGGTTCTGATTTGGGTCCCTAAATAAAACGTTTTCCCAACCGTTAAAATCTGATCGAGTGTCGATTTCGGAACTAACAGAAACCCCATTTGGGTGGGAATATTAACCCAAAGCTGGCCTATATATTTCCTCCGGTCGTCATAAAAATTGATCCAAGCCCTTGCGGATGTCTGAAGACTTGGATCGATATAATCCGGTACCTGCCATTGCCAGATTAGATCACCAGCTTGATTTAGATGCAAACTATAGGAATTGGACGGAATAATCGGCAGGTCTACAATTCTATTAAAGTCATAATCCATTTCAGAGATTTCACCATCCTTATCGGTAAATATCAGATGATACGTTCCTGTAATCAATTGATCCGAAAAATTCGATGAATAATAACCCCCATATAGAAATGGGGCTTTCCATATCCACTGCCCATCACTGGCATTATAAGAACCGTCTATCTCAACAAAATTGCCGAAATAGGAAAGGGCTTTTACATCTACAATTTTACCGTTGGGATCAGTAAAGACAAACGAACCTAGAACATCCGTTGATGGAATGTTCTTATTGGCATCAACAACGTCAAATGCAAGCTTATTCTCATGGTCACCGTTCTCATACACTCGATTTTGAACGGTAAAACTATTGAGATGATATGTCGCATTTGCATTGCATGGGAAAAAAGTTGAAATAATGAACAGTACGATAAGACATTTTTTCATTTTGATCACCTTTCTTGAAGGATTATTGTAATGAAAACATTATCAATTAGAAACAACTCCATAGTTTGTCACAACCCAGTAGAAATTTCCATCTGTGGAAAGATCCTGACTGTATTCTAAATCCACCCACAAATGTGTGATCCCATCCGGAAGCAGAACATCAGGGATCTGGATTTTTAAATCACCGTATAGTGTTGCTGCTTCACACGAAAAAGAAGGGTTGTTTATAATGCCATATTTTGTAAATTGAAAAGGTATTAGTGTAGGATAATTCGGATTGAAAGCATAAACAAAATCCGCCCAAAGCGAAAGAATTCCTGAGGTCGGATTGTCATAGGAAATAAAAGGTATATAAAGCAATAAATTTCCGTCTAAAAAAGCCGTACACCCTATTGATATACCTTGCCCACCACGAACGGCCCGGGCATAGTAGCTATCGCTCTTATCGTTAGCGGATGCGAAGCCGAAGTAGAAATCCACGCTAAACGCGTAGTCGGTAACGACTGCATGGGTAGTACTCGACCAATACCAGGATGCGGCCGTATCGGGGAAATAATTCGTATTGATCGAGGGATCATTCCGGCTTTCATCCACCAGGCTGATCAATTCCTTTTTCGTGGGAAGCCTCCAGTCCGTGTAGCCCCCCAGGGACAACCCTTCACAATAGGCAAGTGCCTGCTCCCAGGTCAAGATAGAAGAACTGACTTTCTTCCACATCAGGCCGGTGGTTGTGTCTGTTACCGTGCCGTTACCGTTGTCCACATAGCTGGCATGAAGCGATGCAATGGTCAGACAAAAAAAACAGTTTGCGAACAAAACAATTAACAGTGCGCGTTTCATACAATTCCTCCCATTTTTGTAACCCGGTATTCCAAAACCGGGATTCGACACCATCCCTGTTAGCCCTGGCATTGAAATGCCGGGATAGATCCAAGCATCCTGCTTATCATGCCGAGATATCGGTACTTGATCCAACTACCAAAATAATCACTGTCCACCACGAACGGCCCGGGCATAGAAGCTATCGCTCTTATTTCTGACGATCTCCGCGCCGTCCCAGAAACTCACCCACCACGCACAGTCGGTTAGGACTACGACGGGAGTACTCGACCAATAACAGGACGAGGCCGTATTGGGGAAATACAGGGTATCAATCACTGGCGCAAAATATGGAATAACAATAACATTTTTAACTATATACGCCAGCTCCTTGCGGGTGGGCAGGCGCCAGTCGCTGAAGCCGCCATATTTGGCATCATTCAGGGCTTTAATAAAATCTTCGGTATCCGTTCCATTTCCTGGAGTTCCAGCATTACCACCATTGGTAGCCGGATTGCTGTCGTACCAGGTATAGGTGTTGTCTCCATCATGCGGATCGTTGTAGTTTTTGAGATCATCTTTGTTGGTTTTCATCTCCCAGATCCGACCGGTCACATTATCCCGCACCGTCACCCAGGACGTGGCGGAATCCGGCAGGTCATTACCATTGCCATCCAGCTTGGTGTAGGACATCGGGTTGATGCTGTAGTTGGCATCCTGGCCGTAAAATGGCTGACCAGGTGTAGGACAAGGGATCTCAACGCTATTGTCGTAACATTTCGTCTGCCCGGTGTCCGGAACTGGAGTAGCCCATGCACTCGCTGCAAAAAACAGTAAAGCAAAACATTCCAAAATCCCCATCAGCTCTTTTTTTTTCACGACGGTCTCCCATTTTGACAATTTTATGAGCAACTCCAAATTTTTAAAATATGATCTTACTTTGTATCTGAAGTTTCCCAGTTTTATTCTGGCGAGCAGGCGATCGGCGGCGCCCGATGCCCTGTTCCACCACTCGGATTAATTCAAATATGATATTATACCAAGCAGTTAAATAATATTTTAGCCAATTTGAAACCTATTGAAATTATAGATAATTCGGGACCAATTTTTGGTGGAAACCATTGTTTTGGTTCCTCGATGTTTCAGGGGGGTAAGTTGATCGAATGCTCTTGTTAGTCATGGTAGATTCAGTCTACTGAAAAATACCGAATTAGCTGTTGTTGCTCCTGTGATTTTTCAGGGAGTATGGTTTCAAACCTGAATCGGACAGATACCGTTCTATCAAAATGAAAGATACCGAACTTCTGCAAATAGCATTGATGCTGGCACCTCCTTGGCAGGTTGTGGTGAGATATGGATGCCCCCTAAACCGTTTGGATATCAATCTAAATGGCTCCTCGCTGTCTATAATGGGCCGTACCGCCTCAATGAACACTATTCAGCTTGAATGATATTGTCGAAGGTTCTTTGAGGCTGGCTTCTATTCTACAATTACTCTTTGATTAGGTATATATCTGAAACACTGCCGGAAATGGAATTTCCTGGGCCAGCCCAAGCATCCACAGCCGGAGGACCATCAAAAGGAGTGATCTCCTCAAAAGCTTGGATTTTTACTATTCCTGGTGATCCCTGCACGTAAAACCAAAATTCAGATCCGACCCGAGCGAAAGCAACTGTTTTGCTATCACCAAATGCCCAGTTGCCATCGTAAGACCCTATATTACCAAAGTAAAGAACTGTTTTAACATTAGTTGTCAAGTCTGTAGCTGCAACACGGTAACCAATCCTCTCTTGATTGAGGCCGAACTCAAGACTCATTAATAACTGGATTTTGCTATTACCCATCTTTCCTACATATTGTAAAATGTTAATTTGGCAACCATAATAGGGGATAGTTGTAGCTTGATCAACTCGAAGGGTTGCAATCATTCCGATGATACCGCTCGTTCCATTTTTATAGAAAAACATTTCGCCGAAGTCGGTGCTAGTGCCTTGGACACTAAGGTTAACTTTAGATCCATCTGTAGTAACTGTTCCGCTTCCAGTTCCCCAATTTTCTGTTACCCAAGTGTCATCAAAACTTGTCACCGGTATCAATTCCATACCTTGTGAACTAGCTGTCCATCCAATTGAAATCAAAACTGCCACAACAATGTGCGTCCATAATTTCTTCATGCTTTCCCCTTTTTTTGATGGATAGATAAAACGGTGATTAATACAACTTCTCATATTATTTGAATGCTATTTTTTTGAACATATAACGTGCTGATCAGCAGCACCGGTCCGCTGACTTTCAAAAAAACAAACCGCGGCCTTCCCGGTGTCGGCTGGAGTGGCTGTTGGAAAACATGAAAGCAACTGGTTTTGTTATGAATCTAAGCATATGTCAACAATCGAGATTTGATAATCATTGGAACGAGTACATTCTTAGATCGGATCACAAGGGTCTTTTAATGCGTGACTCTGCTTTATCTTGCGCTCCTGCTGGAATAATCTTAAGTTTGATCGGTGTCGAGCCCAGGACCAACAAGCGATAGTCCGTTATCCCTTTTGGAACACTGAACAGAATATCAAAGTCCAATCCCTTGCCAGAGTCTAGAATTCGCGGCCCGGTGATAACTTTTCCAGTTCCGTCTTTATCGGAGTACGTAAGAGTCATTCCCCCATGAAGGCCGCAACCATCGCACACATGTGAACTGAGAATGAGGTCAGAAGCTGGCGTAAGCAGAAAAACAAAACTACCGTCAAGCCACAAGTATGGGGACTTGTGTTCGTCCGGTTTGGCATTTATTTGACCCATGACTCTCTTCATATCCTCTAACGCCCATAAAGTGTAGGATTTGTCAGCCAAAGAGGATGTATTGCGTACCGAAGCTGTTACTCGCAAGAGCTGGAATCCTTGTTTTGGTGACAAGGTGAATTTATTATTTATTTCGCTGTATGAACCCTCGATGAATTTACCGATAGCATCCGATACTGACAAAACAGATATGACCTCTTGTTGTCCAGCAAACACTTTGTTCTTCAACTCCGTCATGGCAGGCTGGGTTTTAATGGATTCCTTGCCGACCTTGTCAGCTACAATACTCACAAGTAAGGCGGTGCGGAAGTCATTGGTCCTTATAGATTGATCGAAATCGGTCTGGAGTGTCTCGAGGGCACGCGCTCGAAGGCTCTCCACCTTTTCAGAAAGCCACACTTTTTGGGTATTTGTTAGGCCTTTTGTTTCATGGTCAATAACTGATTTGAGCATAAGAAGAGATGATACTGGGTCAGTCTCGGATAGGCTGACTGCCGCATCTACATCGCTTTTTATCTTTTTGTCCCAAGTTTCGACAGGAGACGTCTTGAGTGTCTTGTCAGTAGAAGCCAGACCATTGACATCTACAGGTTTTTTTGCAACCAGTTGGCTATTACTGCGGTCGGTTGCGCATCCACCGAGTAATACAGCAAACACCATTGCAGCAAATAATGTCGCTACACCAGCAGTCAAATTCGTTCTATAAAAAAAAATTTGCTGGAGCTTCTTTGTTGTCTGTATCCGAGATTCAAGCATGAGTACCTCCTATTTTGCCTTCTTTTAGCCAACGTGCAGATATGCCGCCCGGTACTGTTCCGGGTCGGCTTGATTGGCTGTTGGAATACAAATCTGGCACCATTTCTTGCTCCAACGAAAAAATGCACCAGCTTGGCTTGTGCATTTTTTCGTTGAAAATTGGTCAAGTGTTACCTTATTCCGACGACGAATCGGTTGCATCTCACTCTACCCGCAATCGTATAGGCTTGTAGTTCATTGGTAGCAGAGTGTATTCGTGCACGTCGGTGGATAGAAAGAAGAGGAAATGGACGGTTCGCGGTTTAAGGTAGGTGAACACCAGATTCCCATCGCGCGTGCCCCATGCCATGTCTTCTACGTCGAGCGTTCCCCTGTTGTTGGCCGCGCATCCCAAGAGTGTTCCGGGCAGGGCCTGTTCCTTATTGCCAGGCTCCTTCGTTTCCGGCGGTGGTTGCCAAAGAGCCCCCTTTATGAGCAGAGGGGGATTAACCAAATGACTTTTGCGTGCTTCGTACGCAACAAGTAAGACTCGGAATGGCCCTGACTGAGGCACAGGGCGCCGGTTGGCATCGAAAGATAGTTCCTCTTTCCATGGCGAGGGCTCTATAGATTCCGGTTTCCACCACTCCCATCCCTTTTCCGATGCCACCTTGGAGTGATACCATTCTTGGGAGTTCTGGAATTCTCTTACTTCCAGCTTCAAATTCGCAGTCTTGCCCTCTTCGGAGTCCACCACGTTCACACTGGGCCCAGATGAACAAGATGATTGGAAGCCTAGAAGCGTGACACACAACCACATGCACAATCTAACCTTCATCATAAGAAGCATCTCCTCTCAATAATCGAATCGGGGTATTGTTCCGGATCGGCTTGATTGGCTGTTGGAATACATTGAATTTGGAACTTTTGGCGTAAATGTTCTGCAATTTAAGTAACAACGTCCCCAAGAGTTTTCACAGACAACATAATTCGTTCAGTTCCTTTTCCAAAAAGACACAATGCCATTGACCGTCGTTCCGCTAGTAATGCATGTTCCTCCTGTGACAAGAGAACATGTACCGTCGTTATATTCCTCTTTCATTGCGAGGTAAAAGTGGCTGATCTGCTCCATATGGTTCCTAATATTAACGTTTTCTCTTAGAATTATCCTAAAGCCCGATGAGCTTGTAATCATTGATAAGAGTTTGTATTGAAGGGCCATGATTTCGTCATCTGATGGCCTCTTCTCTACCAAGACAACAACTGCAGCTATATTACAGGTGTCAAGTTTGTGAGGTGACTCAAGGGATATGTCCACATAGTCTTTCCTAACTGTCATATCGCACTTGGCGCAGGTAAAAACACCTTTGTCAAGTTCTCTCCATCTATGGTGGTCCTCAATCAGTCCGCAGCGGGAGCATGCCTCACAGTCCTGCGAGAAATCGTGTTGAGGAGCTCCTGACTTTCCACAATGAATACACTTTGGCTCACAATCTTGGGACCAGTGGTGCTCTTCATCTCTTGTAATTTCGCAAATCTTGCACCTACAACCATCCCAGTTATGCTGTTCATCGCGAAGCTTACCGCACTTTGAGCACTTACAACCATTCCATACGTGTGCCTCTTTAGCACAAACCTTGCACCTGCAGTTATTCAAGCTGTGTTGTTCATCACGAATCTTGCGGCATTTTTTGCACTTACACCCATCCCAGCTGTGTTGTTCATCGCGAAGCTTACCGCACTTTAAGCACTTACAACCATCCCATGCATGTGCATTGCTTCGAATCTTGCCACAGATGGAGCACTTCTCGCAGTCTGTTGCCCAATTGTGAATGCCAAAAACGCATTTCAGTTTCATATACTTTCCTCTTTATCCAACGTGCAGATAAACGGCCCGCGCTGTTTGCGGGTCCGCTTGATTGGCTGTTGGGCCTCACCGCCGCTCAATTGCCCCTTAAGTCCATTTTCATGCTTTACAAGGTTAACCGGCTTAGTAAACGAGCCGATGTCGCCTCCCCATTCTGTACGATAGGTAGCGTCCACACATAACATTCGCATTCAACCGCAGCCAAAGGCGGTCGGCTGCGACGGGTTCTTATGTGGCATTGGATTGCGTATTGCCTAAGTGAGCGTGATGGCTCGGGCTCCCTTCCCGTGTGACAACAACCACTGCTTTACCATCGGATGGTCATCTGAGGTGTGTGATGGCGCAGGTCGGCTGAGTATGTCTAGCGTGCCAGCCTTCTTCATTTCTTCTAGCTTTGTGGCTGCGTCCTGTCTGGCTTCTCGGTCGCCTCCCGACGCGAACAAGCTTGACAGCAGGAACGCCACATTGAAGATTAGTGGTACAGAGCCTCCAACTGTAGGCCAAGTGACATATGCAGTAATGGCAGTTATGGGTAACGAGGCTAGGAGTGCACGATTCGCGTACACGCCAAATTTGCCGGGAGGACGAGCCCAAGATCGCAGTCTCTCCACCTCTTCCGATAACGTCATGTACTCGTTACATTGAGGACACCTTGGCAGAAAGATGGCAGCGGCTTCGAACTGCCAACGTGTCTTCGTGTATTCCATACTCACGGTCTCATGTTGAACATAACACTCGATAGTGCAATCAAAAGAGGCAACTCCCACACCGCAAAAATAGCAGTGTGTGCTTTCTCCTGGCCAGTTCGCGGCTCGCAGGTGCGGCGCAACGCGATTCAGCCATCTCTCATAGACAAAAACACCCCCTCCTCCAGGCCCACTCACAACCAGTGCCGGGTAGGATAGCAGCGCACCAGAACCATCGGGGGCGATAGACAGCTCACCGCGATTCTTCAAACTGTTCCAGGACAGGAGCCTGTTCCTAATCTTGTCCTGATAGCCGCAATCCAACTCTAGGTCAATCGTCGTTGATTGTTGTTCGCTCAAGTAGCCCTCCCTCTAAAGAATAGACATCTCGCTGTAACCCCTTTTCATCATGCCCAACGTAGCGTTTAGCCGCGGGGCGGGCCGGCGCGGGCTTTGCGCTGCACAGACCGTGACGGACCGAACCGTCGGCTACAATGCCTGGTTCAAGTAAGCCGCTTCGCGGCAGTTGCCGTACTCCAAAGCCGGTGCTTTAAATTCTGACAGGCTTCACGCCTGATCATTTTTAATCTGCAATCCCATTTGCGATGGGAAAATGATATCTCTCCTCAGGGTTTTCCATAACCATAACAAAAAGGAGAGATATCATGTCACACACGCTTCAGACCCCCTGGTACACCAAAACCATCAAAGCTTTGCAACTGGCCGGCAAAGGAGACCGGACCCAGGAAAGTTATGCCAGATCCGTTCGTCAACTTCTTGAATACGTCAACAAAGATCCGCTGCAAATTACGGAACAGGAGCTGCAAGCATATTTCCTGTACCGCCGCAATACTTCAAACTGGTCCGCCAGCACTCTCAATATCTGCTACTGTGGTTTAAAATTCTTTTTTATCCATGTCCTGCAAAAAAAATGGCCGGTATTTGAATACCTCAAAGCCCAGAAGGAAAAGCGACTGCCTTGTGTGTTGAATCGCGATGAAGTCCTTCAGGTTCTGCAACAGGTTCACACGTTTCACAACTATGCCTATCTGACCACGGTTTATACTTGCGGCCTCCGTCTTCAGGAGGCTCTGT
>Ga0351885_10223_pt1 | contig 23701 bp, 14 predicted proteins | sample TotcelFGM3001L13_FD_206771 | JGI IMG/M metagenome (GOLD analysis project Ga0351885, IMG submission 206771) | Enriched cells from coal bed in the Powder River Basin, Montana, United States - Total cells FGM rep3 HSBNCT.FGM.300.1.L13 ... | reverse complement strand
GGCGGACTCGATACAGAAGGCGGGCAACGTGTTGCTGGGACAACTCGCCAATAAAGAGGAAGACACCGTTTACGACCGTGAAGACATATTGTTCGTCCCGGATGTGAGGGCGATGTTCCTGAAGTTTATCGGGATGACCGACAGGACGCAGACAGACAATCAGGCTGAGGTGGAACTGAACAAGGCTCTGCGCAACCTGAGACCGAGCGACTTCGAGTGGCTTCTCGAAAAGAGCGACGAGAAGCAGTCCGGCGCCCGCAAGCCGATCCCCTTCAGCGATAAAGAAAAAGAGCTGATCATGGCGGAACTGGCCAAGGTGCGCGCTCAGACCGACTACGGAATGGGCGTGAACGAAAGGTTCAGAGCGAAGATCAGTCCCGACAACCCGGTTTCTGCGAAGAGCGTTCTGGACGAGTACATCGATGTCGTTCAGTTTCAGACTGTGATGCCGATGTTCGGGGACGGCTCGGCGGGAGTGGGATACGTCCTGCCAGAACTGCAGAAGGACGGCGTCATCAGAATGATGTCGCCCGCTCTTAATTTCGACGACACGCTTTATTTCCACATATCTTTCATCGCGGCGATGCATTATCTGGGCGTGGGGAATGACGATTTGGACTTTTATCCGGACAAGATAGTCATCAGGAACGCGGCGTTTCCCGAAAGCGAAAAGAAGACGGCGATAACAATTCCGCTAGACGAAAAAGGAACAATGCTGGTGAACTGGGCGGGGGCGTTCCTGCAGCCTAACACATTCATACACCGAAGCGTTAGGAAGATTTACGAGGACGCGGTCAAATACAATATCCTCAAGAAGAGCGAAGCGGGCGAGCCGCTTGCGCAACATGAATCGGAGATTCTGCAAGGCCTCAATGACGGCGAAATCAAACGTGTGACCGAGGAGATTGATTTTTTCAGGGACAAGGTGATTCTGATAGGCTTGACGGCGGCGGGGACGCACGACCTGAATCCGGTTCCGTTCAATCCTAGGGATCCCCTTGTGGGCATGCACGCCAACGCGGTGAACACGATAATCAAAGGGCTGTTCATCAGGAGGGCTCCGTTCTGGGCAATGTTCGCGGCGGTGGTGGCGTTGTCCGCGATGGTGGGTTTCGTGGGCGGCACATCGAAGCAGTCGGTGGGCGGAGCGGTGGCGGCGGGCGCGATTATTGTTTACGCGGCGGTCACTCAATATCTGTTCGGCGGCGCGATGATATGGACTCCCTTGGTGTCCGTCGTCGCGGCGGTAGTGTCCTCCTACCTGCTGGTGGTGGTTTACAGATACATGACGGAGGGCAAGGAAGCGAAAAAGATGAAATCGATGTTCTCCACGTACGTGAACCCGGAGGTTGTGGAGACGCTGATACACCACCCGGAGAAGCTGAGGCTCGGCGGAGAGAAGATGGACCTGACGGCGATGTTCGCGATGGCGTATGGGCCGGGGCTTTCGGACGCTGAGTCGCCGGAAGAGCTTGTCGACAGGCTGAACGAGTATTTCACGGCGATGACGGAGAAGATATTTGCAAATCAGGGAATGTTGGACAAGTACGAGGGCGCGATAATCATGGCGGTGTACGGCGCGCCGGTGCACTACGAGGACAACGCGGTGAAGGCGTGCTACGCGGCGCTGGACATGGTGAAGGCGAACGACGAACTGCTCAAAAAATGGGAGCAAGAGGGAAAGAAGCCGATACGCACGATGGTCGGTTTGAATTCAGGTTTGATGATAGCCGGCAACATGGGATCGGAGTCGAGGTTCAACTACACGATAATGGGAGACGCGGTGAACCTTTCGGCCCGTCTTCTCGGAGCCAACAAGCAATACGGCTCGAACCTGATGATAAGCGAGTTCACGCTGGAAAAGGCGAAAGATTTCGTGATAGTGAGGATGCTGGACAAGATGCGGGTGGTCGGGAAGCTGGAACCGGTGAAGGTGTACGAGCTGCTTGGGAGAACGGATGTGGGGTTGCCGCAGGATGTGGCGGAGTGCGCGAAACGGTTCGCCGAGGCGTATGAACTATATCTTGAGATGAAGTGGGACGAGGCGAAAGCGGGTTTCCAGAGAGCGATGGACGCGCGGCCCGGAGACGGCCCGAGCAAGGTGTACATGGCCCGTTGCGACGATTACAAGGCCACCCCGCCGCCGGTCGGAGAAGACGGCAAGTGGGACGGCGTGTACGTGATGACCAAGAAATAGCCGCGGCGCGAGAGCCGCATATGCCGGAATCACTGGAGAATCGAGATGAAACTTAAACTTCCGCACAAGGCTGAAGACCGGAACAAGATAATCGGCCCGATGATCGGGCTTGCGATGACCGCTCTGTTCATCGCCCTGTTCGCATCCGGGCTGCTCGACACGATAGGGAACTTCGACCTCGACACCAAGTTCAAGGTGAGGCAGAGGTTCGAGAAGATACCCGTGAACAGAGACATCCATAACGTGCTGATCGACGACTCGACGCTCGACTGGGAAGGCGCGTATCCGGACGACCCGATATATTATGTGGATGTGATAAACGGGCTGGGGCTGGAAAAGCACGGAGCGCTGGCCACCTTGTTCGCGATAGACTACTCCCGTCCGTTCGGCCGCAAGGTGGACATAGACGTCCGGGAGGGGTTCTCCGGGGCCACCGAGCAGATATCGCAGATACTGTTCTACAACCTCGAACTGAAATTCGGGATGATGGAAAAGATAGGGACGTACCGGGATTTTCTCGACGACCCCGAAGCGCCGTCCTATGCGGCTGACCTTGCGCCCAGATTCGAGGAACTGGTTTTCGACGAGGAGCTTGGGAGCGTGTCCGGCCTGATGGAGCAGGTGGCCGGGTTCGCGGGACACAACATGCATCTGAACGAGCTTGCGCCCGACCGGGAGAAAGCGGTGGGCCGCGCGGCGGCCTCCGCGCGCAACGTCTATTTCGCGTACGGCGCGAAGAACTATCTGACGACGCCTCACGAGCCGAAGGACCTGAAGCTGGACAAAAAAACGCGCGCGGTTTTCGAGCGCGTGCTCTTATATCCAACGCGCAACAGACCCGACGATCCGGCCGAGGCGCTCGTGTTTGACGCTTATCAGAATTTGGACCTGCGCGGTTTCGACTTTCTTCTCGAAGGCGAAGGCGAGCCTTTCGCGGGGGCTGTCGCCAAAAGAATCGCTGAAGACAGAAAGAGAAAATCCATAGAGCTTTGCCACTTCCACAAGCAGAACTCGCCGCCGATGAGCGCGAAGAGCCTGAAAACGGACCCGTACGCGAGAAGCCTGTTCGAGAAAGCGATTAAGTCCGACCCGCCGCCGTCTGCCCCTTCGATGGAAGCTCTCGCGCTGGAGGCGTACCAAGCCCTGCCGGCAAGCGATCTGGACTACCTGATGGGCAAAGAGGGAAAGCCCTTTGACGACGCGGTGAACGACAGACTGCTGAAAGACAAAGTGTTGCGGCTCGCGGGCGCGAACGCTGAGAAAACCGAAACCGCGCCACCCGACGAATACTACGTGTTCGACATACCCCCCGGTCTGCAAGACGCCTTTCCCCGGCTCAACAAGGTCAATCCCGTCCAGCCGGAAATCGGGATGAGCGCCGCCGGGCAAGGCCCGCAGAGGGCTGAGTTCAGCAGGAGAGACGGCACGCTGCGCATGATCGCGCCCGTGTACATTTACGAGAACAAACTGTACCCCCACGTGGATTTTCTGATAGCCCTGAAATACCTGAAGGTAAAACCGGAGGACGTGTCGCTGAGAAGAAACAAAATCGTTCTCAAGAACGCGTCCGTCCCCGGAGCCAAAGGCGGGCGAGAGGATATAACGATCCCGCTGCTGCCCGGCGGAAAGATGTTGGTGAACTGGGCGGGAATATGGGCGGACACCACTCTGTTCGACACGGACAGCTTCCTGAATTTTTATTCGACGCTCGGAAGGCACAGCATACTGGAGCGCGGGAGGGCGAACGCAAATATTCCGCTGGAAGAGCAGACCGATCCGCTCCAAGAGGACGAGTCAAAGATATACGCTAGCATAGTTTCGACCGGAGAAGCGGCGACTCTGGACGAAAAGATAAAGGCTCTGAAGGACAAGATTATCATCATCGGGCTGACGGCGGAAGGCACGGCGGACATGAACCCGACGCCGCTCGAACCGAGGTATAAAATACTCGGGCTGCACGCGAACGTGATAAACACCATAGTCGAAAGACTGTTCATTGACAAAGCGCCTTTTGTGTGGGTGGCGCTGATATTTGTGGTTCTGGGAGCCGGGCTGGGATTCTCAGGCGGCGCGGTGAGACACACGAATCCGTTCATGGTGGCCGTCATCAACTTCTCCATCATGCTGGTCGTGGCGGCGGCTTATTTCGCGGCGGCAAACTATCTGTTCATAACCAAGCGGATAGATATCCCGGTGTTCGCCGCTATCGGGCTGATTGTGGCCACATTCCTGAGCGTCTTCATATACCGGTTCCTCACGGAGGAGCAGGAAAAGAAGAAGATGAAGGGGATGTTCTCGACGTACGTGAACCCGCAGGTCGTCGATTCGCTGCTGGCGGACCCGGACAAGCTGAAACTCGGCGGAGAGCGTACGCGCGCTTCCGTGTTCTTCTCGGACGTCGCCGGGTTCACTTCCATATCCGAAGCCCTTACGCCGGAAGAGTTGGTCGAATTGCTGAACGAGTACCTGACGGAGATGACCGCGATCCTAATGCAATACGGCGGGACGTTGGACAAGTACATCGGCGACGCTATCGTGGGCATATTCGGCGCGCCCATCTTCTTCCCCGAACACGCGAAGAACGTCTGCTACAACGCGTTGGATATGCAGGCGAAGATCGCGGAGATGCGGGAGGTGTGGAAATCGCAGGGCAAGCACCTGCTTCAGGTGCGCTGCGGGGCGAACACGGGGGAAATGATCGCCGGCAACATGGGTTCGACCAACCGCTTCTGCTACACCGTCATCGGCCCGGAGGTCGATTTCGGAGAGCACATGGAATCGTCCGGAAAACTCTACTCCACCCAGACCACCATCAGCGAGTTCACCCGCGCCGAGGCCGACGACTTCATAATAGTCCGCTTCCTAGACATTCAGATCAGCTCGGCATATAAAAATCCAGTGAAGATATACGAACTGCTCGCCAAGAAATCGGACGGACTGCCGGACATCAAGATTGAATGTTGCGACCTGCACGAGGACAGCGTTTTGTTCTATTTTCAGAGACGGTTCGACGAGGCGGCGGAAAAGGCGGCGCGCATTTTCGACATATTCCCGGAGAAACCCGTCGGGGACGGGACTTCCGCGCTCGTGGCAGCCGCCAAACAAGCAGTCGACCTCTATAGGCAGGGCAAGCACAAAGAGTCGGCGAAACTGATGAGCAAGAGCATCAACTCGAAGGTGTATCCGCTGGAGCGGCTCGACGAGGAGACGGTGAAATTCTTACACCCGACGTGCATGCAGTTCGTGCGGATAGCCGAGGCGAAAGCCGACCCGCCGGACGCGTCGTTCGACGCGATTCTTGCCGAAGCCACGCACAGGAAAGACTTGAAATTCTAGCGGCGCTGAAACATCGACGTTTCTAGCGGCGCTGAAATCGCCATAAAAAGCGCGCGACCGTCGCGCGCGAACCGACGGGGGTTATCTTAATGGCAAAACGCGCTATCATGATCGGCATCGACGGATGCCATCGAGACACTCTATACCGCCTCATTGACGAGAGGCAAGTTCCCTTTTTCGACTGGATGACCGACAACGGCGCAAGGGTCAAAAACGCGGTCACTATGTTCCCTTCGACAACGGCCTCCTGCTGCGCCACGCTCTATACAGGGAGCTGGTATCGCAGCCACGGGTTGCTGAACAACGAGTGGGTTGACAGGTTCGCCGATCCGCCGCGCGGCCGCTCTTACATCGAATGCCTTTACGAGGCTCTGCTCTCCTTCGACAAAAAACTTTTCGGCCTGCCGACAATCCTTCTTCCGGACAGGAACGAAGGCGGACAGATTAATAACGACCTGTGCCCCGACCATCCGACGATCTACGAAGAGATGACGGCGGCGGGAAAAATCTCATATACGTTTTTTCACTACATCGGCAAAGGAGCCACAGTGTGGGCGCGCCCGGCGAGGACGGATATGCTCCGATACGGCATGGTCGAGCAGTACCACAAGCCGTATCAGATGTTCGATAAGATGATGGCAACGCGCGCTATTCGCCTTATGCGCAAGCGGCCGGCGGACCTGCTGGCGATATACTATGGAGGAAACGACGGTCACAGCCACCGGCACGGCGTTCCCGGACAAGAGTCATACCTGCGCGACTTCATCGACAAGGAACTCACAAGGCTGAAGACGGCGCTTGAGGCGATGTTCCCGCAAGATGAACTGTATTGGTCTGTGTGCGCAGACCACGGCCAGTCCAATCTCGACAAGGAAAAGCATCTTGACCGCTGCATGTGGATCGAGGACTTCTTTCCACAGTTGCGCGCCGCCGGTTTCGAGAAGATGGACAGGGGACTGTCCCGCAACGATCTTGGCGGACTGGATGTAATCGGGACTCTAGGCCACGGGGCCGGAGCCGGTTTCTACATAAAAAACAGAAAAACTGGCGACTGGAAAACGCCGCCCGATTTCGCGTCCGACATCATCCCGACGCTCAACGCCTTCATGAAGGCTTCTGCGGGACTTGCTCCTTTTGAGGATTATAAGTTCAAAGGTTATCTGGACTTCCTTCTGACGCGGACGAAGTTTGACGAGCCGTACCGCGTTTACGTAAACAAGCCGCCATACGACGCTGCCGGGGAACTTGTCCCGCTCGAAGAATATTTCAAGGGCGGAGACCCGGCATACGTGAAGCCTGTCGAACGGTTGCGGGGCATCGACAGCCCGAAAGGGCCTGACATCGTGTTGCTTCTCGACTACTGCGAAAAACGGTTCAACATAAACACCGTCGAGGGGTTTCATCCCGGACAACACGGTTCGCTGTGCCCGGACGACTCCTATGTGCCGATGCTGTTCGCGGGTCCCGGAGTCATAAGGGGCGAGCTTCCGGAGGCGTTCACAATAAACTGGTCGCCGACTGTCGCGAGCATGCTCGGCGTTAAGATGCCGCGGGCTGACGGCGCCCCGCTTCCTATCTTCGACAACGGAAAAGGCGGCAAGGGATGAGCGCGCTAGGCGAAGAGGCCCGCCGCCGATACGCGCGACATCTGATGCTCGACCGTGTGGGAGAGGCCGGGCAGGAGAAACTGCTAGCGGCTCGCGTTCTGGTCGTAGGCGCGGGCGGCCTCGGCTCTCCTGTCATTTTCTATCTCGCCGCCGCAGGCGTCGGTTTCATCGGAGCCGCCGACTCGGACTCTGTGGACATCAGCAATCTTCAGAGGCAGATACTTCACGGAACCCCCGACATCGGAAGGCCAAAAACCGATTCAGCCCGCGACACCGTCGCCGCTCTCAATCCGGACGTGAATTTTGAGCCTGTCGAGGAGCGCGTAACTCCGGACAACGTCATGGGAATCCTTTCCGGCTACGACATCGCGGTGGACGCTTGCGACAACTTTCACACTAGATACCTTGTGAATGACGCATGCGTCTTGCAGAGCAAACCGTTCGTTCACGGCGGGGTTTTCCAGTTTGAAGGTCAAGCTTCTACTTTCATCGCGGGCAAAGGCCCTTGCTACAGATGCTTGTTCCCGACGCCTCCCGACCCTGAGATAATACCGAGAGGAAACGAGATCGGCCTGCTTGGAGTCGTGCCCGGAACAATAGGGCTGATTCAGGCGACCGAGACTGTCAAGCTCATTCTGGGGCTGGGGGATTTTCTTGTTGGAAGACTGCTGCTGTACGACGCCCTTAAGATGCGTTTCAGGGAGCTTAACATCAGGCGCGATCCCGACTGCCGGGTGTGCGGCGAACGGCCTTCAATAACGGGTGTCTTGTCCGATGAGCCGTCTTACATCCCGCCTCGTCTCGCCCCTCGCTAAAATCCTGATTAATGAGATTGATATGGCCGGAAGTTTTTAAATGCTGTTAAGGGAAAACTTTTGAAAAAGTTTTCCCTTAAACCCTTTCAAAACGTTTCATGCTAGCGCCAAAGGCAGAGCTTCGCTTCTGCCTTTGGCGCGTATCAGTGAAATGATGTCATGAAAGGGCGTTGAAGGATTATCTTGCCGTAGGGGTGGGGTTGCCCCGCTCGCATAGGGCAACAAACCCGTAGGGGCGACCCTTGCGGTCGCCCGAAATGCAGACGCTGTCGGGCGCGGAAACCACGCCCCTACTGAACAAAAGGTTGGATGCGCTCAAAATTCAATTCTGCGCGATAAACGGGTGGCGCTTAAAATTCGTTTGGGCGTGGGACGAAGCGGTTCGCCGCTATGAAAGGTCGCCCCGGTTCGCCTGTTCTATCAGTGAATTCGGGATAAAACAAACAGCCCCCGCTATGGGCGGGGGCTGTGGTGATTCTCAGTTCAAGCCGCTGCGCGCGGCGGAAGGTCACTGTCCGGCGGGAGGAACAGGGGGCATGGGCGGGATTTCGGGCGTAGCCTGAACGCCGACTTTGCCCAACTTGTCTTTGTGGAGAACGAAGTTTTTCTGTTTCTTCAGAGCCTCGACAGTATCCTCGGAAATCTTTTCTTTCTTTTCGGCCAGCATTTTCTGTTTGATGCTTTCCTTCACTTCCTCGAACGGAGTGGCGTCAACTTCCGTCTTGTCGTCGGCGATGACTATGTGCCATCCGAAGCGGGACTGGAAAGGCTCGCTTATCTGTCCTTTTTTAAGAGCGAAGGCGGCTGCTTCGAATTCGGGAGCCATCTGGCCGCGATCAAACCAATCTAGGTTTCCGCCGTTGGCGCTGCTGGGGCATTTTGATTTCTCTTTGGCGACGGCTGAGAACGTATCCGGGGCGGCGACGACTTTAGCGTGCAGCGCGCGCGCCTCTTCCTCAGAGTCAACCAATATATGTCTGGCTTTCATCTTGCCGCTCGAGAACTCGGCTTTGTTCTCGTCGTAGTATTTCTTAACTTCCTCGTCGGCGACGGCGACTTTCGCCACTTGCGGCTCGATTTCTTTCGTGAAATATGTCTGGGCCAGTATCTGGTTGACATAGAAATCAATCATCGCTTTGGTTTCGGGGTCTTTGTCGTAACCTTTGTCGCGGGCGGCGGATGCTAGAGCCATGAACTCGGCCACTTTGGATACCAACTGTTCCTTCTGAGCCGGGTCTTGAAGCTGCTGCTGAACCATCGGGGCGAGGTGCGGGATGGCGTAGTTGAGGTCTTCGGCGGTGAGTTTGCCGCCGTCGAACTCGGCAATGACCGTCGGGGCATCCGCGCCTTTTTTCGCCGGGTCCGCAGGGGTCTTCTTGCAACCGGCGGAGAGAGCGATAATCGGGGCGATTAAACAACAAATGACAAGCTTCTTGGACTGTTTCAAGGTGTCAGCCTCCAATGTGGGATTGTGGGTCGCCTTCAGGCGGCTCAGTTAAGCTGCGAGAGCCTTTCCATCGGGCTGATAATGTTGGTTATTTTAATGCCGAAGTTCTCGTCGACGACTACCACCTCGCCGCGCGCGACGAGTTTGCCGTTGACCATGATGTTAATCGGCTCGCCGGAGAGGCGATTAAGCTCCACAACGGAGCCGGGGCCGAGGTCGAGAACTTTCTGTATGGGCATTTCAGTTCTGCCGAGTTCGACGACCACTTGAAGCGGGACGTCGAGAAGGGTTTCGATGTTTTTGCTCGCAAAATCCGGATGGGAGATTGCGGCTGGCGCCGGAGCGTGAGCCGCTGATGCGGCAGGCGCTGCGGCCATAGGCGCGGGAGCCGGAGAGTCGTCCAACATGGCCGCGAGATCGTCTCCGCCGAAATCGTCCATAGCGGGAGCCGGGGGCGCGGAAGGCGCGGATTTCGCGGGAGCCGGGTCGTCCAGCATCCCCTCCAGTCCGGCCAAATCGTCCGCAGTCAGTTCCTCGACCACTCCTCCGCCGCTTTCGGAAGGGCCTTCCGTCGGGTCCTGCACTTCAGCCAACAACGCGTCTATTTCATCCTGATTCAGGGTGGGGTCGCCCATTTATCTCTCCTCCCGGCCTCTACCGCGCGATTGTTTATTTATTAAATCGGTTGCGATAATACGATTGCTCCGATAATATTATTGTTGCAATTTTAACTATTATATCAGAATAAGTAAAGCCGGAAATAAAAAATAATAAGCTAAAAAAATGCGTGCTGACGGGATGTTTTTTGACCCCGCCGGACGATGTGACGGAGATTGCCGGTTATGGAGATGAACGAAATTCTCGAAAAAGCGGTTCAAATGGGGGCGTCGGACGTGCATTTCGCGCGCGGGCTTCCCCCCGTGTTCAGGATCGGCGGCAGACTCACCCGCATCGGCGATGAAAAACTTGAATGGGACATGGCCAAGAGGCTGATTTTCTCCATCATGTCCGACGAACAGAAGCACCGTCTGGCGGATGAAAAAGAAATCGACTTCTCGCACAGCATAACAGGCGGAAGATTCAGGGTTAACGCTTTTTACGACAACTACGGCGTCGCGGCGGTGATGAGGGTGATTCCACCGAGACCGCCGGACATGAAGGCCGTGCTGATGCCTCCTGTGGGGTTTCACTTGGCGAGAATTAAAAGCGGGCTTGTGCTTGTGACCGGCCCCACCGCCAGCGGAAAATCAACCACGCTCGCCGCTATGGTCGATCTTATCAACAGAGAACGCGAGGCGCACATCATCACTGTCGAGGACCCGATCGAGTTCCTGTTCGACAGCGAGAAAGGACTTGTTCACCAGCGCGCGGTCGGCCCGAACACCAACTCGTTTTCATCCGCGCTTCGGGCCGTTCTCCGGGAAGACCCGGACGTGCTTCTGGTCGGAGAGATGAGAGACATGGAGACGATGATGGCTGCGGTGACGATAGCAGAGACCGGCCCGTTGGTGCTGGCCACCCTGCACACGGTGAACGCCGCGCAGAGCATCGGCAGAATAGTAGAAGTTTTCCCCTCCTACCAGCAGCAACAGATACGCTATCAGCTTTCTGTGACTCTCAAGGGGGTAATCTCGCAGCAGCTTGTGCCACGCGCGGACAAACCGGCTAGGATCGCCGCCCGCGAGATACTCGTCGTCACCCCGGCGATATCCAACCTGATTCGGGACGGCCAGATACACCGCATCCCCGAAGCCATCCGGGCCGGAGCCGACCTCGGCATGATTTCGATGGACGACTCGCTGCTTTTCTACTTTAAAAAAGGCATTATCAGCAAAGACGACGCCATCTCCCGCGCTTCGAATCCGGACGCGATGCGGGCCGCCGTCGAGGGGTGAAGCCATGACTCTGAACATTTCCGAGCTGAAGGGCATTGAGCTGTTCGCGCAGTTCAAAGACGATGAGCTTGCCCGGTTCGCTCCCGTCATAGAAAAAATCGACCTGCCTTCCGGCAGGAACCTGTTCGTCGAGGGCGACCCCGGCGATTCCCTCTGCATAATTGTCAGCGGCGCGATCCGGGTTTACAAAACCATAGACTCGATGGCGGGCGAGGAGAAATCTCTGGCGCTTCTCGCCTCCGGCTCCTACCTCGGAGAGATGACTCTTCTGGAAGGCTCTCCCCGCTCGGCGTCGGCGCGCGCGGAGTTCGACTCCGTCATATTCAGGATCACCCGCGAGAACTTTATCCGCCTGCTTCGAGAATACCCGCAAGCGGCAATAAGGTTTTTCGTGTCTTTCATGAACGTGCTGTCCGAGCGGCTTCGAAGGACGAACGAAGAACTGGTCGTGCTGTACGAGATAGGCAAAGTTGTGGGAGCGGCCCCTCCGATAGACCAGCTTCTCGAAGGCGTGCTTCGCCCGCTGGTCAACACTGTGAAAGTTGAGATGGGCGCGGTGTTCGTGCTGAACGAAATCACCGGAAAACTCGAATGCAAACACGCGGTGGGCCAAGGTTCGTCTAATATGCTCAACCTGAAAATCCGCGAAGGCGAAGGCGTTGTCGGTAAAGCCCTCGCAGAGCAGGAAACAATGTGCGTCAGAAATTTCGACAACGCGCCGGAATGCGAGGGACTGCCTAGACTGGGCTTCGAGCGACCCGACATGCTGATAGCGCCTCTCGCCCGCGCCGGCCGCCCCTTCGGCGCTCTGCTCCTCGCGCAACGTCTCGACGGCAAACATTTCGACAACGCAAACATCAACCTCATCAACGGCGTCGCCTCTCAGGCCGCCGCCGCCATCGAAGCCGCCCTCTTCCAGCAGGACACCGCCGCTAGAGAAAGCTTCGACAGAAAATCAATCATGTTTTAGCGATAATTCAAGCGGCGTGTTAATAATAAGGGAAAACTTTTGAAAAAGTTTCTCTTTGGGCATTTAGTTTTTCCGCTTTTTCTTTTCCGTTTTTTCTTGTTTAGAGTTTTTCGCCTTTAATTTCCTTTTCATATCTGGCGCGGCGGGATTTAAGATAGGTAGGGATGGGAACATCCCACCAGCCGACGGCAGGGCTGCCGCTGTGCGGGAAATCGCGATGGACTTTGACGTCGAGCAGGGCGGGGCGGCCGGCAGAAAGGCATCTTTGAAGGGCGGGCGCAATGTCGTCGGCTTTAGACACGGTTTCCGCATAGCAACCCATGCCCGCGGCGATCGCGGCAAAGTCCATCCTGTGCGGAGTCCCGTCGGGCAGCAGGAAGTCTGTTCCGCTGGGGCGGTCTTTGCCGAACGCGGTCTGCTGGAGGTCTTTGATGGCGAGCCAACCGGCGTTGTCTGCGACAACCGTGACGACGTTAAGGCCCAGTTCCACGGCTGTGGCAAGCTCCTGCATGGTCATCATGAAGTCGCCGTCTCCGACTACGGCCACGACCTGTCTGCCGGGCAGAGCGAGCTTGACGCCCATCGCGGCGGGAAGAGCAAACCCCATGCATGAGAAGCCGCCGGATGTGACGCATGTGCCGGGGACGTAGAACGGGAACTCCTGAAGTATCTGCGCTTGAGTGTTCCCGGAGGAGTGGACGACGAAGGCGTCGCGGGCGATGGTCTTGCGGATGTCGCCTAGGAGTCGGGAGATGGTGGGCAACGGGGTTTTTATGGCTCGCAGCCTCTCGACGTGGGAGAGCCATTTGTCGCGCTCTGTTTTCAGCTCCTTGAAGAAGGCGGTTTTGCGGTAGTCGCCGCGTTTGCCTTTCAGCATATCTGCGAGGGCGGCGAGGGTGGGTTTTGCGTCGGCGCACAGGCCGACTGCGACGGGGTAGTTCTTTCCTATCTCTGAGGCGTCGATGTCTATATGGATGAGTTTCGTGGGGGGGATGGAGAAAGCGACGCCGTCTTTATAGCTGCAGGCGGTCTCGTCGGCGAATCGGCAGCCGACGGCGAGAAGGACATCCGCGGTGGAAGTCATTTTAAGTCCGACGGTGGTTCCTTTGGAGCCGGTGTGCCAAGCATAGAGGGGGTGGTCTTCCGGGAAGGCGCTTTTGCCCTGCATGGTGCAGACGACGGCGGCTCCGGCGGCTTCGGCGAGGGCGAGCAGTTCGTCGTATGCGCGCGCGGAATGGACGCCGCCGCCGACAAGAATCACCGGGCGTTTGGCGGCCGCTAGGAGTTTGCGCGCGCGTTCGAGCTGGGCCGGGTCGGGCATTACGTGTCCGGCGGCGCGGCGCTCGACGGCGACGGGCAGTTCGACGTCCGCGTCGGCAGCCTGAACGTCCATCGGCAGGTCGATGAGAACCGGGCCTCGCCTGCCTGATAGCATCTGGTTGAAGGCGCGCGCCATCACAGTCGGCAGCTTGGAAGCGAGGTCTGGTTTCCAGTAGCGTTTCACCACAGGTTCGAGCACTCGCGGGAAGTTGGCGTCATGCGAGCGTTCTATCTCCTGCAGCAGTCCTTGTCCGCGCATGTGAACTTGCGCGTTTCCTGAGATAATCATAACCGCTGTGGATTCCATATAAGCGGTGGCGGCTCCGATGGCGGTGTTGATCGCTCCCGGCCCGATGGAGGTGAATACCATCAGCGGGATTCCCGTCGCCCGATAGTAGCCGTCAGCCATGTGGACGGCGCACATCTCCTGCCGGGCGTGGAGCAGCTTGATCTTGTCTTCCCTGCCTATAAAGGCGTCGGCCAGCGCCAGACTGCCGTGTCCGGGGATTCCTATCGCGTACGGAACGCCGTGTTTTATCAACGATTCGACTACTATCTCTCCGCCTGTGAGTCTCATGGAAGCGCCTCCCTGATGAACAATTCGAACCTGACCATTGTTTCTCCGAAGAGAAATTCTCCCGGATTCGCCGACGAAACTGGCGAACTGCTTTTCACGCACAAACGAGTTTGTGCGCGCCACCCATCCATATTGTTTAGCATTTCGGGCGGGGCAACCCCGCCCCTACCGCAAAAATGCGTCTTGCGTTCCGCGTTTTCATCCACTCTGTGCAATCGCGCCAGAATCTTAACGACAGATTCGGGTTAAGATGACAGTTCGAAATTATACATTGGCGGAGGCGGTCGTTTCAACAGGAGGCGACAGGCGGTCTAAATCATTTCACTCAGGCGCGCGCGCGGAGCACAGTCTTGAATAGACGTGATGGTTGTGCATTACTTTTTTGACGTACTCGCGGGTTTCGTCGCGGGGGATGCGCTCAATGAACAGATCAATGTCGTCGGAACCGAGGCGGGGTAGCCATCTTGAGACGTTTCCCGGACCGCCGTTGTACGCGGCGACCGCGAGTTCGGGGTTGCCGTCGAACTTGCCCAAGAGGTATTTGAAGTACCACGCTCCGAAGCGCAGGTTGACGTCGATGTCGAACAGGTCGTCGGAGCGGAATTTTGAGACGCCGAGTTTCTCGGCGATCCAACTGCCGGTGGAAGGAATTATCTGCATCAGGCCGATGGCGTTGGAGGTGGAGACGGCGTCGCGCTGGAAACGGCTTTCCTGCCTTATGATGGAGAATATCCAAGCCGGGTCGATGCCCGCGGCGGCGGCGGTCGCGTTTATCCTGTCTTCATAGAGGCGGGGATAGAGCAGGGAGGCCAGTTCGGGGTCGGTCATGACTCGGTGGTAGAAGGCCGGGTCGGCCATGACGCGAAGCTCGACGGCTTTCACAGAGAGATGGTATTTTTTCTCGTCGAGGCGGAGGCGGGCGAGTCCTGCGGCGGCATCGTTCGGGAATCGGACGGCGGCGGCGGAATACTCGTCGGCGGCGCGCTCGAACGCTCTCAGCCGCCTGAAACCGTTGGCGGCGCGGAGGATGTCACAGTCGGCGGGCGTCAGGTCGCCGAATGTCATCTCCGGCGCGGAGTCAGAGTCGTCCGCAAGCCCGAGCGGGCCGGACAACCGGGTTCCAGCCCGGTGGCTGAAGTAGGAATAGGGATGCTCGGCCTGAACGCGTTTGTAATGCGCGGTCGCGGCTCGCGCGTCGCCAGACGCCAGAGCCAGTTTCGCCTGCCAGAATCCGCCTTCGGCGCGAAGCGGGCTGTTCGGGAACCAGCGGTCCAGAGCGGCGTAATATTTCGCCGCCGCCGCGTAGTCCCCTTTGGTCAGATGCCAGCGGGCGATTAGCAGATAGCGCTCGTCGCCGCTTTCGGCGGAGGGCGATTTTTCCATCAGCCGCATCAGGGTTCTTATCCGCTTCTCCTCTTTTTCTGTCGCCGCGTACACGCGCGCGAGGGCGGCAAGAGATTCGATTTCGACGTTCTCGTAGTTCGCGACGCAGCCCAGAAGGCGGGTTTCGGCCTGCGGATATGTTTTCTTGGTCATCAGCATCCGGGCGCGCGCGAGGCACGCCTCGCCTCTGACGGACGCCGGGACGTTTCCTGCGTTCAGTTGTTCGAGCTGTTTGAGCGCGTCGCCTTCCGCCCCCGAAAGTATGTTCGCTTTGGCAAGCAGCAACAAACCTTCAGGTCCGAGATTATTCTTAACAGGGGAAAGGAACTTCCGCGCCGCGAACCCGCGCTGTTTGGACACGAAGTACGCGCCAAGCGCAATGCGTTGTTCGAGAGACAAAAAGTTTTCCAATCCTGTCAGGTCCACGTCGAGAGTTCGCGCGGAATCGATGGCGGGATGGTTTTCGGCTATTGAAGCGATGAGGGAGGCGGCGGTCTTTTTTTCTCCCGCCGCGAGGTAGTGTTGAGACGCTAGGAAGAGGGCGTCGCCGCGCGCGCGGGGCGCTAGCGAGGCGTCGTAAGCGGTTTCCAGAGCTACGGCCACTGCCGATTGGAGTCGGCCCTGAGCTGCGAGCGCGCGGGACTTCCACAGAGAGAGGTAGGGGGCGGCGGAGCCGACGGGGAAATCTTTCTTGGCTCTGTCGGCCAACTCAGCGGCTTCCTCATGCTTGCCGAATTTGACGAGAGCCATGACAGCGAGCAGAGCCGCGTGGTCCGGCATGGCGCGGCTTACGCGGGTTTCGGCGAGCAAGCGCGCGCAATCGTCGTAACGGCCCGCGTGATACAACAAAGCGGCGGCGGCTATGGCGGCAAGCTCGCCTGTTTCATCGCCCGCCCGCGCTTGGGCGAAAGCGGCGACGGATGCCGCGCGCGTTTCCGCCTCTTTGCGGCTCATCGTCGAGACCGGTTCTCCGTCGAAGTCGGGCCACGGCGCGCTCCAGCCGGACATTAACCGGGCGAACTCCTCTCTCAACGCGAGCATATCTTCTATCCTGCCGCGTCTTGCCCTGTCTTTTTCTCCGCACAGGAGGAATATGGAGCGGCCGGTTTCCCATTCGCCGGAATTGAGGAGCGCTTCGGCCAGTTCGAGGCAGTCGCGCGATTTCTCTCGGCGAGCGGATTCCGCGCCGGCGTTCTGGTAATAGGCGTCCGCCGCCGCAGGCGAGTTCTGGGCGGCGCAGCCCCGGCCAGACCACAGCGCGACCGCGATTATGACCGCCGCCGCGGGCAACGCCGCGAGCGCCGCAGTTCTTGTCTTTTCGATTCTAATCCTCATTTGCCTCGCCCGGCGTGTTTGAAGAATTGTCCGCTGAACGACGCGGCTTTTATCACCCATCTCTCGTCGTTGACGACCATCGCCGCGAACGCGATGTCGGGGGAGCCTTCGGTGGTGTGGCCTATCAGCCACGTGTACATCTCGCAGGGGTTGTTGCCGCTCAGCGATCCGGTTTTGCCCACGACATGAGTGTCCCCTCCGATGTAGCGTCCGTTGTGGTGGAATCCTCTGTAGGCCGTGAAGCCGGGCTGGTTCACTGTGTTGTCCATCATCTTTTCCAGCGCGACGGCGTTCTTCTCGGACATGGGGTTGAGGAACGCCGCGGGTTTCGGGGAGCGCTCGCCTCCTCCCGCGTCGATGGATCGGATGACGCGGGGCCGCATCATAACTCCCCGGTTGCTGATGGCGGAGGCGATCATCGCCGCGTGAAGGGGAGACATCCAAGCGCCGTGGAACCCGGAGCCTGCCCGAGCGATGGAATACTCGTCGTCGCCGAACGCCGCCCTGCTTTCAAGCGCGGGGAGGTCGAACTCGATGGAGCGGTTGAAGCCGAAGAGGCGGAATTCTTCGAGCAGGCGGTCGCGCCCGACTTTAAGGCCGATCTGAGCGAACGACGGGTTGCAGGATTTTGCCAGCGCGTCGGCCATCGTTATCTGGCCGTGCGAGACGCCCACCGGGTCTGTTATCACTCCGCCGCCCGCGCGGAACGAGCCAGCGCAAGTCAGGGTGTCGGTCGGGCCGTACAGGCCGTGGCGCATCGCGGCGGACGCCGTGACTATCTTTGCTATCGACGCCATCGGGTTGGCGCTGTTGCGCAACGCCGGATCAAGGAATGTCGAGCCTTCGGGGAGGCTGTCCCCGTTTTTCCTGTTCCGGGCATGAGACGCCATAACCACGATGTCTCCGGTCCGCGCGTCAATCGCCACGAAAGCGCCCGCGACCGGGTTGAACTCCTGAAACAGCTTTTCAGCCAGCGTCTGAAGTTTCGGGTCGATTGTATAAACTATCCTTGTTCCGTTCTTTTCGGAGAACAGGATGTCAGCCTGTTTGTCGAGTCTGACGTCGGAATATTCGAGGGAGGAAACAATCCCCGGGGCCGAAAGCGCGGCTCCAAGCCGGGCGGGGACAAGACCCCTGTTCGCAAGCCAGTTTCTGCCGATGAACGCCAGCGCGGCGGCCTGAGCCAGACAAATGATTATCGCCCATGCGAAAATTTTTGATTTTGTTTTGTTCGACATAGAAGCGCTATCAGCGCGCCGACGCTCGGGCGACCGCCTTCGCCGCCTTTCTCGCCGCCGCGTCCGTCTCCATGATTTCTTCGAGCGACATCGGGTCGCCGTCTAGTTGGTCTTCAACCGCCGACATCGCCTTTTCGATGACGGAGGGTATGTCCGCAAAATCGATTTTTCCGGACAGGAAGAATTGAACCGCAATTTCATCCGCCGCGTTGAGAGCGGCGGGAGCAAGCCCTCCGCGCTCAAGCGCGGCGCGCGCTAGCGCCAGACACGGGAACCGCTTTTCGTCCGGCTCGTCGAATGCAAGGCCGCTGATGTCGGACAGCGACAGCGAGCGCGTTTCCCCGCCGCCCGCCAGCCGCTCCGGATATGTCAGCGCGTACCTTATCGGCGTCTTCATGTCAGCCGGGGCCAGATGGGCTATAATCGAGCCGTCCGTCAGCTCCACCATCGCATGAACCACGCACTGCGGATGAATCGCCACCGAAAGCCGCTCAGACCCAAGCCCGAACAGATGCGCGGCCTCGATTAGTTCCAGTCCTTTGTTCATCAGGGTTGCGGAATCGACGGACACCTTCGGCCCCATAGGCCAGACCGGGTGCGCGGTCGCCTGCGCGGGGGTCGCTCCCCGGACGTTTTTTCTTTTCAGGAACGGGCCGCCCGAAGCGGTGATGATAACACGCCGGATTTCCGACGCGTCCCGGCCGCGCAGGCACTGGAATATCGCCGAATGCTCGCTGTCAACGGGAATGAGGGGAACCCGGCTGGCGTCGGCCTCCCTGCGGAGCAGCCTGCCTCCGGCCACGAGGCTTTCCTTATTCGCCATCAAGAGAGGGCGGCGGGCGCGGAGCGCCGCCAGCGACGGTCTCAGCCCGTCAACGCCCGCTATCGCGTTGAACACCGGCCCGCCGCCGGGAGCGGATGCCAGCGTTTCCAGACCTTGCGCGCCTTCGAGAATTTTAAAGGGAGCGCCTGAAAAAGCGCGCGCCAGCGCGCGCGCGGCCGCTGGGTTCGAAAGGCATACCGCCCGAGCTCCGTGCCGCACAGCCTGCTCCTTGAGCAGCCGCCAGTTAGCTCGCGCCGCAAGGCCTTCAATATTGACCCTGCCGCCGGGCAGTTCGGACGCCGTCTCAAGAACCTTGGCGCCGATCGAGCCGGTGGAGCCGAGCGTGGTCAGACGCGCAGGCGTTCCCGGACGGCGCTTAGTTGCATCAGTATTGTTTTTTATCGGATTCTTCATCCCGTCGTGTCGTCAGATAGTCCGGCAGGCGGCGACGAACAAGGAGTCGTCGTCCGCTGAAATAGCGGTCGCGGCGCTCCGCGCCGTCTTTTCGTCGGGGCATATTCCGAACACGGCGGATCCGCTCCCCGTCATCTGCGCCTTCACGCATCCGGCGTCGAGAAGTTTGCTTTTCAGCGCCGCGAGGGCGGGCAACCGGCCGAACACTATTTCCTCAAAACAGTTGAACATGCTGTCCATCACATACTGCAGGTCGCCACTTGCGATCCGGGCGGCGGCCTCGTCCCGGTCCAGCTTCCTTTCGCCTTTGTAGCTTTTGACCCATTTGTACGCTTCGCCGGTCGAGACCGACGCTTCGGGTTTAGCGACCACTATGTGGAGCGGAAAGGGCAGAGGCGGCAGCGGCGATATGATTTCGCCGCGTCCGGACGCGACCGCCGCGCCGCCCCTGATAAAAAACGGCACGTCCGTGCCCACTCCGGCGGCGATCTTCGACATCTTCTCGTCAGTCAGTCCGAGGGAGAAAAGGATGTTCAGGCCCTTGATTACGGAAGCGGCGTTGCTGCTGCCGCCGCCGAGGCCGGAGCCGAGCGGCACGCGCTTCTTGAGGGATATTTCGACGCTGTCCACCGCGTCTCCGACAGCCGCCCGTGTCGCCTCGTATGCCTTGATGCAAAGGTTGCGCTTGCCGAGCGGCATTGAAGAGTTGTCGCTGCGCAGCGTTGAGAAATCCCTCGCGGAGCGCGATAGCGTCAGCGTGTCGCACAGGTCGATCGCTTGCATCCACGTGAGCGTCTCGTGGTAGCCGTCGGATCGCTTCCCTCTTATATCAAGAAAGATGTTGATCTTCGCGGGAGATGTGAAGGATGCGCTATCCACGTTTGGTCACGCCCTCCGCGAATCTAAGGAAACGCATAGAGACATCGTCGTTGGGGTCGAGCGAGAGCGCCGTCCTGAACGCGTCCGAAGCCTCGTCGAGGAAACCTCTGGAGAAATATGAGATGGCCATGTTGCGGAACGCGCGCGGGTCGTCGCCCTTGACCGCCACCGCGCGGCGCCAGTGCTCAATCGAAAGATCGATGTCGGCCATTGCCCGCTTGCCCAGCGCCACCCCCATGTTGTAGTTGAGTTTGTAGTCGTCCGGATTGGCGCGCAACGCGGTTTCCAGCAGTTCGACCGCTTCGGAGAATTCGCCTTCGGCAATTAGAATCCGGCCCAGTTGCGCGCTGTAGCGCGGGTTGCCGGGGTCTCCCCGCAACGCTCTCTCCAGCAGCGGGGCCGCTTTCCGAGTTTCGCCCAGTTCGATCAGCGTGTCCGCCGTAAGCCCTAGCGCCTCTATCCAGTCCGGATCAAGCTCGATGGCCTTCTCCAGATGCTCCAGAGCGTCCTCGTAGCGCTCCCGGTTGAAATATATCTCTCCCAGAGCGCGGTACGGATACGGGAACCGGCAGTCCGCCCTAATGGCGTTCTCGAATTCCCGCGCAGCGTTGTCGAAGTCCTCGTTGCGCTCAAACTGTATGCCGAGGTTGTAGTGGTGCGTTGCTCGGTCGTGGGATTCCGACATCGTTCGTCCCCTGATTAAGAAATTTCGTCCAGAATACGGCGCATCGCGTCCGCCGGGTCTGCCGCGGCGGTCACAGGGCGACCGACCACAATATAGCTGGCCCCTCGCTCGAACGCCTGTTTAGGGGTGACCACTCTTTTCTGATCCGCCACGTCCCCGCCAGCAGGCCTGATGCCCGGCGTCACTATGAGAAAATTTTCGTCTAATTTTTCCCTGAGGAGAGAGAGTTCGAGAGCCGACGCCACCACGCCTTGAAGTCCGCATTCCCGCGCCAGCGCCGCCCATTTGGACACCAGAGACGGGATGGAAATCTGAGAGCCGATATCTTCTCTGAGCGTCCGCTCGTCGATGCTGGTGAGCACAGTGACGCCGAGCAGCCTGAGGTCGCCGCTCTCGCCGCCGAGAGCCGCGCTCGCCGCTCTCATCATCTCTCCTCCGCCCCCGGCATGCAGCGTTGTCAGGCTCGCGCCTTTGGTCTTTATCGACTCCACCGCTTTTGCCACCGTGTTCGGAATATCATGCAGTTTCAGGTCGAGGAACACCTTTTTCCCCGCCGCGCGCAACATCTGCAGCGCCCGTTCTCCGTCTCGGATGTACAGCTCAAGGCCGACCTTGTAGAAGCTCGCAAGGTCTCCCAGCTTTTCCGTCATCGCTGTTGCTTCGTCGTATCCCGGCACGTCCAGCGCGATGATTACCCTTTCAGCAGGCGTCTCATTCATTTTCATAGACCGCATTTTATCATTACGAGATTCAATTTACAACCACATTTCTCCATATTATTAAGCACATAATAGAACAGTCGCTAACAATAGTGAAAAAACAGGCCTTTTAGCTTATATCGCGCATGATTCAATTGCATTATATTATTTAATATATGACAGTAAATCAGCGTATATTCATATACGTTGGAACCTTTTGAGCAAGCGCCGGGTGAATATCAGGGGGCCCAAGCAGGCATACGGTCTTCAACCAGATTGTTCGTCACGTTCTTCAGGCTTGTTCCATCTATTTGAACAGTGAAGATGTCTTCGTCGATTGTCAGGTCGGACTGAAACGCCACGTAAACTCCGGAAGGCGAAAACACGGGGTACACGTCGTTGCCTCCGGTGTCAACCAGAAAAGAGGTCGCGCCTGTTTCCAGATTGTGAAGGTACAGGTCGTACCGCTCGTTGTCGAAATTATATCTTGAGAAGACGATGAGTTTTCCGCTCGGGCTGACGCCGCAGTGGCGGTCCATCGCGCCGGCAAACACAAGCGTCTTCGCGCCGGTGTTCAGGTCTAGCTTGTAGATGGCGGAAGATTCGGGGACGTTGTATTCCATGTATGCCGTGTCCAGAACGCCTTGAGTGTAGTAAATGAAATCGCTTGCGACAGGCGAGAAGCAGGGGAATCTAGCCGGGTCGTCGTCGTCCGTGTGCCGCACAACGTTGGAGCCGTCGATGTCCGCGGTGAAGATGTCGTATTTCTTGAAGTTGAATGTGTTTATAAAATTGTATCCCATGCCCACTCGGAATGCGCCGCTCAAAGCGCCTTGCAGCGTTATCGGTCCGAATGTTTCCGGATGCGGGTTCTGCAGCCATTCCCAAGTGAAAGTGATGCTTCCCGCCGCCGGAGGAGCGTAGTTGTGGGCGGTGAAGTTCACGCTCACTCTGTTGACGTCGTCTAATGCGACGCAGTATGTGCTGCCTGTCGGGTTTGTGTCCCGGGGCTGACCGAAACCGTTGGCGAAAAATATGAGTTGCGTGAAATCGTAAGATTCGCATTGAGAGCAGGATTTCGGGCAGATGCCTTGTGTGCCTGATTGTGAATACAGCCATTCGCCTCCGCCAGTGAGGCCGATATTCGCGTTTTGTTCAGGTATCTGCACAGCGTCCGACTTGTACACGAAAGCGCGGGTCGGATGGATGACCGCCGTTACCTCGCGTTCCTCGTATCCGGCAAAAGCCATCTTCGTTCCGTCCCAAGAAACCCGTGGATTCTCAAGGTTAATAGAATTATTTCGCACCACCGGCGTCGGCAACAGTCCGTCTATTGTGCTGGTCAACAAATCCGTCGTGTCCGCGTACCAGTCGGACGCGTAGTATATCTGAAGCCCGTTCTGGGAGACCGCCGGGGTCGTGAAAAAGAAAGACCTTGGCGCGCCGTAGGGTTTGCTTGTAAGCGTTATCTTGTTGCCGCCGCTCTCGTCCATGCTCATGATAGTTCCTTGCCCGGAGGGGAAAGAGGCGTAGACGATCCTGTTCGGATGTCCCTGAGGCATGGGGATGATGGGGTTGTCGGATTTTCCGCTCTTGGAGATGACGATGGCCGCGCCCATCCCGCCGCCGCCGCACCCGGCAATAAGAGCCGCGCACGCGGATATCATCGCCATTATCGCTGTCAGTTTGATAAGTTTCACTGGTTTTTTCCCGTTTCCTCACAATTATTCAGTGTTCACAATATATCATAACCGCGAAAAAGTGAAGAAAAATTTTTATTGCGCGAAACCGTTGTCGATTCGGAAGCTTGACGCTCGCTCTCGCTCAACGCTCATTGTCGCTTCTCAGCCATATCGGGGCGGACATTATATATCTTCCGTTCTCGAATTCAGCGAACACGACGAACCATAGGGTTTCGCCGGGGGTCGCCGAGCGGGCCGTCGCCGTCCTGAACTCGGAGGAGCCCGGCGTCCATTTCTCCAGCGTTTCTCCGCCGTTCCCTATAAGGCTGACAGTCGATATCTTCGCTCCGCCGTTGTGGACGACGTCAATTTCGAGAGCCGCCGATTCGGCGGTCAGCCG
>Ga0351885_10222_pt1 | contig 23834 bp, 26 predicted proteins | sample TotcelFGM3001L13_FD_206771 | JGI IMG/M metagenome (GOLD analysis project Ga0351885, IMG submission 206771) | Enriched cells from coal bed in the Powder River Basin, Montana, United States - Total cells FGM rep3 HSBNCT.FGM.300.1.L13 ... | reverse complement strand
AGGGCCTGCGGCTCGCGGTCAAGACCTCGTTTTCGGTCTCGGAACTCACCCTGGGGGAGTCGGTGGCCGTGGCCGGGGCCTGCCTGACGGTGGTGGCCCTGGATTCGCCCCGGGCCAGCTTCGAGGTCTCGCCCGAGACCGTGGCTCGCACGACTTTCCCTATGAAAAAGGTAGGGGACCGGGTAAACTTGGAGAGGGCCCTCCGGCTGGGGGACCGCCTGGGCGGCCATTTGGTCACCGGCCACGTGGACGGCGTCGGGGTAGTGCGGGAGGTCAGGCCCGGCCCGGCCCATACCCAAATGAAATTCGAACTGCCGGCCGCCCTGAGCCGCTTCGTTATCGAGAAGGGTTCCATCGCCGTGGACGGAGTCTCCCTGACCGTAAACACTTGTCAGGGCAATAACTTTACGGTGAACGTCATCCCGCACACCGCCCGGGAGACCACCCTGGCGAGCCTCAAAGTGGGCGATCGGGTCAACCTGGAAACGGATATCATCGGCAGGTACGTGGCCCGGCTGCTGGGGAAAGACGGCTCCCAGGGCGAAGGAGTCACTTCGGAGCTATTGGCCAGGCACGGATTTTTATGAGTTTTTAGTTTTTGGTTTTTAGTTTTTGGCCTTAGTCATCTGGTTTTTCAATCACTTTACTGGATTGGCTTATTTCCTCTGGGTGATAAGCAGTGAACGAACGACTAAGCACCCGGAAAAGATTTATAAGACTAAAAACCAAAAACTAAAAACCAAAAACTAAAAACAGGAATCTAATCATGTCGGTTTCACCCATTCAAGAAGCCATAGAAGACATCCGTCAGGGTAAGATGATCATCCTGGTGGACGACGAAGACCGGGAAAACGAAGGCGACCTCACCATGGCGGCGGAAAAGGTCACGCCTGAACTTATTAATTTCATGGCCCGCTTCGGGCGGGGGCTCATCTGCCTGGCCTTGACGCCGGAGCACGTGGAGCGCCTGCAGTTGCCCCAGATGGTCAGAAACAACCAGTCGGGTTTCAAGACCGCATTCACGGTGTCCATCGAGGCCCGGCGCGGGGTCACCACGGGGATTTCCGCCGCGGACCGGGCCACCACCATCCTCACCGCGGTGACGGACCACGCCCAGGCGGATGATCTGGTAAGCCCGGGGCACGTCTTTCCTATCCGGGCCCGCAAAGGCGGGGTGCTGGTGCGCACCGGGCAAACCGAAGGCTCCACCGACCTGGCCCGCCTGGCCGGTCTCAAAGGGGCCGCGGTGATCTGCGAGGTCATGAAGGACGACGGCACCATGGCCCGGATGCCGGACCTGGAGAAATTTGCCGCCGAGCATGGCATCAAGATTGCCACCATCAAAGATTTGGTGGAACATCGGCTGCGGCACGAGTCTTTTGTCCACCGCCGGGCCACCGTCAAGCTGCCCACCTATTTTGGGGAGTTCACCGCCATCGCTTATGACAACGACGTAGATGACAACCAGCACGTGGCCCTGGTGAAGGGGGAGATCAACCCCGACGAGCCTATTTTGGTGCGGGTGCATTCCGAATGCGTCACCGGTGACGTGTTTCACTCCCTCCGGTGCGACTGCGGCGACCAGTTGGAGGCCGCCATGGAGCGGGTGCAGTGTGAAGGTCAAGGCGTCATTCTCTACATGCACCAGGAGGGCCGGGGTATCGGTTTGGTCAACAAGCTCCGGGCCTATGAACTCCAGGACCAGGGCGCCGACACGGTGGAGGCCAACGAGGCCCTGGGCTTCAAGGCGGACCTGCGGGACTACGGCATCGGGGCCCAGATCCTCCGAGACCTGGGGGTCAGGAAGATGCGCCTCATGACCAACAACCCCAAGAAGATCATCGGCCTGGAAGGCTACGGCCTTAACATGGTGGAGCGGGTAGCGCTGGAGATCCCCCCCAACCGGGAGAATCGCAACTACCTCAAGACCAAGTGCCAAAAGATGGGGCATCTGTTGAAAATGGTTTAATAAGGAGCTGGGATTTTCCGAAGATATCGCGGGAATCAAATGCTACGGCATCAACCGCCAGGGCGAAAAGGGGAAAAGGGAAAAAGGCGAAAAGGAAAAGCCAACAGGAGTTTTCTTGACCCGTGGGGCGCTCCTTGATTAACTGGCAGTTTGAGAAAGTTTGGGAGAAGATGATTGCGATTGAAAGTTTTTATCCTTTTCGCCTTTTCCCCTTTTCGCCCCAAATTCTTGCAGCAGGCCCCCACATGGCACTATCACGTTCTTAGTTAGAAGGAGGGCAGATGCGTAATATAGAAGGCAAGCTCAACGCCGCCGGCTTGAAATTCGCCCTGGTGGTGAGCCGGTTCAATTCCTTTATCACCGAGCGCCTGCTGGAGGGCGCCCTGGACTGTCTGCGGCGTCAGGGCGTTGCTGATGAGAACCTGGCAGTGCTGCGGGTGCCCGGCGCCTGGGAGATTCCCCTGGTGGCCAAGCGCCTGGCCCAGGCCGGGGGCTACGATGCGGTTATCTGTCTGGGCGCGGTGATCCGGGGTTCCACCCCCCATTTCGATTACGTGGCCGCGGAGGTGAGCAAGGGGATCGCTCAGGTGTCACTGGACAGCGGGATGCCCATCGCCTTCGGCATTCTTACCACCGAGACCCTGGAGCAGGCCATCGAACGGGCCGGCAGCAAGGCGGGCAACAAAGGCTTTGCCGCCGCTGAAGCCGCCATCGAGATGGTCAACCTCCTGAAAGAACTGGGAGCCTGACTGCTTGGGGAAATTTTCTCGCAGCCGCTGCCGGGAAGTGGCCCTGCAATTTCTCTATCAGGCCGAGTTCGCCGGGCCGCACCGGCCCGAGGCCCTGGAGCGGTTCTGGAGACACTTCGGACCCTTGTTAATTTTTCGCGCCGTAAGGACCGGCCCCACGTTGGTTCCCTTAAAAAACCTCGGTCTCAGAGTCGGGCATGTGCGGCCGATTATCCAGATAAGCCTTATGAAAGGTGCGCCTCCGGCTCATCTCAAAGACTTGGCGGAGGGCGCGACCTCCCATCTGGAAGAGTTGGATGTCTTCATTGTGCGCTACTCGGAGCATTGGCGCCTGGAGCGCATGACCATCGTGGATCGCAACCTGCTCCGGCTGGCTATCTATGAACTGCTGTACCAGCCCAATGTTCCGGCTAAAGTGGTGATCAACGAGGCGGTGGAGCTGGCCAAGCGCTACGGCAGCGAGGCCTCCGGGGGCTTTATCAACGGCATTCTGGACCAGGTGCGGATGTCAGTGGGCCGGAAGGTTTGACAAGCTTGGGGCGGAATAGCCTCCCTGGCCTTGCATCTTGGGGTATAAGTGATTAATAATGTAGCTTAAGCATTACGCGATCATGGTCGAGATGCCCTGGCCAAGGGCGTTGACATTCTGGCTTGAACCGCACTGCGGGAGAGGGAGGACAAGATGACTCGAAAATGTTTGGCGATTGCAGGCGTTGTTCTCTTGGTTGTGTCTCTGGCAGGCTGCGTCACCGAAAGCGGCTACTATGATCCCTACCGGTCCGCCGGGGCCGGCGCCCTGGGCGGGGCGGCCACCGGCGCCGCCATCGGCTCCATCATCGGCGCGGCCACCGGTAATCCCGCCACCGGCGCCTGGGTGGGAGCGGCCGCCGGAGGCGTTCTGGGCGGCGTGGGTGCGGCGCTCTATGCCTCCCACCGTAACAGCGAGACCCGCTCGTCCCAGTCTGCGGCTCAGGCGTATAACTATCAGGGCCAGGGCAACGTGGTCAGCGTGGACAATGTGACGGCATCTCCTTCAACGGTCAGGCCGGGGCAGCAGGTTAACCTGGGCATGAATTACACCATCCTGACGCCGGCCAATAGTCCGGTGTCCGTGACCCTGGTGCGGGAGATCCGGTATGGCGGCAGCCCGGTGGGGTCCCCTTACCAGACCACGGTGTCCAATGCCAACGGCAGCTTCAATGACAACGTGTCTTATTCCCTGCCCAGCAACGCCACCCCCGGCGTTTACACCGTCACCAGCCGGGTGATGAGCAGCTACGGCACCTCGCAGAAGGACACGTCATTTAGCGTGCAGTAGAGCCTCGAATCCGACAGGAGCCCGGGAGATTTCGCCGAAAGGTCGAGAATTCCCGGGCTCTTCCGGCCCTCCCCATTGACAGGCTGACTCGATTCTGATAAATATTTATTTTTTACCTTCCTTGCTCTGGGCTAACGTGCTCCAGGGCCATACGACCATAAGGAGGAAGAATGCGTCGTTATGAATCGGTCTGGGTGGTGAATGGCGACCTCCCCGATGAAGAAGTAAAATCCGCCATCGACAAGTTTTCCAAGATTATCTCCTCCCAAGGTGGAACCGTGGTGGGGCTGGATGAATGGGGCCGCCGCAAGCTGGCCTACAAAATCCAAGGCACCATCCGGGGCTATTATGTGTTAGCCGATTTTGCCGGGACGTCCGAGACGGTTAAGGAGTTGGAGCGCAACTACCGGATTGACGACCGCATCATCCGCTTCATCACCACCAAGAAATCGGACAAGGTGAATCTGGAGGCCCTGCAGGCCGAGATTGCGGCCAAGGCCAAGGCGGCCGCGCCGGCCGAGCCTGAAGTCGCGGCCCCGGTGGAAGCTGTGGCCCCGGCTGAAGTTGCCGCCCCGGCGGTCGAGGCCGCCCCGGAAGAACCTGCCGCCCCTGCCAAGGAGGAATAATCCGTGCCTGTAATGCCTCGCCGCAAACGGAAACAGTTTTACGTCCGCCGCAAGGTCTGCCGTTTTTGCGTGGATGCCAATCTGCCCATCGATTACAAAGATGTTAATACCCTGAGACAATTTATCACCGAGCGGGGCAAGATCATTCCCCGCCGCATCTCGGGGAACTGCGCCCGCCATCAAAGGCGGGTAACCAGAGCTATCAAGCAGGCCCGGCTGTTGGCCTTGATTTCCTATACCCCGCAAGTGCCCATTACGTGAGGGCAGGGGTGAGCGGTAAGCCGTGGGCCGGGGTCTCGCCATTTGGTTCCTCTGCCTGGTCGCCCTCCTTGTAGGGTTCCTGGGGGCTCAGGTTAATCCCCTGGTCTACCTGGTGGCCGGCGTCCTGGCGCCCTTGCCGGTACTGATAATCGGATGGCGTTCCGGGGAGTTGGCGGCGGGGGCCTTGGCATTGGCCGGCGCCGTGGTCATTTTCTCCCTGCACCCCGCTCTGGAAACCATCTGGCAAAACCTGGGTTTTCTCAATCTGCTGCTCATGGGTGTGATGTTGGCCATCCTGCAGTCCCGGGGAGTAACCGCTCCTCAGGCTATCATGGTGACGGTGGCGGCCTTGACCGTGGGCGCCTTGCTGCTCTTTCTCGGCCAGGCGTTTTTTATGGGAATCTCGCCCCAGGACCTGCTGACTCAAAAGAGCGCCGAGGTGATGGACACCGTCCGCAAGGTCATGGGGGAAACCGCCGAGGGCGCCGGCTCCCTGGTCCCGGGCGTGCCTCCGGCCCAGGTGGAAGCCCTGCTCCAGCGTCTTCTCCCGGGGTTGCTGGTTACCAACATGGCCCTGGTTGCCTGGCTGAATGTCGTCTTGTCCCGACAGATAATCTTTCTGCTGGGGTGGGGCGTAGCCGATCCGCCGCTCTATCACTGGGCGGCCCCGGAGTGGCTGATTTTTGTGTTGCTGGGGTCCGGTTTTCTCCTGCTGGTGCCGGTAACCGGGGCGCGGTTCTTCGGACTGAACCTGCTCATGGTGGTGGCGGTGCTCTATTTTTGCCAGGGAGTGGCGGTGGTGGCCACCTGGTTTCACCGCCTGGGGCTGCCGCGTCTGCTGCGGATGATCGGCTACCCCTTGCTGTTTTTGAATCCGTTTTTTTTCGTGATTATCACCCTGGGATTACTGGACCTGTGGCTGGATTTTCGCCGCTTGCATCAGCCCAAGGATGCGTGAGGAGGAGTTTACGATGAAGGTCATCTTGACGGAAGATATCAACCCTTTGGGCGCCATGGGCAGCGTCGTGGACGTGGCCCGGGGTTATGCCCGCAATTTCCTGATCCCCCAGGGCAAGGCCATGGAAGCCACCCCGGGTAACCTGGTCCAGGTGGAACGGGCCAAGGTTAAGTACCTCCAGACTCAGGCCACTGAGCGGGAAAAAGCCCAGGCCCAGGTGGCCCACCTGGAAGGGGCGAGTGTCACCATCGCCCAACGGGTGGCAGAGGAGGAGCGCCTCTACGGTTCGGTTACCGCAGCCATGATCGCCGAGGCCCTCGAAACCCAGGGCTTCATCGTGGATAAGAAGCAGCTGGACCTGGCGGAACCCATCAAGAAGCTGGGCACCTACGAAGTGACCATCCGCCTGGCCCCGGAAGTCGAGACCACGGTCAGCGTGGTGGTGGTGTCCGACAAGGCCTGAATTTAAGCAATCGCATATCGGGGGAAGAGGTCAGGGGCTTTTTTCATTTTTTCCCTATTTTTCAAAAAAGGCCTCTATCTCCTCCTCCGAACTCTCGGTGAGACCAAGCAATCAATTGCCCGGGTCAAAACTTGATCGGACAACCACGTCATCCCAGTAAAATATCATATGACTTCTTTCATTTTGTCAGTGGCGGCCACCACGAACACTGTCCTTCATTATCCAGATCAATTATGTAATTAATTGATTGATACTTCTATGAAATATCTTGTTTGGAAAGGTATCTTGCGGTCAGCCGGATAAGCAAATTTGCTTGATAATTCGTTGCGTAAGGCGCACCTGAAAAATGTTTCTGATCACTTACGAGGTATCGGCAGAGAAAATATTAAACCTTCGATTTCTGAAAGTAGCCTTTCATGCCTCTTTGTGAGATCCAATTTCATTTCCGAGTTGCTTACTTGCCCGATCCTACCGATGATTGCAGAAGATTCCTGCAACAACCCCTCGATTCTCCCCACCAACGCCAAGCCATTGTCGTGGTTCAATAATCCGTATGTTCGTTTAAACAGCCCAAGGTAATTAATTATCTTCGGCTGACTGACTGTCCAGTCATGGAGCCATTGAATCAAAAGAAATTTCAACACCCGTAACCCAGTCGCATAATCCCCTCGGGCAAGAGCGGACTCTATCCGGTAAACGCTTCGCAGGTCGATGCAGCGCATTATGAACACACACAGCGACACGAAACCAAAGGCGCCAAACATAAATACGGCGGGGCCCGATTTTTTCACAAAATGAGCCACCAATAGGATCATCCCGAAAGTGAAAACAGCAAGGGCTCCGCACAAGAACGAATAACCAATCGTCTTATAGTAGGCCCTCATCTCTACCTCCCCCAAGTCCGTAAAGGGCTTAACGGGTAATTTTTGACAGGGTAGCTTTGAAGCGTTCATCGAACGATTTTTCCGTTCATACACTTGCAGATCGTTCCTTCACCAAGCTGTGCATCCTCGCGAATCAAATTTCAACAGGCAGAGTATATCGTGCACTTTTGATGAGTTTAGGATATCGCGGGCAAGTTGCGTCACAAGTTTCTGATGTGCGGCTGGGTAAGGAATCTCATTCATTGTCAAGGTCGACAACGCAACGGTTATCTCTTCCAAAGACTTCTCTATCAATTATAAATTTTTTTGGAGATCATCCATCGTTTCTTCTGCTTTTTTGGGGGCGGTCATTTCATTGCCAATACAAACAATTTCAATAACTTGTCCGTAATCATCAAGAATGGCTTTATTGGTCCAAGACACCCAAATCCGTTCGCCATTGCGCTTCATATTCTCATTTTCATTGGCGGTATAACGCTCCGGGTGGCTTATCAGGTCGGCAATCATTATCGCAAGGTTGCGGCCAGCAGTATCGGTCTCCGGCACAATTGTTCCTATGACGCTATACCCGCATATTTCATCCTCAGAATAACCAAAAAGGGTCTGGGCGAATTTGTTGAAAAAAGTAACCTGGCCTTTGAGATTAAGACGTAAAATTATGCTACGGGCTTCCTCTGCCAGGACCCGAGATTGTGCTTCATTAAAACGCAGCGCCAATGCATCTTGCTGGTGTTCTAAAAATTCAGATCGTAATGCTTCATTGGCTTTGGCGAGATCGGCGGTCTGTTTATTAACTAGATCTTCTAAATGGATGTATCCGTTTATCAAAGCTTGTTCAGATTGTTGACGATCGGCGAGATTTTTATTTAGCAGATCTAATAGGTTAAAATATTTGTTTAATATGAAATACGCCACCAGCGTGCCAATAACGCTGATGAAAATAATGGTAATGATATGAGAATCCCAAAGAGACAAATTGGGGGAAAAAATATTTTTAACAAATTCAAATACAATCATGCCGACTATTATAATTAATGCTACTAACAAAAGGCGAAGCACTAAGTCTGCTGATTTTCTGCTTTTTCCCATGATCTTATTACCCGAGATTATGCGGTTTCCTTGGCCATTACAATCTCAAAAAGATTTTCGTGGCCACTTGCTTGGAAAAATCCCCTAAAGTTTCTGCCCTTGAAGCCAAATTCTCTCTTCGACGCCCATGATAGCACAAAATTCTTTAGGGCTGGCTAAATTTTTCGCTCAATTTCAGTCGGGGACCGCTACGCAGCATCATATTGGTAACTAAATGATATCACACCTTAAATCATCGGCCCGGAAGAATTCCGGGGATTTGCACGAAAGAGGCATCAGTCTCAGCCGCCAACTTCCCTCTATCACAGGGAGACTGCCATCCGGGTATCTCCATAATTTCCTGCAATCACCTCTCCCGGCCCTAAAACACCTTTGCAATCTTTTTTCCGATTGAGGTATCATCACTCACCGATGGCAGACAACCTGCTTTTGGCCCGGCTTATCTGAGCAGCGTCCGGCAATTCCGGCTGAAACCCCTTTAGCGCACCACCTACGTTATTGAGAGAAAACTTTATGCCCAAAACCAGCAGGCGTTTTGCCGCGGCGGATGCTCCGGCCCCCGTGGGCTACACCCCCCCGGCCAACCCCGAGGCCGAGCAGTCGGTGCTGGGGGCGATTCTGGTGCGGCCCGAGGTCATGGACCGCATCGCCGACGTGATTGTGCCCGAAGACTTCTACCGGGAGGCCCACGGCCGTATCTACCAGGCCATGCTGGACCTCTACGCCCGGGGCGAGCCCGTGGACCTGGTGACCGTATCGGCGCTTTTGAAGGAGCGGGGCAAGTTGGAGGGGGTGGGGGGACCGGTATTTCTGGCCGGACTCAGCGAACAGGTGGGGTTCGCCACCAACGCCGAATACTATGCCAACCTGGTGCGCGACAAATCGGTGTTGCGCCGCCTCCTGGATTGCACCCAGGAGATCGCCGCCTCCTGTTTGGCCCCGGTTGAGAACGTCGCCGACTTCCTGGACCAGGCCGAACACAAGATCTTCCAGGTGGCCGAATCCAAGGTGCGCCCGGGCTTTTCGCCCCTGAGCGCCCTGGTGGATACCGAGATTGCTACCCTGGAGGCCATTTGGGGCCGGAAAGACGGCTCCCTCACCGGGGTGACCAGCGGTTTCACCGACCTGGACAATTACACCGCCGGGTTCCAAAACAGCGACCTGATCATCCTGGCGGCCAGACCAAGCATGGGCAAGACCGCCCTGGCCCTGAACATCGCCTTTAATGCCGCGTACGGGCGCCGCCGCGGGGCCGGACAGTCGACCGAGCCGGTGCCGGTGGCCTTCTTCTCCCTGGAAATGTCCAAGGAGCAACTGGTGCGCCGCCTGCTAAGCAGCGAGGGCCGGGTCGACGCCTCCCAGATACGCCGGGCCGCCTTCCTCACCGGCCCGGAGTGGACCAAGCTCCAGGAAGCCGCCGGGATTCTCCTGGATTGCCCCATCTATATCGACGATACCCCGGCCGCCACCGTCCTGGATATCCGGGCTAAGTCCCGCCGCCTCAAGGCCGACGGCAAGCTGGGTCTGATCATCATCGACTACCTGCAGCTCATGCAGGGGCGGGCGGAGCTAAGCAGCCGGGAACAGCAGATCTCCGAGATCTCCCGTTCCCTGAAGGGCCTGGCCAAGGAACTCCAGGTGCCGGTGATCGCCCTGTCCCAGCTCAGCCGCGAGCCCGAGAAGCGGGAACGCAAGCGCCCCCAACTGTCGGACTTGAGGGAATCAGGCGCCATCGAGCAGGACGCCGATGTGGTCATGTTCATCTACCGGGATGAGGTCTACCGCAAGGACAACGCCGAAAACCAGGGCATCGCCGAGGTCATCTTGGGCAAGCAGCGCAACGGGCCCATCGGCACGGTGAAGATGCACTTTGAGGCCAAATACACCCGGTTCGACGACCTGGAAAGGGATGAGCCCTCGGGGGGTTATTAACAAGAGTGGGGCAATCCGGGGAGGGGAGGGTGGTTATAGGGCGGCCTGTGGCCGCCATAAAAACCGATGATTTCGAAAAATATAATAGGGGCAGGTTTATAGGGAATGCCAAAAGTATTTTCCGATAGCGGCATCACTCTAATCCCCCCTAACCCCCCTTTAGAAAAGGGGGGACTATTAGGAATTGCTGTTAAAGTCCCCCTTTGAAAAAGGGGGATTTAGGGGGATTTATGAACCTCCAAGCGGAAAGAATTTATGGCAAACGCTATAAAACCTGCCCCTTCATTTGTTGCACCGGTTAAGCGCGGCTCAGCCGACCTTCACTTCGATCTTCCGGGGTTTGGCCTTCTCTACTTTGTGCATCACCAGGCGCAGCACCCCATCCTTCATGCTGGCTTCGATCTGGCCCTGATCGATGATACTTCCCAACTGAAAATCCCGCTGGAAGTCTCCGAGGTAGTATTCCTGTTCCACCATGGTTTCCCCGGCGCCCAGAGGCGGGCCGATGGTGCCGTAAACGCTGAGGTGGCTCTCCTTCAAGTCCATGGTTACGTTATCACCGGAGACCCCGGGCATGTCGGCCACCAGGACCAGGGCCTCGGGGGTCTCGAAAATGTCCACCGCGGGCACAAAAACCCGGCCGGGCCGGACCCGTTCCCCTTCGGCCGGGGCCTCTTCTTTGACTTTGGGTTGCAGTTCTTTGTCAGTCATGCGCGGGCCTCCTTTATCCGACCTTCACTTCGATCTTGCGAGGTTTCACTGCTTCTGGTTTGGCCATCTTGACGGTCAGGATACCGTCTTTGCAGGAGGCTTCGGTTTTATCGCCCTGCACCGCAGCCGGCAAGGCCACGATGCGCCGGAAATACCCGGATTCCCGCTCCCGGCGGTGATAGTTGACCTGCTTATCTTCCGCCGGAATCTTGCGTTCGCCCCGCAGAATCAGATTGTTGTCCTGCAGCGTGATGGAAAGATCGGCCGCCTGGACGCCGGGCAACTCGGCCCGGACATAGATGTGATCGCGGTCCTCAGAGATATTCACGTGGGGATATACCCCCACCCGCCAGGGACGCCCTTCCAGGCCGTATACATTCTGGAAGAGGCGGTCCATGCGGCGCTGCAGCTGCTCCAGTTCCCCCATGGGCTTCCACCCCGGTTCCCTGAAAAAAATCGGCATGCTCTTGCTCCTCCGTAAATTGATAAATTTCCGATCCTGTTGTCGGTTAACTAAAGTTAATTTAAGTATAGCCCCAAGGCCGGTCAAGGCCTGGCGCTTGAAAAGTTTAAGGTTCAAGGTTCAAAGTTCAAGGTTGGGGGTTTGCCCATCAGGACCTCTTCTTAACTTGCGGGGGGCCTGACGCCCATGAATGACGGCTTGAAAATTAACCGATTATTCTATAAATAGAGGCAGCGACTTGAAGGAGAAAGGAAACTCAATGACTTTTCCCTGGAATGACATAACCTGGGTGCTCCTGGACATGGACGGCACCCTGCTGGACAAACATTTCGACGATTATTTCTGGGAGACCCTGGTGCCCCAGGAGTACGCCCGGCGGCAGGCTATGGACCTGGCCCTGGCCCGGGACCTGGTGTTCGCCCGTTACCAGCTGGAGGAAGGCACCCTCAACTGGACCGACATCGATTTCTGGTCCCGGGAACTGGCACTGGATATCCCGGCCTTAAAGGAAGGCATCCGCCACCTCATCGAGGTGCACCCGGACACGGAGGATTTTCTCCAATTCCTGCGCCAGAAAGACAAACGGGTGGCTCTGGTGACCAATGCCCACTACAAGACCCTGAGCCTCAAGATGAACCATACCGGGCTGTTGGGATATTTCGACGAGGTAATTTCTTCCTTCGATCTGGGCCACCCCAAGGAAGCGGTGCGCTTCTGGGAGATCCTGCACGACCGCCTACGGTTCGACCCCCGCGGTACGCTGCTGGTGGACGACAACGCCGAGGCCCTGGCCGCAGCCCTTACCTTCGGCATCAAGTATCCCTACTTCAAGGCCAAATCCAGCTCCCGCCAGGACGCCGAAAGCCACCCGGACTTTTTCTCCATTGAAAGCTTCCTGGAATTGATGAGTTAGTAGTCAGTAGTCAGTTGTCAGTAAAGAGTTTCTTGGGGTTATAGCGTTTGCCAAAAGTTCTTTCCTCTTATCCCCTCTCCCCCCAACGGGGGTGTTTGGGTTAGGGTGAGGGGGGGAGGAAAAACTTCTGGCAACGAGTATAAGCGCGGGAGTTGGCCTAATTTTGCATGGCTTATTGAGTGCGATGTGAAAACGCACATAAATTTCTGACAACAAAAACCAAAAACCAAAAACCAAAAACTAAAAACTAAAAACTAAAAACTGACTACTGGCTACTGATTACTACCTCACGCCGGCATCCGCTTAATCCGCGCCCCCAGGGCTGAGAGTTTCTCCACCAGGCGGGCGTAGCCTCGGTCCAGGTGGTAGACCCGGAGGACTTCGGTGGTGCCCTGGGCCGCAAGTCCGGCGATGACCAGGGAGGCGCTGGCCCTGAGGTCCGTGGCCATCACCGGGGCGCCGTGGAGCTGGCGCCGTTCCCGGACGATGGCGTGGTTGCCGGACACGGTGATGTCGGCCCCCAGGCGCTCCAATTCGCTGACGTGCATGAAGCGGTTTTCGAAGATGGTTTCGGTGATGACGCTGGCGCCCTTCGCCAGGGTCATCAGGGCCATGAACTGGGCCTGCATATCCGTGGGAAAGCCCGGGTAGGCCCGGGTCTTGACGTCCACCCCGGTGAGGGACCCGCCCGGTTCCACCATGATGCTGTTGCCGGCCGTAGTGAGCCGTACCCCGGCCTCGTGGAATTTTTCCAGCACGGCCGCCATCGCCGCCACCGGGGCGTTGGTGATGGTGACCTGCCCCTTGGTTATGGCCGCGGCAGCGAGATAGGTTCCGGCCTCGATGCGGTCGCTCATGATGGTGTAGGAGGCCGGGGTCAGGGCCTTGACGCCGTGGATACAGAGGACATCGGTGCCGATGCCTTCGATTTCGGCCCCCATGGCAGTGAGAAATCGGGCCAGGTCCGTCACTTCGGGTTCCTGGGCGGCGTTGATGATTCTGGTGACGCCGTTGGCCAGGGTGGCGGCCATCATCAGATTTTCGGTGCCGGTGACCGTGGGCAGGTCCAGGGTGATGTCGGCGCCGTGCAGCCGTTTGGCCTTGGCTTCGACGTAGCCCTGGTTCAGGGTGATCTTCACCCCCATGGCCTCCAGGCCCTTTAAGTGCTGGTCGATGGGCCGGGCCCCGATGGCGCAGCCGCCGGGCAGGGAGACGCTGGCTTGCCGCGCCCGGGCCACCAGCGGCCCCAGGACCAGGACCGCGGCCCGCATGGTCTTGACCGTTTCGTAAGGGGCCATCCAGCCGGTGAGGTTGGTGGAATCCACCACCAGGGGCTCGCCGTCTTCAAACTGGACCCCCATGAGGCCCAACAGCCGTTTGGTGGTACGGATGTCGGCCAGGGGCGGCACGTTGTAAAGCTTATGCACCCCCGGGGCCAGCAGCGTCGCCGCAATAATAGGCAGGGCGGCGTTCTTGGCCCCGCTGATCGAAACCTCCCCGTTGAGGGGCACTCCGCCTTCAATGACGATTTTATCCATTCTCAACCTTTACCGAAAGATTCGGAAATATCAAAATAAATGCTCTTCGTAGTGCCGTCATTTAACGTAATCACCATCCAATCAATGCGTCTTTCGCCTTTTAGCAGCGCATGCATGAACAACTTCCAATGGACGCCTTTCTCCCCGAATCTCTGCTGAAGGTAAAGATATTTTGCCTCCATCCCGGCCCGGTAATTCCCCGCATTCTTGATCACGATGGCTTCTTCCCGGGATTCTCCTGACCCTCCGGCAAAAATAATCCCCGGTTTATCGTTGTGGTTCATTCTTTGCGCTCTGCATAAGCAGTGTAGGGTGGGCATGGCCCACCATCATTATGGTTGGCTTTGGGTGCGAACTGAGCATCATCCATGGTGGGCCATGCCCACCCTACATTAATTATACCAGTCCTGGGGGTCGATGCCGCTGGCGGTCTGGCCGCTTTTTATCTGGACCACAATGGGCGTATGATCTTTGCAGTCGACGCTCATGCCGCATTTGACGAATTGCGAGTAATAGGCCCGGTAATCTTTGGGATATTCGGCCCCGTATCTGGCCGGGTCGGGCAGCTGGGCGTAGACGTGGTAATCGCCGGCCGGCACCGTCAGCTTATAGCCTACTTTATACCGGTATTTCCTGGCGTTCAGGTGCTTATTGGTGCAATAGATTTTTTTGGTGGCCACCTCTTCGGCGCAGATGGTCATGTCCGGCGGGATGAACTCGCTGGGGTAGGACAGCGACCCTTCGATGACGCCGGATTGGGGGGCCGCTGCAAGGCCGCTGCAGGGCGACAGCAGCAGACAAATAATCCATATCAGGCAAAATCGGCCCAATGCCATATCTCACTCTCCCATGAGGTCCAGCAGGCTGGGGGATTTGAATTCCAGGATGAACTGCCGGATACGTTTTTCCGCCAGGCGGACGTAGTCGGCTTCGATCTCGTAGCCCAGGTAGCGCCGGTTGCCCTTCAGCGCCGCGATGGCCGTGCTGCCGCTGCCCATGAAGGGGTCCAGGACTATATCGCCTTCATAGGTGTAAAGCTGGATGAGGCGGTAGGGAAGGGGGACCGGAAATGGCGCCGGGTGGCCGATGGACCGGGCCGACACCGCCGGGAAGGTCCAGACGCTCTTGGTGAGCTCGAGAAATTCCTCGCGGGTGATGGTGGCCCGCCGCTTTTCGGGGTTCTGCCGGGAAAATCCCGCCTTGGAGAAGATCAAGATATACTCGTGCACATCCCGGAGCGTCGGGTTGGCCGGCGACCGCCAGCTGCCCCAGGCGGTGGAGGGCGAAGAACTGGCCCCTTTGTGCCAGATAACTTCCCCCCGCATGAGAAAGCCGATTTTCGCCATATCCTGGACGATGTAGGCATGGAGCGGAATATAAGGTTTGCGACCCAGATTGGCGATGTTGACGCAGGCCCGGCCCCCCGGCACCAGGACGCGATGGACTTCCTGCCAGACCCGTTGGAGAAATTCGAGATACTCTTCCAGGGTCAGGTCTTCGTCATAGTCTTTTCCGACGTTATAGGGGGGCGAGGTCACCATTAGATGGACGCTGTGGTCCGGGATTTCCGCCATGGATTCGGAAGATTTGGCTACAATGGTGTTGAGGAATTCCGGCGGCACTTGATTTTCGATATACTCGCCGGCCTCGGCCGTGGGAACCTGGGAGTAGAGTTTGCTGGCATAGAAGGGCGATGCGTCGTGAGATATGCGGCCCGGGGTGCCGAAGGCGCTGGTCCGGGTCTTCTTCTTGGCGGGATTATTTTTCATATCCGGGGGGCCGGTCCCCCATGTCCCTGATTTTACCTTGGTTTATCCAGGCCCTGTATGGTACCATAATACATTGACGCGGTTAAGGCAAGGAAAGGAAATTCACCTCTATGGATTGGTGGTTGTTGGCCGGGGTACCCATCACGTCGTTCATCGTGGCCCTCTCCGGGGCCTTGATGCCCGGGCCGCTATTGACCCTCACCGTGGGGGAAGCAGCCCGCCGCGGCTTCTGGGCCGGCCCCCTGATCATCGTGGGCCACGCCTTGCTGGAGTTGGCCCTGGTCCTGTTGATCCTGGCCGGGCTGGGCGTCTGGCTGCACCGGCCGCTGGTGCTGGGTCTGGTGGGCGTGGGCGGCGCCGCTATGATGGGGTGGATGGGCCTGGGACTGCTCAGGTCCTCCCGCCACAGCCACCTTGAATTCAATCCCCAGGGGGTATCGGGCCTCAACCCGGTGGTGGCCGGGGTGCTCATGAGCGCCGCCAACCCCTACTGGCTCATCTGGTGGCTTACCATCGGCCTGGGTTACGTCATGTTTTCGATGAAATATGGTTGGCTGGGGGTGGCCCTGTTTTTTGTCGGTCACATCCTGGCCGACTTCGCCTGGTACACCCTGGTGTCCGGGGCTGTGGCCCAGGGACGCCGCTTGATCTCCGACCGCATCTACCAGGGCTTTCTGGCCGGCTGCGGCGTCTTTCTCTTTGGCTTCGCAGGCTACTTCGCGGTCCAGGGAGTGAAATTTCTGCTCAATTCTTGACACGTAGGGGCGGACCCGTGTGTCCGCCCTGTCTTGGGCGCACCTGCGGGTGCCTCTCCATAAGGAGTAATCCAAAATGATCCAAAAAGGTCTGATAGTGGGTTTACTGGAAGTGAATTGCTACGTCCTGGGCGACGAGGAGACCAAAGAAGCCGTGGTCATCGATCCCGGGGGCGACGAGGACGCCATCCTCGAGGTCCTGAACCATAACCAATTAAAGTTAAAGCTGATCATCGACACTCACGGCCATTTTGACCACGTAGACGCCAACCAGCCTTTAAAAGACGCCACCGGGGCCAAAATCGCCATCCACGAGGCTGATGCGCGGATGCTGGACAAACCCTCGTCCGAGGCCATGTTTTTCACCGGCAACCGCCTGCGCCTGTCCCAGGCGGATATCCTGCTGAAAGAGAACGACATCCTTACCTTCGGCAAGTACCGGTTGAAGGTCCTCCATACCCCGGGACATACCCCGGGCGGCATCAGCCTGATTCTGGAAGATCACCCTTACGTCTACGTCGGCGACACCCTCTTTGCCGGGTCCATCGGCCGCACCGACTTCCCTGGCGGGAATTACGACGCCCTGATCAACGGGGTCAGAACCAAGATATTTCCCCTGGGCGATAACTACACCGTCTACCCCGGCCATGGCCCGGTGACCACTGTGGCCCAGGAGAAGAAGTATAATCCGTTTTTCTAGCACTGTGGGTAGCACCGGTATGTTACCGGTGCGAGTGCACAGGTTGAAAACCTGTGCCACCAAAGTTTTATTGGCGGTTTGACTAGGGACCCACGAGGAACGGTAAAGAGACTTCCAGCACGGGAAAGCTACCATGTCTTTTAATGGAAAACGAATTCTCTTAGGGGTGACCGGCGGCATTGCGGCCTACAAGGCGGCGGAACTGGCCCGGCGGCTCATGGGCTGCGGGGCTCGGGTTAAGGTGGTGATGACCCGGGCGGCCCAGGAGTTTGTGGGGCCGTTGACCTTTGCCGCCCTGACCGGCGAGAAGGTGGCCACGGCCATGTTCGGGCCGGAGAGCGACCCTCTGGAGCACGTAGCCCTGGGCCAGGAGGTGGACGCCATCGCGGTGGCCCCGGCCACTGCCAATTTTATCGGGAAGGTGGCCGGCGGCATCGGGGACGATCTGCTCACCACCATCATGCTGGCGGCCACCCGGCCGGTGCTGATCTGCCCGGCCATGAACACCGAGATGTGGGGCAACCCGGTGGTGCAGGGGAATCTGGCCCGGCTCAAGGGGCGGGGCTTCATGGTGATGGAGCCGTCCGCCGGGTCCCTGGCCTGCGGCACCGTGGGGTTGGGCCGCTTGCCGGAAGCGGACCTGATTGTGGAGGCCGCCACCCGCCTGCTCTGTGTTCCGGACCTGGCGGGGCGGCAGGTCTTGGTCACCGCCGGCCCCACCCATGAAGATTTCGATCCGGTGCGGTTTCTGACCAACCGGTCCAGCGGCAAGCAGGGCTATGCCCTGGCGAGGGTGGCCTGGCGCCGGGGCGCGGACGTTACCCTGGTGAGCGGCCCCACCAGCCTGTCGGCCCCTTACGGTGTAACATGCGTTGTGGTGCGCTCGGCCCGGGAGATGCAGGCTGCGGTCAAGGAGCGCTTTCCCGAAATGGACGCCCTGCTGATGGCCGCGGCGGTGAGCGACTACCGGCCTACCCAGGTCGAAATCAGGAAGATTAAGCGGGCCCATGAGGAAATGACTTTTCATCTTACCCAGAATCCCGACATCCTGAAACAGGTGGCGCCGCTGAAGGGCAAGCAGATCGTGGTGGGTTTCGCGGCCGAGACTCACGACATCGAGGCCGAGGCGCGCCGCAAGATGCGGGAGAAACATTTGGACCTCATTGTGGCCAACGACGTTAACCGGCCGGATTCCGGGTTCCAGGTGGACACCAACGAAGTCACCCTGATCCCCCGGGTCGGCGAGGCGTTGCCCCTGCCGTTGTTGAGCAAAGAAGCGGTGGCGGCGAAGATTTTAGACAAGGTGGTCGAGCTTCTGGAAACCCGCGACGGGGACCATGCCAAAGATGCCTGAAGACCCGGTTAAGGAATTGCAGGAACTGGTCGATAGTCTATCTGAATGGCTCCGCTATCAGCGGCGCCTGGGATGGCGGGGGGTGCCGGGCAAGGTCGCACCCAAGATTCAGGAAAAAGAAAAATCGGCCGACAAGATTCTTAGCCTGGAAGAAATCCGGGCCGAGATGGGGGATTGCCGCCGCTGCAAGCTCTACGGGGGCCGCACCCGCCTGGTCTTTGGGGACGGGGCCGCCAATGCCCGGCTGATGTTCGTGGGGGAGGCCCCGGGGGCTGATGAAGATAAACAGGGAGTGCCGTTCGTGGGCGCTGCCGGGCAGCTCCTGAACAGAATGCTCACAAATTTGGGTTTGCGCCGGGAAGAGGTTTATATCGCCAACATCCTCAAGAGCCGGCCCCCGGGAAACCGGGACCCCGAGCCCGATGAGATTGCCGCCTGCCTGCCCTTTCTGGACAAGCAGATTAAAGCCATCCGGCCCCGAGTGATCGTCGTCCTGGGGCGCATCGCGGCCCACGCCCTGTTGGGGACCAAGGAGCCCATAACCCGGCTGCGGGGACATTGGCAAAAGTACCACGACATCCGGGTGATGCCCACGTTTCATCCGTCTTATCTGCTGCGGTCGCCCCAGGAGCGGCACAAGACCTGGGCCGATATGCAGCAGGTTATGGAGTATCTGACTGGCCATGAAGAGACTTAAGCATCTCGTATGGGCGCTGCTGATGCTGCTCCTGGCAACCGGGGCGGCCGGAGCGGCCGCGCCCGGGGCGGTTCTCGTGCTGCCCGCGGTCGGCTCCATTAACCCGGGGCTGGCGGAATTCATCGTCGAGGGCATCCGCCGGGCCGAGCGCGAGAACGCCGCGGCCCTGGTGATTGAGCTGGACACCCCCGGCGGTTTGGAAACCTCCATGCGCCAGATTGTCCAGGCCATCACCAACGCCAAAGTTCCGGTGGTCGTTTATGTCCATCCCCGGAGCGCGCGGGCCGCTTCGGCCGGGGTTTTCATCACCATGGCGGCGAACGTAGCCGCCATGGCGCCCGGAACCAACATCGGCGCGGCCCACCCGGTCTCGGTGGGCATGGGTAAGATCGACAAGACCATGGAGAAAAAACTGCTCAACGACATGGTGGCCTCAGGAAGGTCCCTGGCCGCGGAGCGGGGCCGCAACGCTGATTGGATGGAAAAGGCCGTCCGCCAGAGCGTTTCCATCCCCGCCGCCGAGGCGGTGAAGCTCAAGGTCGTGGACCTCATGGCCGATAATCGGGAAGACCTCCTGGCCAAAATCAACGGCCGTAAAGTCGAGGTGGGAGGAAAGCCGGTGGTCCTCCACACCGCCGGGGCGCCGATCAAGGAAATCCCCGAAGGCCTGCGAACCCGGCTATTGAAATACATCGCCGACCCCAACATCGCCTTTATCCTGATGATGATCGGTCTGGCAGGCCTCTATTTCGAGTTCGCCCACCCGGGAGTGGTGCTCCCCGGGGTTATCGGCGGCATCTGCCTGCTTCTGGCGTTTTTCGCCTTCCAGACCCTGCCCATCAATTATATCGGCGTCTTGTTGATCGTTTTGGCCTTTATCTTCTTTATTCTGGAGTTTAGCGTCACCAGCTACGGCCTGTTGTCCCTGGCGGGGTTGGTCTCCCTGTTTTTAGGGGGGATGATGTTGTTTCGGGGAGGTGAAGGAGGGGTGAATATCTCCTGGAGTGTCTTGATTCCCACGGTGGCCATTGTCTCCCTGTTCTTCATCGGGGTGACCGGTATAGTCTTTCGCAGTCACATGCTGCGGTCCATGAGCGGTGCGGCGGCCATGGTGGGGGAGCGGGGCGTGGTCTATACCCCCTTGAACCCGGAAGGGCAGGTCTTTGTCCACGGCGAGTACTGGCAGGCCGTGAGCGATGAGCCCATCGCCCAAGGAGAAGCCGTAGAAGTGTTGGAGGTCATGGATTTAAAGCTCCGGGTGCGCCGGGCTTAATAAAAGGAGGCAGTCATGTTCCAGTTTATTTCCGGTTCTTTTCTCTTCTTTATTGTCATTGCAGTGTTCTTTTTAATGAGCGCCATCAAAATCCTGAATGAATACGAACGGGGCGTAGTCTTCCGGTTGGGGCGGGCCTTGCCCAAAGCCAAGGGGCCGGGACTTATCCTCCTGATCCCCATGATCGACAAACTGACCAAGGTCAACCTGCAATTGGTGACCTATGACGTCCCCTCCCAGGACATTATCACCCGGGACAACGTCACCATGAAGGTGAACGCGGTGGTCTATTTTCGGGTCATCGACCCGCTGAAGGCGATCATCGAGGTCCGGGACTACTGGAATGCCACCCAGTTGCTGGCCCAGACCACCCTCCGGAGCGTCTGTGGCCAGGTGGACCTGGACGAGTTGCTCTCGGCCCGGGAGAAAGTCAACGCCCAACTGGCGGAGATCCTGGACCAACATACCGATCCCTGGGGCATCAAGGTGACCCTGGTGGAACTGCGGGCCATCGACCTGCCCATCGAGATGCAGCGGGCCATGGCCAAACAGGCCGAGGCGGAGCGGGAACGGCGCGGTAAGGTGATCAACGCCGAGGGTGAATTCCAGGCCGCCGCCAAGATGGCTGAGGCCGCCCATGTCCTGGCCCAGGAACCCATGTCCTTAACCCTCCGTTATCTCCAGACCCTAAGAGAGATCGCCGCGGAGAAGAACTCCACCACCCTGTTCCCCATCCCCATCGACCTGATTACCCCCTTTATCAAGATGGCCAACCGGTGGGAGAAGCTGGAGGCGTTGGAGGAGGACAAAAAATAACCGGAGCCACGGCCGGTTGGCGTTTGGCGCTCATCCGGTGACCCGGATGACTATTTAGGGTTGAGAAATCGTTGCAATACCGGTAAACTAAAAAGGTTATAGAGGAAAAACGTCTGGCCGACGGGGTGGCGCGAGCCGATCTCTACCCGCCAACCGGAAATATTATGGCAGGGTAGGGGATACCCGGGCCGGAAAATATCATAGGAGAGGCATCATGGCGAAAAAGGAACGTAAAGAGAAAAAGGAAAAACCCTTAGACAAGATGACCGCCACGGAACTGCGGAAGTATGCCCTGGATATGGGCGAGATCAGCGGTGTCCACGGCATGAATAAAGAGGAGTTGCTGAGCGCCATCAAAGAGGTGAAGGGCATCAAGGACGAAGGCAAGCAGACTGAAAAGGTCAGCATGCGGGACTTGAAGGAAAAGGCCGCGGCGATGCGGGCCAAGAAGTTGGAAGCCATCACCGCCGGAGAACCCCAAGCGAAGATCAACATCCTGCGCAAGAAGGCCAACCGTATGAAGAAGCGGACCCGCAAGGCGGCGTAACCCGTATTGGAGAGCCTTCTCCAAGCCCAATGATGCACGATGCGGTTTAAGGCAGACCCCATGTTTGGCTTAAACCGCATTGTTATGTTTAAATCTGTCCAGGATTAGGATATGGGAATCATATTTTTATAGCGTTTGCCAAAAGTTTTTTCCGATAGCGGCATCACGCTAATCTCCCCTAACCCCCCTTTAGGAAAGGTGGGAACTATAAGGAATTGCTGTTAAAGTCCCCCTTTGAAAAAGGGGGATTTAGGGGGATTTAAGAAACCTCCAAGCCGCAAGAATTTATGGCAAACGCTATACTCGGCAAAGAGACCAAGAGCAATAAGGAGGTCGATCATGACTCAAGACTTTACTGAGACCCTATCGCCCGAGTTGAGTGCCGGCAAGATCTTTGAAATTAGCGGCACCAAATTCGATCCTGATGCTGCCGCTGAACTATGGCCCAGAATTTTGCAGCATAAATGGCTCCTGTCTGAAAAGCTCGGCCGGGATGTAGGCTTGCGGGTCGCGTGCATCGATTTCCTCGAAAATATGGAACAGGCCCGGGAGGAATATCTGGCCTATCAACGCCGGGATATCCTCGCTGAGATGGGGGCTCAGACCATCGGCAAAGAATTATGGGACACTATCTCTGAATCGCAGCCTCCCAAGCAGATAGTTCAGCGGAAAATCATCCTGCCGCTGACCAAGCAATCTCTGTCGAAAAAGCACGGAGTCGTTCCTCCCAAGACCATTATATTCTTTGGCCCTCCCGGTACCGGCAAGACCCATTTTGCCAAAGCCATAGCCGGGGCCTTGTCCTGGTGGTTCATTGAGATTGCTCCCAGCATGCTTATGGTTGACGGCACCGAAAAGATAGGAGCTAATCTGCGCAACATCATGGAAAGGTCGCGCAATCTGGAGGAAGCGGTCATTTTTATCGATGAGTTTGAAGAGATCGCCGGCAGCCGGGATGATGCCAGCCGGGTTGACAAATCCATTACCAATGAATTTCTCAAACAGGTTCCGCAGCTCAAAAGTCAGGGGAACAACATCCTCTTCATTTGCGCCACCAATTATATCAGACAGCTTGATGCCGCCCTGCTTCGTCCGGGAAGATTTGATTGTATTATTCCAGTGGGCGCTTTGAACGAAGATGAGAGGGCAACTATTTTTGAATATTACCTCTCCAAACTCAATACCGGGGAAATCGATCATGATCGTATCATCAAGATGACATCTCGATTTACCCCGGCTGATATGGAATATCTTTTTCAGCAGGTTGCTCAGTTCGCCTTTGAACAGGAACTGGCTACGGAGAAAGATTATCGGGTAACTACAGACACTATTTTTGAGATTATCCCTAAGATACGGCCGACCCTTACTGAAGAAGTAATCGTCGAGTTTGAAAAAGACAGCATCGCCTTTTCCCGTTTCTAAAAGATTATAGCAATTGCCAAAAGTTTTTTCCGTTTAGGGAATCCTTATAATCCCCCCTGCCCCCCTTTAAAAAAGGAGGGAAACTACAAGGAATTGCAGGGGAAGTCCCCCTTTGAAAAAGGGGGATTTAGGGGGATTTGAGAACCTCCACGGGGAAAGAAATTTTGGCAAGCGCTATACACGCAATAAACAATTTATGGTAGCCGCAGGCCTTAGCCTGCGCCTGCACAGGCGAGACGCCTGTGCCACCGATTGATTGCGAAATGGTATCAGTATCAGTAATAAAAAAGGGGCAAGTCTTAGACTTGCCCCTCGAAGTTCATGACCGTAAACGGATTCTATAACCCCGGAAAGATCTTCACCGCGGTCATGGCCAGGTTGTAGAGACAGCCCGGGAAGATGCCGATGGCGAGCACCCCGGCGGCGGTGAGGGCCACCACCGCGGTTTGGGCCGGGGAGAAGACCACCGGACCCAGGTCGGCCTCCGCCGGTTTCATATACATGAGCACGGTGATGCGGAGGTAGTAAAAGACCGATACCAGGGAATTCATGACGCCGATGATGGCCAGCCAGATGTAACCGGCCTGGATGGCGGCGGAGAAGATATAGAACTTGCCCACGAAGCCC
>Ga0351885_10220_pt1 | contig 24115 bp, 15 predicted proteins | sample TotcelFGM3001L13_FD_206771 | JGI IMG/M metagenome (GOLD analysis project Ga0351885, IMG submission 206771) | Enriched cells from coal bed in the Powder River Basin, Montana, United States - Total cells FGM rep3 HSBNCT.FGM.300.1.L13 ... | reverse complement strand
CGGCTTCGCCTGGGATCCCTGGGGTTGGCTCTCAACCGGGGCCAGGCCTTTCCCCTGAGGTATCGCCCGGATTGAATCCCGCCTCAACCTCAGCAACAAATCAGGAGCCGTCGGCACTTGAGGATACGCATGAGGTGATGTGGCCCCTGAAGTTCCGGATAAATAATTTTGGGGGTCTTTGTCAAACCTTTCCTTGCATCCGTCGGTGTCAAAGTAATAGAGCTTTCCCTGGTATTCGCTGGTTCTGCCCGCCTGCTTGGCTGATCCTGTAGCAACGGGCAAGCCGCACACCGGGTCTTTCACCGTTTTGGCTACAACCGGCGCCTTGGGCTCGCCGCTCCCACCCTTGGCTTCCTGGTGAAGGGAACCCTCCGGATCTTTGTCAAACTGCTTATTGCAGCCATAGCTGCAAAAATAATAAGTTTTCCCTTTATAATTGCTGGTTAGACCTGCGGCCTTCGCCTGGGTTTCGTCTACTTCGTGGCCGCACACCGGGTCTTTGGCCTTGCCGGCAGGCGCGGACTGGCCCTGGTCACCGGCCGCACCGCTGGCAGTCTTCTGGGTCTCGCTTGGTTTTGCGGCATAGCGCTCGGGATTTTTTTCAAAGTGCTCTTTGCATCCCGCGGAGCAGAAATTGTAGGTCTGGTTTTTATAAGTGCCCTGGAATCCGGCAGCCTTGGCCTTGCTTTCATCCACATTCAGGCCGCAGACAGGATCCTTGGTGACTTCGCCGAACATGCCCGCGGCGGCCAGCCTCATGCGGGATTCGGAGTCGATGAGGAAATTGCCGGAAACCACGATGTGCTCGCCCGGTTCGAGACCCTCAATAATTTCCGCCCGTTCTCCCAGACGCCACCCGGTCTTAACCCGGCGCGGTTCGAAAAAACCTTTGTCCCGTTCGACGAATACGGTCTTCTTGAGGCCTGAATCCAGGATGGCGTCAACCGGGACGTTGAGCGTAGGAGGCATATTGATGGGAAACTCCACGTCCACAAACATCCCGGGCCTGAGAGCGAATTGCGGATTGTCCACCACCAGGCGCACCTTTATGGTGAGGGTCGCAGGGTCGAATTGGGGCAGAATTTCGCTCACCGTCGCCATATACGTCTCGTCTTGGCCGGCAAGGGTTACCTTCACCTTTTCTCCCGGCCGGACATATTTCGCTTCATTTTTAAATAAATCCGCCAGGATCCAGACCCGGCTCAAGTCGGCCAACCGGTATAATTCCTCACCGGCAACGAATTTTTGGCCCGGGGTGATGTTCCGGGCCAGGATAAAACTGGTGGCCGGGGTGTTGATGATAATCTCCTGAGTGATTTCCTTGCTGCGGATCAGGTCTCTAATCTGCTGGCTGCTCATGCCCAGGTTCATAAGGTTATATTCAGCCGACCGTTTCTGAGCTTCCAGAAGGTGCTTCTGGGAAGCCGGCATTTGCTGCCCCTGCTGCAGGTTCTCTATGGCATAGACCGCATAATAGTAGGTCTGTAACGACGTAAACAAATCCTTGCTGAAATACGTCGCCAGCGGCTCATCCTTCCTGACCAGACTGCCGGTGGAGTTATCGTATACCTTAATGATAAAACCATCGCTGAAGGCATTCACCCGGTAGGTCAGAGTCTCATCCGCAGCCACTTTGCCCACGGTTCTGAGGGTATAGGTCCAGGGAGACTTTGCCACCGTGTCCACCCGCACCCCCATAATCTGCTGTTTTTCAGGGGTGATCTTGACGGCTCCGGGATTCACGGCCGAACCGGCTGTCTGACCATTTTCTTCAGCGTAGACCGGCTCCATCTTCATGCCGCAGGGAGCCAACCCCGGCTCAGGAGAAGTGTGGGTCGGATTCATGGGATCGACATAGTACAAGATCCGCCGGTTCCCGGCAGGCGTTTGGGAATCGACTTTTCTTTGCCCATACCAGGACCCCGCCAGAAATAATACCACCACGATAAGGAGGAGGACGGGCACATGCCAATATTTCTTAAAGACCGGATGCAGTTGACTGGCCTCCGTACTGGGGCTTGGTTTTTCCATTTTTTCCCCGATTCCGCCTCTGGCGCCAAAGAATTAAATTCGGCATAGCGTATTTTTAAAATTATGTCACAGTGTTAGTCTAGTCAACCCTCAAGTGGATACCTGAGACTTACTATTTTCGCAGTTTGACCTCCAACCCGCTGCTTTATCCGCCGCTCTTCCTTTCATAACTATTGATTATAACATAAATAAGTTATACTTTTGATCGGGAGCCGGAGCCGCGAAATTTTTGGTTGGGGCTGCCTAAAACCGAGGGGGAAATTGATTTTTGACCCCATCCTATGCTATCATAATAATTTAGATAAGGGTTACCGTTCAAGAACTCCGGCAGTTGGATTTTAAAATAATGGTTCCAAACATTGCGTTAAAACAAAGGCTGATAAGTCCGTGCGTCATATTAACTGCCAAGGTTAGAATTGTTTAATAAATGACTTTTTGTTTATGATTTTATCTCAAAGGGGTGAATACATGGGCACAATAAAAACTGGCAAACTAATCTATGCAGTTATCTATGCAGTTATTTGTTTGGTTATTTTTATTTCTGCTGTGAATTGTTTTGCTGCCAAGGAAACGGCTGAGGAGTTTTTTGAGCAAGGTAAAAAAGATTCCTCCGTTGAAAATGCTGATAGCGCAATTTCTAATTATAGCAAAGCTATCAAGATCAATCCTAAATTTGTGAAAGCCTATAATAATCGGGGTATTGCCTATATTTGGAAAAAACAGTATGACCTCGCTGTTGCAGATTTTAATAAGGCTATTGAATTGGACCCCAACAATGGTAAGGCTTACAACAACCGGGCAATCGTTTATTCCTATCAAGGGGAAAACGATAAAGCCCGCCAGGATCTTAAAAAGGCCCAAAGTCTCGGCATTGCGGTTGATCCGGAGTTTTTAAAGAAAATCGAGGCACTTCCCTCTAACCCCGAATCAATATTTCATAAGCCGGCTCCAGCGCCCCCCAAAGCCCCCCAGCCGAAAAAATAGCCGCCATCTATTCAGGACCTCCGGGGGAAACATCCCCGAGGTCCTCAATTGCCGGCAGCTCGTCAGGGACCGGAGAGGTTCAGGCAGACGAGCGCCGGCGAACCGCATTTCCGGATGGTCGACCAGTTACGGGAGGAGCCGTTGTGTAAAGCCCCTCTGCAACTTCTGATCAATCATCCAGCAAAAGCACCATTAAGGCCGGAATTATGGAGACTTTTCCGAAGCTAACCTTATCTACCCAACCGCAGTCCGAACCCGTACCGATAGCTTCATCCTTGCTATAATTCCATTTAATGATGTGACTGCCGGCCGGGATGGAAATGTTCTGCTGTTGCCAATCTACCTCACCGCTGATGGCTCCTGGCTGCAGCACTTCACCCACGAAGACTTCAAGAAAATCATAATCTGCTTCCGATGAAACCTTCCATCTGAATGACAGAGTGCCCGGCCCCACCACCGTGGTCTGCACCCAGGCAGACTGGCTGTCGCCCAAGGCCCCGCTCTGGCCCGCACTGCCGCCATAAAAACTCTCCGCGGTTTGTCCCGACCAGGAGGCGCCGCCTCCGGTAGTAAAGGCCAGAGAATTGTTATCCAGGGCCTGGTTTAAGGTAAGTCCGGGTGAGTTATGGACAAAGTCGATCCCCCAAAGATTACCGGTGGCGGTGTTGCGATCAAGGGAAGTTCCGGTGCTTACGGTTTGTGGGAAAAAGACATAATCCGGCTTGGCCGCGGTAATCGTGTAGGTGGAAGCCGCAGGAATTTTCGCCAGGGAATATATCCCCTGTTCGTTGCTGGTGGCGCCATAGCTTCCGCCTTCCGTCCGGGTGGCGGTTATCGCGGCGCCGCTTACCGGGTTGCCGGCGGCATCCAGCACCCGCCCGCTGATAATCTCTCCCGAGCCTTGGGGGAAGACATTATAAATGCACTCGATCACGGTGTTAAAATTATAACTGCCGGCACTGACCGTGGGCAAATTATACCAGGCGTCCGCGGTCCCGGCCCAACCCAGGTTGAGGTGGTGGTATAAGGTGGAGCTGTTGTAGCCATAGCCGTCCACGACGATCTCGTGGCCGTTGGTGGCTGCATCGATAATCCCCAACAAGACCGGGGACTGAGCATCCAGATTGGGGTTGATCATGTTGTTCAGATTAGCGCTGGGTATGCTGTAGTTGGAGTTATATGCATACCGGGCATTACCGAATCCGAAGGTATCCTTCAAGGCGACGTGAACGTATCGGTTATAAGCCCCCGAACCCGTATCCGTATAGTTCGTATGTACCGCTACCCCGGCATCGTGGGTGAGGGCGCCGATGGCCTGCCGCTTGATTTCGGGAGTGGCGGAATCCGGGTCCAATACCATGTTGGCCCAATCATAAGCACTGCCGTAGCCGTCGCCGCCGCGCAGCCAGGCGTTTCGGCCGACACCTTCCACATAGACGGTAAAAGACGGCGTCCCCACCGGGGTCTCGGGCCATGAATGATAGCGCATGAGCTGGGCCATCGCCGTGGCGACGCAGCCGGAGAGATAATTATATAAATTATAAAGCGTATAGTAGTTGTAGCAGAGTTCGGTTCCCTCGCTGCCTTGGGACCACTTGCTTTGTACCAGCGGCTCCACCCTCAAGTCCGAGACGTTCGGCAGGCTGGCGTCTAAAGCGGATGGGGTGGTATTCATGGCTTGCAGCCGCGCCCACTTGCCCCGGGCGCGCCGGTGCAGTCCCCGGGGGGTAAATTTCCGTCTCTGCGCCCGGGCCTGCTCCTCTTTTTGCCTCACTTCGGCCAATCTTTCGGGCAAATCTCGATTCAACAGGGCATACAGCGGATTTTGGGGGTTGGGGTCGAAGGTTCCCTGGGGAGCGAAGGCAATGATGGGTTCGAGCAGGTCATCGCCGGCCACGATGGCGAATCCGCCCGCATCCAGGCTGACCACAAAATAATCGATGTTTCCGGCTCTATCCTTAAAAGCCTTGACTTGGGTGGGTTTAGCCCCCATCCGGGCTCGCAGGGGTCTTGGATCAAGGGCGAGCCAGCCCCCGACGCTGCGGTGGGCCTCCGCCTTGGTGGTCGGCCGGGCCCAGGCGGACAGCGGCCCCAGCAGCAGTACCAGGAAATATACGATAAGATGCCTGACTATTGTCACCACAGCATGGTCCCTCATAAAAAATTAAGATAATCAGGCCCAGTCAAATTTCAAGACACGTGATAGTCTCTGAACATTATTTTATATAGATTGACCCCAAAATACAATAACCCGGCGAGGCGCCTGCAAAATTCATCTTCGGCTGGCGGGCTTTCCAGCCTGTGCCAAAGCGTGTTGAAGGTCGATGCAGCATTTATGACCCTCAGTTTTCCAAGATGCTCTTTATGAAAGAATATCAAGGTGATATCCTTTAGATTCAACCCCTTATCAGCACAGGCTCGAAGGCCTGTGCCACCAGATTCCCTAAGATAGTTTGATGAAATCTCGGTGGAAAGACACTTTTTGCCAGAGGCTCCAGCGTTAACTTACTTATAGCTTTTGCCATAAATTCCTTCCGCTTGGAGGTTCTTAAATCCCCCTCCCACCGGCTGCTTTCATTTCATGAAGGTCCTCTTTTGCCTTAAGTTGGAAAGCCCCAATCAATACCCAGGGAAGTATAGGGCCGGCTGGTTACCCGATCCAAATTCTTCTGGGCCGGCTTATAAGAAGAATTGAGAGCTAACGCCGCCCGGTAATTTTTTTCAGCCTCCAGGCGGTTGCGGCGAGCTTCATGGAGCCCTCCCAGAAGATTAAAGGCCTCGGCTCCAACCGGATTCATGGATATGGCCTTGTGGACATAGACCCGGGCCGCGTCAAGTTCCCCGGCCCGGACGCGTTTCAGGGCCAGCTCAATATAATTGTCATATTCCCGGCCGCGATATCTTTCCTGGGTGGCTTCATCCAGGAGGGAGGATACCAATTCCCTTACGTCATCCGCATCAAAAGGCTTTTGCAGGAAATCCACCGCTCCCAGCCTCATGGCCTCCACCGCGATTTCGATGGACCCCCAGGCGGTTATGATAACCACCTTAACCTCCGGCCGGATCTCCGAGACTCGCCTCAGGACTTCCAGGCCGTCCATGCCGGGCATGCGCAGATCCAGGAGCATCAGGGCATAAGATTTTTCCGTCAGCTTCCGGAGCGCTTCGTCACCGTCGTTTGCCGTATCCACCGGGATATTCAGCTTTTCCAGCGCCAATGAGAGGGTCAGACGGATATTTTTTTCGTCATCCACAATCAACACCGACCGGTCGGTCATGGCGGAATCCCCCTTATTCTGAGGTTATGCGGCTACAGGCAAGGTAAAGGTAAAGGTGCTCCCTTTGCCGGGGATCGAATCAAGCCAGATGACGCCCCGATGAGCCCTGACAATTTCTCTACAGATGGCGAGACCCAGGCCGCTGCCGCCGTCACTGGATTTTCCCTGGACAAATTTATCGAAAACCCTGGGCTGTAGGGCAAAAGGGATACCTTCGCCATCATCGGTGACGGCCAGTTGGACCTGGTTGCCGACCCGCTCCCCCTGAAGGCTGATGTGGCCCCCGGCTTTCGTATAGCGCACGGCGTTGGCCAGGAGGTTAACCAGGACCCAGACAATCTTATGGGGGTCCGCGGTCACCGCGGGCAAGTCTTCCGGCACCCCCAAGGTCAACTCGACCCCTTTAGAGTCGGCCTGAGCCTTGATGACGGACAGCGCCTGGTCGCCGAGAGACCGGGGCTGAACCGGCTCGAAGGCAAGTTCCAATTTGCCTGCTTCAATCTTGGACAGGTCGAGGAGATCGTTAACCAGGGCCCGTAGCCGTTGCACGTCTTCGTGACAGGCCTCCAGCAAGGCTTTTCCCCGGTCGGTCAATTTGGTCCCCGCCGATTCCCGGAGCAGATTCACGGCCATGTTGAGGCTGGTCAGGGGAGTGCGCAATTCATGGGAGGCCGTCATGACAAATTCGCTCTTCAGCCGATCCAGTTCCCGGAGGCGGGTGATGTCCCGGAGCAGCAGGACCACCCCGGGGATCACCCCCGAGGGAGTGCGCATGGGCACCATGGAAACCTGATAGTGGCGACTCTCCTCCCCGGTCGTTATAGTCAGGATATCCTCGCCTTCCTCCATGCGGGGAGGCCGGCTCGAGGTGAGAACCTCCTTGAGGAACTGAAACAGCCTTTCATCCCCCATTACCTCCAGAATATGCTTCTCCAGGGAATCCTCCGGGAGCACCCCGAAAATTTTGGCGGCGGCGGGATTCAAATTCGTGATCAGGAAATGATCGTCCACCACGGCGATGCCGTCGTCCACACTCCTGATAATAGCCTCGCTTTTGCGTTTCTCGGCAATGATCCTGCCGATATTCATGTCATTGAATTGCTTTAATTTCTCCACCATCAGATTGAACTGGGTGGCCAGGAGGGCCAGTTCATCCGACCCCCTTACCGGCACCTGAACATCATAATTGCCTTGGGCGACCTGTAAGGCCGCTTGATTCAGTTCGGTTACCGGGCGGGAAATGAGGTGAGACAGGAAAAGACTGAAAACGATCATCAGGAGGACTGATGCGGCCCCGATTACCGATATGGAGAAACCCGCCTGCACCGAGATTTTATTGGCCCGGTTGCTGGCGGCATACATGGTTTCGTGGTTCAAATCCCGTAACTTGATGCAGCCGTCCCGGATTGACCTGAATAAAGGTAAGACCACCTCGTGGTAAGCATCGGCCGCCTTGGCGCGGTCGGATTGATACAGAAGCTCCAGGTTGGAGACTTCGCTTAAGTAGCGAACATAGCCTTTTTCAAGCCTGTCGATGATCTCCTGTTCCCCCGGGATGGTAATGTTGTCCTTGGCGCGTCCCAGCCACTGTAGAAACAGGGTCTCGTTTTCCCGAAACTCAGAGGCGCCCTGGCGCTCGTATCCCAACAGGATCAGCAAGGTGGCCGAATCCTGCCGCTCTACGGCGTCAATCATGTTTTCCGCCGCCTGAATGCTCCGGTAATTCTCCCGGAGAATCGACTCCGAGGCCCGGCCCAGGCGCAAGATCATGAACATGGCCCAGGACAGCACCACGATGATCAACAGCAGGCTGGCCCCGTATCCCAGGAGAATCTTTTTCCGAAAAGTTCGCATGGCCTATCTCTCAGACTCGATGCAAGACTTCTGTTCCGGCCCCAACTCCGGCTTAAATCAGGTGTCCGGCCTTTCCCGGGTTCTTCTCGTTCAGCCGATCATTATCCTGCCTTCGGGATATTTCACCGGGATGTGGATTGCCGGGAGGACTCCAATGGCCAGGGTTAACGGTCCCAGCCGGCCCACGAACATGGTGGCGGTGATCCAGAGGCGGCCGATGACGGTGAGCTTATCCGTCAGGCCGGTGGAGAGCCCCACCGTGCCGAAGGCGGAAATTTGCTCAAATAGGACATCGTGGAAGCCCGCCCCAGGCCGGCCGGTTTCGGTGTATAACAAGAGCAACAGACCCAAAAGGTTCCAGAGGATCGACATGCGGATCAACACTATGGTGCGATCCAGGATTGGTTTGGGGACCCGTCGGTCCATAAGGACCACCTGATCCTCGCCTTTCAGTTTAGCCTTGAACTCAGCCAGGGTTATGGCCAGCCCTGTGGTCTTGATGCCGCCGGCGCAGGAACCTGGCGAGCCGCCGATAAACATGAGCAGGATGATGAGCAGCAAAGAGGCCAACGGCATGATCCCGATGTCCACCGTGTTGAAACCGGCGGTCCGGGCGGTGACAGATTGAAACAGGGCAGAAGAGAGTTTCATGCCCCAGGTCGACTCGGACGAGGTTAACCCCAGGATGAAAAGCCCCGCACAGCCAAGGATAATCAACACCAGGGTCATCCTCAGGACCACCCGGGTATGGCTGGAAAGGGATCGCGGGCCAACCGGGGCTGATCCGGAGAGGCGGCTTTTGCCATAATACAGGAGTTCGGACAGCACCATGTGACCCAAACCGCCCAGCACGATGAGGGACATCACCGTAGCCATGATCACCGGACTGTCGCGCAATCCGATGAGACTGTCTTTGTAGAGGGAGAAGCCGGCGTTGCAGAAGGCCGAAATGGAGTGAAAAAAGGCGGAAAACAAGGCGTCCATAACCGGGGTCTGGCGCCACAGGAGGGCCAGAAAAATCAGCAGAATTCCCGCCAATTCAATGCCTGCGGTGATAAATAATATCTGTAGGAATTTTTTCTTAAATTCGATACCCAGGTCCCGTTGGAAAAAGGCGTCGTGCAAGGCGGCCTGAGAGGCCAGGGAAAGGCGCCGGCCCAGCATGAGATAAGCCAGAGCCGCAAAGGTCATGATGCCCAGACCGCCTATCTGGATCAGGGCAACGATCACCACCTGACCAAAGGGGGTGAAAGCCGTGGAGGTGTCCACGACAATGAGGCCGGTGACGCAGACCGCCGAGGTCGCAGTGAACAGGGCGTCCACCAGGCCCACCTCACCCCTGGTTTGGGACCAGGGCAGCAGGAGCAACAGGGTCCCCGCCAGAATGACCCCGGCAAAACCGCCGATCAACAGGGTCTGGGGCATTTGCGTATTGGGCCGCAGGCGTCTGAAAAATTCTTTCACCATTCGACTATTTATTAAATGAGGGTATTTGGTCCATAGGAAATTTCCCGCTTTGCTATTATGATGTTTACCACAAATGTGGAAACGGGGAAAATGATAAACCTCCTTTGGAAAAAACCATAACCTGATAGAGCGGGGTTTCCGCGGTGAAAATCATCATTGTTGGGGCGGGTGAAGTAGGCTATCACTTCGCCGAATGGCTGGCCCAGGAAAAAAAAGAAGTGGTGGTTATCGACATCAACGCTGAGGCACTCCGCCGGGTCAGCGATCACCTGGATGTGCAGATAATGATGGGGTCTGGCGCCAATCCCCGGGTTCTGGAAGAGTCGGGCCTGAAAACCGCCGACCTTATCCTGGCGGTCACCGACAAAGACGAGGTCAATCTCATCGCCTGCTTCTTCGCCAACGTTATTGCCCCGCGTATCCAAAAAGTCGCGCTCATTCGCAACCCGGACTATATATCTTACCGGGAGGCCCTCACCCGGGACATTCTCAATATCAGCCTGGTCATCAACCCCGAGATGGAAGTGGTCAACTCCATCCTGCGCATCATGAGCGCCCCGGAGGTGGAGGAGGTCAACGAATTTGTGGGCGGCCGCATCAAGATGCTGGGCAAATACCTGCCCCCGGACAGCCCTTTGAATGGGTTGAAACTGATGCAACTCCCGGCCAAGATCAAGCGCAACCGGATGATCGTCGCCGCCCTGGTGCGGGATGAGCAACTCATCATCCCCAAAGGCAAAGACACCTTGCAGGCCGGGGACTTCGTCTATTTCGTCTGCCAGAGCCGGGATGTCGAGGAAATCCTGCGGCTTTTCGGCAAACGGGTCAACTCCTTAAAAAATATCCTGGTGGTGGGGGGAGGCAACATCGGCTTTCCCCTCGCTAAAGAGCTGGAGGCTCGGCGTTTCAACGTCAAGCTCGTCGAAAAAGACCCGCAACGCTGCCAGGTTATCTGCGCCAAGCTCAACCGCACCCTCGTGCTCCAAGGTCTCGCCACCGATCAGAAGTTCCTGGAGCAGGAAAACGTCGGCCACATGGACATGGTGGTGGCGGTGACCTGGGACGAGGAGATGAACATCCTGGCGTGTCTCCTGGCTAAACAGTTGGGGGCAAAAAAGACCATCGCCCGGGTGAACAAGGTGCCGTATATCCCTCTGGTCAAGGCCATCGGCATCGACCATATCGTCAGCCCCCGGATTTCGGCCATCAACACCCTCTTCCCCTATCTGCGCCGGGGCAAGGTCATCTCCAGCGTCTCCATCCGGGGCAAGGCCGCCGAAGTCTTGGAAGCCGAGGCTTTGGGCAATTCCGCCATTGTCGGCAAGCCTCTGAAAGATCTCCAATTCCCCAAGGAGGCTCTGTTCCTGTGCATCTTCCGGGGGGACGAAGTTATTATTCCCGCCGGGGATACGGTCATTGAGCCGGGGGACCGGGTGCTGATCCTTGCCACCGGCGCGGTCATCCCCCTGGTGGAGCAAGCCCTCATGGGCAAACGGTGAGCCTGAAATGATCCGCTGGTCCTTCATGCTCCACATCCTGGGTTCGCTGATGGTCTGCATCGGCCTGTGCATGCTCTTCCCCCTGGGGTTTTCCTTTTATTACCGCGACGGCAGCGCCTGGCCGCTCCTGATTTCCGCGGCCATCACCGTCAGCCTGGGTCTTTTCCTCTACCTGTTCTTTCGGCGCAGCAAGGTCCAAGGCGCCATCAGCCACCGGGAAGGCATGGCCATCACCACCATGGGATGGGTGGCGGCATGCATCTTCGGCGGCCTGCCTTTTTATTTCTCCGGGGTGCTGCCCCACCTGGTGGATTGCATCTTCGAGACCACCTCGGGCTTCACCACCACCGGGGCTTCGGTTATCCAGAACGTGGAAATCGTGGCCCCGGGTATCCTCTTCTGGCGCAGCCTGACCCACTGGCTGGGCGGTCTGGGCATCATCGTTCTGGGTCTCGCCATCCTGCCCTTCCTGGGGGTGGGCGGCATGCAGCTCTACAAGGCCGAGGTGCCCGGCCCGGTGGTGGACAAGCTCAAACCCCGCCTTAAAGACACCGCCATGATCCTCTGGAAGGTCTATATGGCCTTCACGGTGGCCGAAGCCGTCCTCCTGTTGCTGGGAGGCATGAATCTCCTGGACGCCCTCTGCCACACCTTCGGCACCCTGGCCACCGGCGGCTTTTCCACCAAGAATGCCTCCATCGGTTACTACCAGAGCGTCTATATCGATGTGATGGTGACCATCTTCATGCTCCTGGGGGGCATCAACTTCGCCCTGCACTTCCAGGCCTTTCGAGGCAAACCCCTGGCCCTGTGGCGGGATGCGGAGTGCCGCTTTTTCATGGGTTTTTGGCTGCTCCTCACCCTCATCATCACCCTCAACTGCTTCGGGAAAACCTACGACTCCTTTTGGAAATCCTTGCAATACGCCTCTTTTACCGTAGCTTCCATTACTACCACCACCGGTTATGCCACCGGAAATTTCGAACTCTGGCCGACCCTGGCCGTCTGTCTGCTTCTCCTGTGCATGGTGGTGGGAGGCTCCGTGGGCTCCACCAGCGGTGCGGTGAAGGGCATGCGGATCATGGTGGTCTTAAAGCATGGCTACCGGGAGCTCATCCGCCTCATCCACCCCCGGGCCGTGCTCCGGTTGAAGCTGGGCGATCAAGTCGTGCCGCCGGAAATTTTTGCCAGCATCGCCGGCTTTATCTTCCTCTATCTGGGCCTGGCGGCGGTTTCCATGTTCCTGGTGGCTGCAACGGGCGTGGACCTGGTCACCACCATTTCCTCGGTCATGGCCTGCCTCGGCAATGTGGGCCCGGGGCTGGGAGAGGTAGGGCCCATGGACAATTACGCCGGTATGCCGGAGTTCGCCAAGTGGATCCTTTCCATGGACATGCTCCTGGGCCGCTTGGAGATTTACACGGTGATTATTTTGCTGGTGCCGAGGTTCTATAAGAAATAAACCGGCCCCGAGGGTTGCCCCGCCGGGCTGGCGCGCATATTGACGTGTTGACCGCCCCCGAGAAATGCTTATCATTAACCTCAAATGAACTTTATTGGTATGAAACCGACCATTCAGGAGGAAATACCGTGAGATTGAAAAGAGTGTTGGGAGCGTTAGCCGCCGGGGTGCTGGCCATCGCCTTTGCAAGTGCCGGCGCTCTGGCCCAGGCGGCGCCTCAAGGAAATGATCCGGTGGTCAAGTCCTCGCCCAGGGGCCTCCAGGTCACCCTCCCGGTGAAAGTGAAATATATGGACGCAATGGGTGGCTACTATCTCCAGGGACCCGTTGAGGTGTATAAAATCGCCAACAAGAACCCCGAAGTCCTGGAGCCGTTGGTCAAGAGCGGTGAAACCGTAACCATCGAAGCCCGCGCCAGCGGGGATCTTTTGACCATCCAAACCATCAACGGCAAAAAGTATGAGGGCAAAACTTTACCGGCCTCGAAGTAATAGACCGGAAATCCCGGGAAAGGCCCCAATGGACCTCTCCCCGGTTAGCGAAGTTTACCCGACCGCCGCCCGGAGTTAAGCCGGCACCGGCGGTCATTAATCGTGTACGCCAGAGCCGGTCCAGTGGTGATAATAACTTGATTGAGATTCAGGAGGTTTGTCAGGGATGAGATTTTCGGCGCTCAAACATTTACTCCTGCTTGTCTTCTTCCTGGCCGTATCGGGCTGCGGCAACCCCCAGGAGGAGGCCAGCCGGCAACTGGACCGGATGAACATCAAATTCACTGAAGACGCCTTTATAGAGCGGGCTCGGGACGGCAACCTTGCCGCAGTGAAACTCTTTTTGCAGGGCGGCATGAAGCCCGATGTCACCAACGTGGCGGGAGAAACTCCATTGCTGGTGGCGGTCCAGTTCGGACGCCAAGACGTGGCGGAGGCGCTCCTGGCCCGGGGCGCCGACCCTAATCTCGCGGATAAGCGGTTCGGTGGCACGCCGCTGATCTGGGCCTCGACCAAGGGTTTTCCCGGCATCGTGAACCTCCTGCTGGAAAAAGGGGCCCGGGTCAATGGCAAGGATGAGAAGATCGGCATGACCGCCCTGATGTCCGCGGCGGTATGGGGAAGAATCGGGATTATCACGGTGCTCCTGGACAAAGGGGCTGAGATCAACGCCACAGACAACAATGGCCGCACCGCCCTCATGTGGTCGGCCCAATATGGCCGCGCCGCGGCCGTAAAATTCCTCCAGGAGAAGGGCGCCGACCCCGCCTTGGCGGATAAGGAAGGCCTGACCGCCCTCATGATCGCAGCGATCCACGGCAAAGCCGAGGTAGCGCAGGCTATTTTGACCCGCGGAGTGGATATGGAAGCCGCGGACAAAAATGGCATGACCGCCCTCATGTGGGCCGCCCGGAATGGCCGCAAAGATGTGGTGCAGGTACTCCTGGAGAAGGGGGCGGACGTCAATGCCAGGGACAAGCAGGGCAAAACCGCCCTGGATTTGGCTGGATATTATCGGCAGGAGCACACCAAAGAATTGCTCTTAGGGGCAGGAGCCGGAATTGGGAAAGGTTCGGGCGGCTCCTCAAAGGGCAAACCCGGGGAAAAGCCGCCAACCGCGCCGCCCTCTCCTCAGGGGGAAGGCTCCTAACGCCGCCGGCCTCGGCAATCTAAAAGACCCGCAGCCCCTGCTGCGGGTCTTTTTTGGGCACATGCAGATAGTTGTGGAGTCCCTCATACCGATTTGACCTAATAAGTGTTTGCCATAAATTCTTTCCTATTGTCCCCTCTCCCCCCAGCGGGTGGAGAAGGCTAGGGTGAGGGAGAAGAAAGAACTTTTGGCAATCGCCATAGGCTGGTGGCACAGGGAAAGAGTGGCGGAGCTATTTCTTCAAAGGAAAAGGGCCGCCGGAGGGGCGGCCCTGCAAGGTTCAAACAAGACTCCTGGTCATCTGGATGTCAGCTTAATGCCCAGGATAACCCTCATGGTCCAACCAGGAGTAAGGGTTCGATGATCCCCGGGATTTCTCCACCAATCTTGGCAAAGGTATTATCAGCCTTTTTGGTGGGGATATAAGGCCGCATCATCTCGCTATCTTCGTGATCGATGATGTGGCAGTGCCACACGTAGCCCGGGCCATAGGTGGGATCAAACGGAAACAGGTTCTGGCCAGGCTTGACTGCATTCACGGCCACGTCTTGCGGCGCCCAGCGCGCAACGATCCGGGTCACCTCACCGGGGTAAGACAGGACGGTGTCCTTCCAACCTCTTTCTTGCAGGAGAGCCGGCGTAAGGGTACCAGGGGTAAGGAAGGGGCCGACAGCCGGGTTGCCGCCGATGGCGCCATCAAGGTTCAGGGTATTGTAGTCCATCGGCGGGCCATAGCCGTCGATAACCGCACCCTCGGGAAAGAGGGCCTCGTACGCCGCAGTATAACCTATGTCGTCGAACCCCTCCCGGTTCACCACCTGGAACTGGATCATGTGCAGATGAATGGGATGGGCATCGGCAGTGAAGTTGATAATCTCCCATTCTTCCGTTGAACCTATCTGGGGCAATTCGGTCAACCAGTTGACACCGACCCGAGAGGAGCCAGGAATCGGGTTCACGGTTCCGTTCCGAGTGCCGTTAAATAGGGTGTTGTTAACCAGGACCTCAAGAGGGCCGCCGGGCCCCATAATCTCCCGAAGGACCAGTTGGCGCTTTTTGCTGAGGGTCACGGCGGGATTAATGACACCCGTGTTGAAAGCCAGCCTCACAATTAACGGGGGTTTCCCTGCGCCGCCCCGGAGGGTGGCCTCGACAGCAGCCGGGTTGAAAGAAGTATCGGCCACTGGGGTGGGGCTAACCCGGAACTGCATGAGTTCCGCCGTACCATTCGGGTCCGGGACAATGTCGCCGCCCGGGAAGGGCCCGTTGGCGCTGTTCATGATGGTGAGGGTTTTGCCGGCGAAAGCCGTAAAGTCGATGATCACATCGTAGCGCTCCCCGGGAGCGATGATGAACCGGTTCGCCAGGGTGGTGGAAGTTTTGGCGGGCCTATTCAACAGCCCCCCGTCAGTACCGATGACATAGATGGGCGGACCGGCGGTGGGAGTGGCGGGGATTGTGGTATCAACCACACGCATCTGATAGACTCTGGCATTGGACCCGTTCAGCAGGCGGAAGCGGTAACGCCGAGGCTCCACGTCGAGATAAGGCCAGGACCGGCCGTTGACCACGATGACATCCCCGAAAAACTCCGGGTTCCAGAAGGGGTGAGTTTCGGGGTTCGTGGGCGGCCCATTCAATCCGGCCGGGTAGCCGTCCGGAAAGAGCCACTGACCGGTAGTGTCGAACTGCCGGTCCTGAAACACGACTTCGATTTCCTGGGGTCCGGCGGGCAGATTGAGCCCGGTGCCGGCGGTCCCGGTATCGAACTGGTCCCGGATAAACCAGAAGGCCGCTATGCCGGCGTAGACGTTGGTTCGGGTAACCCCCAGGGCGTGGTCGTGAAACCAAATGGTGGCAGCTTCCTGGGCGTTGGGGTAATCAAAAATATTCTTGTAATAACCGGGGCCTCTTATGCCTCCGGGCGCCGTCGGGGTAGAGAGAATCCCTTCACCTCCGGGAGTCCACCATTCGTCCGGGCCGCCGTCGGAGTCCGACCGCACCTCACCGCCGTGTAAATGAGGCACTACCGGTTGGGGGCCGGAATAAGGAGCGAACCTGGCCGGGTTGTTGGCCAACAGACCCAAGGGATTGGCCCATATCAGGGTTTGATCCATGGTGATGTATCGCTGCAGGATCGGGGGGACAGTGGCAGTCCCCAGATTGTTGGTATAGGTCACCGCGGTCGCGGTTCCCTTCTGCGCTTCCACGGTAAATCCGGGATAATACTGTGGCGCTCCACCCACCTTAAAGCCCCAAACGTAGGTGCCTAGTTGTGGGTTGAAAGTAATCCCAGGATAGGGGGTAATACTGAGCGGCAGCCCGTCATAAAAGGTGTCGGGCAACACTTTTTGTTGAAACTCATGATAAGACACCGCCAAGGCGCTGCCGGCCGCAACCCGCGCCCCGGCGAAATGCGGCAGCGGGGTGAGATATTTGGCCACGGTTGTCCCATCCAAAGCGGTTTGGGGGACCTGGAAGCTCGCCTGCACGCCGGGGGTCAGTCCCACTCCCGCTATCAGTACCGCCATGACTCCAGTAAACAGAACTCTTTTTATGACCACACCGCAACCCCCCTTTGCCTTTGAGCCTATCCCCTGTGAGCAGGATCAGTTATCTTGCCGCGTCGCTTGGCAATGCCGCAGGCGAAGTGGTCAGACAATAAATCGCAAACCCAAGACGGGCTCCCATGCTTACGGATTCCTAAAACGCGCCCTGAACACACTTCAGGGCGTGGTAACTGACGCATAAATCCCTTACTTGGTTGCGAGCGCGCCCCAGATGGTGGTGTAATTATTGTAAGGGGAGTCAACCCAGATCTGAAGGTAGGTGGAGTTTGCGAAGGCAGTCAGCGCCGCGGCAAACATCTCCTTCCCTCTGCCATTGGTTTCATCGATAATAAACGTCACGTTTTCAAACAAGGCGGTAGGGGTTGTCGTATCCGATGCCGTAACCCAATAATTGGAGCCGGTAGACCCCACCTGTGTTACCGTACAAGTTGCCCACGCAGCCTGCGCGACACCACCCGATACCGCAATCAACCCCATAACAGCTACCATCACCAAAGCCAACACACTCTTCTTCATTTTTCCGTCCTCCATTTGGTTTTTTTGTAAGTCTTAAATCTTGGTTATTTATTTACCTTTGTTAATCTGCTTTTGCCGGGTTGCCGCGAACCTGGCATCCAGCTCCAGCGATGTTATCCCCGCATCTGGACCCTCGCAGCAGGGGAAAACCGACGTCTGAGTGCGATCTTGCCCCCGGGAAATCAATCGTGCCGGCCCGGGTAAGTTCCGGCCGCAGCACCTTGACTGGTTTGCATCACTGGCCCGCATCGAGGCCCCCTATGTTGCGGAATATTTATCTCTAGAATTCAAAACGCTGACCAACTTTTCATCATCTTTACGGAATCATTTAGCCAAGTGAAAATTATTTACCAGGAAATATTAACCTGTTCTATAGGCAAAAATACCCATTATGACCAAATTTTGTGTAGGCATAACTTCCTATATCTGTTAATATATTTTAAGTATAATTAGGTTAACTTAATTAATTTAATAGAAAAATGGCCATAAATATGTGCCCCGCACCTCATGCCGAAAAAACAGCTTTATGGTAGAAGAGTCCTGGCATTTTCGTCGATTGGGTGCTTGCCGGCGGCATAAGCATCGGCACGCGGTTCGTGACGATGCCTGTACCCTAATCGAGGCCAGTGCCGCCAGAATAGGTGGATCAGATCAGGGCGCCGGTGGACACGTCAACCTTGCCACCCCAAACATCGAAGTTGCCGGGATCGGCGTTGGATGCCTGAATAGAGATTAAAGCCGAGGTGCGCGGGGAAATTGCACCTTCAAACAGGTGCAAAACCCGGATATGACCTGAAAGGGAAATTGATTTCTTAGGGGGGAATTTCCAGAATCAATAGTTAGTGCGATGATATTATGCCTTGATAACGAGGTTGTGTGGTCCAACCTTTACCGTTACCCTCAAAGGCAGTCGTTCACTGTCAAAGTATTTATGGCGTTTTTTCCTTTTTACCCTGGCCCTGATGGCTGTCTTTGTGTTTCCTGTAATCCTCCAGCAATTTTTGTTGCCACTTCCAGTTCAACAACACATATTCACTTTGTTGCAAAGGAGTAAGAATAGCTATGGTCTCATCCCGCCTGCCTTTATAAGTATTGACCAGTATGTCTTGGTCTGAAGCAATGGCGGTGGTCAATTCTTTCAACTCCCCTTCATCCGCTTGCTTACCTGATAAAAGCGTTTCCAATTGCAGCGCAGATTTATTAATTCGCTCTAAAGCCTCCTGGCGAATCCGGTCGTATTTTTCCTCTACCTTTATGAATTCCTTGGCCTTATCTTCGCGGAGATTTAAGGTCTTGACCAGTTGAACCCGGAATGCTTTGCTATCGCTTTGGGGTTCTTCTTGGGCCGCAACGAGTAAGGGAGTTCCCACCAAGACACTGAGCAAGACTCCCGCCGCCAACCATTTGAGATTGGTGTGACCTGTCAAAGTTATCCTCCTTCGAAAAAAAAATTCTTGAGCCGGCTTATGCCCCGGCTACCCTCATTACCTTGCAGCCGGGCCGCCTCCCCGAACGAGCCCGCGCTTACCCAGACCTCTGCTTCAGACCTGCCCGGCTTTGGTGCAGCGCATGGCGAACTTATCCGGAATGCGATCTTAGACCCGGATATTTATCCGGTTCCATGTTATCGATAACTGGGGCTGAAACAATAGGTAAAAATACCTAAATTGCTGCAAATAATCCGAGATTATGCCACAAATTTAACTTTTGGCCTCCTTTCCTCCCAACCGCAAGCATCGGGGCGGGATTCGTGGTTCCAGCCTCGAATGAATCCATTGTCCCCGCACTTACCGGTACCTTGCGCGAGAATCGGCTACGTGAGGATATGGACAAACAGGCAAGAAATTTAGTAGAATCGCGCTTGACGTAGTAAAAGATGTCTCGACAGAACCTGGCCCTTTTTCAAGAGATACTCTCTTAAGTGGCCGCTCACCAGACATCGGTTCGGGGCAGGGTTGAAGATTATAGGGGGTGAATTATTTCGGAATTAGCTACGCTCAAAGGCGCCCGGGTGCTGATCACCGGCGGCGCCGGCATGATCGGCAGCACCATCGCGCATCTGGCAGTGGCCCAGGGGGCCCAGGTCAGCATTCTGGACGCCATGCTGCCCCTGTATGGAGGTAACCGGTTCAATCTCCGGGCTATTATCGATGAAGTTCGGTTCATTGAGGGTGATATCCGGGATCTGGATTTGATGCGGCGGGTGGTTCCCGGGTACGATTACATTTTTAGTCTGGCCGGCCAGGTGAGTTACGTGGACAGCAACACCGATCCTCTCCTGGACCTGGATATCAACTGCAAGGGGCACCTCCAGGTGCTGGAGGCCTGTCGCCTGGAGAACCCCCGGGCCAAGCTGCTCTTTGCCAGTTCCCGGTTTGTCTATGGCCGGATCGAATACAATCCGGTGGATGAAAAACACCCGTTTAACTGTTTGAGCATCTACGGCATCCACAAGCTGGCGGGGGAGAAGTATTATCGCTTTTATCACGAGGCCTACGGTTTAAATACCGTGAGCGTGCGTATTGCCAACCCCTACGGGCCCCGGCAGCAGATGAAACACAGCAAATACGGCATCGTCAACTGGTTCGTCCGCCTGGCCCTGGATAATCAGCCGTTGACGGTGTTCGGCGACGGGCTCCAGCACCGCGATTATATCTACAATGAAGATTTGGCCGAAGGATGTCTGGCGCTTATGCTGAGCCCGGGAACCGAAGGCGGGGTCTATAATCTGGGTACCGGTACCGCGGTGCCGTTTATCGAGATGGCCCGCCTGGTGGCGGCGGCGGTGCCCGGCACCGAATTGCACCAAGTGGCGTGGCCCCAAGATCGGTATTTCGTCGAAACCGGTGATTACCTCAGCGATATCTCCCGGATCACCGCGGCCACGGGCTGGCGGCCCAAAACCACCCCAAAGGACGGGGTTGAACGCACTGTGGCTTATTATCGTGAACATCGGCAGGAATACTGGTAGTTGGGCGAGGATAGGTGCCCCGTCCCCTGATTTGCCTGTGTTCACTCGCAAGGGCAGACCATTACCGGCTTGACTATCAGAATTGGCCTTAGGATAGCCGTGAGCGGGATGAGATTAAAGGCTTCACTGTTTCACAACTTCCGGCGCACGGCTGAGACCTATATGTTGAAACCCGGAGTTGATAAGTTTATAGGGACTTTCTCTCTGCAGGGTCAAGACTTGAAAATGCTTGCAGACCACATCTTATCACGATATACCTATTTTAACGTCGAATCCCGCCGGAAGCGGTGGGAACGGGGAACCCGAGTATTTGGGGCGCATCGCCACCAGGCGTAGGACAACCTCATCGGTTCGAGCCCGTCAGCTAACCTCGTAGGCGTCGATGGGGAGAACCCTTCCGGGCCATTTGTCCGGGGGCGCGTCCTCCCATGAAAATGGTTCGGAGGGTTCCCATGAGCACTGATTCGCGTAACGGCGGGACGCGCCCGCGTTCGCCAGGTTCAAAACTTTCTTCGCCCCGCATCCCCCCAAATCCCCCTGAAAAGAGAGACCTCCGGAAAACGCTCGTCATGGCGCTGGGCGCCCTGGGGGTGGTCTACGGCGACATCGGCACCAGTCCGTTGTATGCCGTCAAGGAATGCTTTCACGGCTTGCATGGCATCGCGGTTACCCATGCCAACATCCTGGGGGTCATGTCCCTGATTTTCTGGTCCCTGACCATGGTAGTAACCGTCAAGTATGTAACCTTTATCCTGAGGGCGGATAATGACGGCGAAGGCGGCATCTATGCCCTGGCGGCCTTGTTTCTGGGGAAAGGCGGCAAACAGGTTTCCGACAAGACGGTTAAATATCTTACCCTGCTGGCCATTTTGGGAGCCGCCTTGCTCTATGGCGATGGCCTCATCACTCCCGTCATCTCCGTGCTCTCGGCGGTGGAAGGCCTAAATGTCGCCACCACCGCTTTCGAATCCTATGTCCTGCCCATCACCTGCATCATCCTGATCGGCCTCTTTATGGTCCAGCGTCAGGGGACCGCACGGATCGGCAAGATTTTCGGAATCGTGACGCTGCTGTGGTTCTTTTCCCTGGCTGCCCTGGGTCTGATGCAGGTGCTCAGGATGCCCGAGGTCCTTACGGCCCTGGACCCGCGCCACGCAGTCGCCTTTTTTGTTACCAACCGTCTGCATGGCATGGTAGTGCTAGGGGCGGTGGTGCTGGTCATCACCGGCGGTGAGGCCTTGTACGCCGACCTGGGACATTTTGGCCGAGGCCCGGTCCAGCTTTCATGGCTGACTATTGTCTATCCGGCGCTCGTGCTCAATTACTTCGGGCAGTGCGCCTTGCTTTTGCAAAATCCCCAGGCAGCCTACAACCCCTTTTACGAGTTGGTGCCCCGGGCCCTGCTCTATCCCATGGTGGTCCTGGCCACCTGTGCCACGATTATCGCCTCTCAGGCCATGATTTCCGGAGTGTATTCCCTCACCCAACAGGCCATGCAGATCGGTTACTTACCCAGGCTGCACATCGTCCACACCTCCGGCGAGACCAAGGGCCAGATTTATATGCCCTGGGTAAACACCGTGATGCTGATCGGCTGCCTGGGACTGGCCATCGCTTTCAAGGAATCGAGCCGTTTGGCTGCGGCCTATGGCATCGCGGTCACGGGCACCATGGGCATTACTACGCTCATCTACTATTATGTAGCCCGCTACAACTGGAACTGGCCTCTATGGAAGGTGCTGGTGCCGGTTAGCGTTTTCCTCTGCTTCGACCTGGCCTATTTTGGCGCCAATATGCTGAAATTTTTGGATGGCGGCTGGTTTACTGTTTCGGTGGCCCTATTGCTGGCCGTGGTGATGGTTACCTGGCGGGACGGCCGGGCTCTCCTGGCCAGGCGCTATGAGGATGCCAGGGTCCCCGTGGAAGTTATCTTGAAGGACATCAAGAGGTACAAACTCGTCCGCACCCCTGGGACCGGCGCCTTTCTCGCCATCTCTCCCGTGGGCGTCCCCATTACCTTGCTGCATCTTCTGAAACACACCGAGGCCCTGCCTGAGAGGGTGGTCCTGATGTCCATCGTCTCCGCCAACACCCCCTATGTCTCCCGGGGAAAGCGGCTGGCCGTTACCGACCTGGGCCAGGGCTTCCACCGCATAATCGCCACCTACGGCTTCATGCAAACCCCCAGCATGCCGGAAATTTTGGCGGCCGCCACCGGGAAGGGCCTGGAGCTGGACGCCTTTTCCACCACTTTTTACGTCGGCCGGGAAACTCTCATCACCACCGGCGAGGGCCGCATGTCCGGCTGGCGCAAGGGACTGTTTGCCTTTCTCTCCAGGAACGCCTGGAACGTCACCACCTACTTCGGCATCCCGCCCAACCGGGTGGTGGAACTGGGGAGCCAGGTGGAGATCTAATGATTTTTATGACCGATTGATGAGACCAAGCTTGACCACATTCCGGCGGCAACGCACCTTTTTCAAAGGGGGACTTTAGCAGCAATTCCTTGTAGTTTCCCCCCTTTTTTAAAGGGGGGCAGGGGGGGATTATAAGGGTTCCCTGAGCGGAAAAAACTTTTGGCAATTACTATAACGCTCCGTTTCGCCAGAGCAACATAGTATTCATACTTCCGGGCCGGCCGCCCCTCGGGGGGTGATTGCAACACGCGACGCACCATGTCCCGCATCGCGTTGGCATCAAAGGGTTTTTGCAGAAAATCCACTGCTCCGATTCGCATGGCCTCCACCGCCACTTCAATGGAGCCGTAAGCGGTGATCATGATGACCATGAGATTGGGATACGTATCGGCACCCGCCGCAAAACTTCCAGACCATCCATCCCTGGCAGCTTGAGATCCAGAAGCATGAGGTTGAAGGATTTCCCGGTGAGCTTTTGCAGAGCCTCCTCCCCGGTGCTGGCAGTGTCCACTGGGACTCTCAGGGCTTCCACAGCTGAAGATAGGGTGAGGAGAATGTTTTTTTCGTCACCAACAATTAATATGACCGGTAGGGGAATGGGCGTTATGACTAAACCATTGAAATAATTGGTGCCTGGGGCCGGACTCGAACCGGCACGGCCTTGCGACCGAGGGATTTTAAGTCCCTTGCGTCTACCCGTTCCGCCACCCAGGCTTAACAATTATCTCAAATAGTTATCCTTTGTTTTGCTTTGCTGAAACGGCCTTAGGTGAACAGTGGTTGAATATCACCACCGATTTTCCCCTCCAAGGCTTTCAATCCATCCTGGCTGACGATGTTATATCGCTTGAACACGTTCAAGGTCTTATGATCTGTAGCCGCCATTATATGCAAATAGTCGTGCCCCTGCAACCGCCAGTTATTGATTGCCGGATCCCCCCTAACGAGCTGTAATCAACAGTATGGGTGCGGGTTTGAGCCCGGCGACACGCCAGATTCGCCCTAACAAGGCAAAGGCTGCTGGGCATGGCAGCCTTTCCTTTTTTGACTTTGGCGTCTGATAATGAGTTGCGTTTAAAAGGCTATTGCCTGTCGCCGCAGGTTTTAGCCTGCCCCGGCACAGGTGTTGGGAAGCCTGCGCTCACGCTTTGACTGCAAATTGGTAAAATCCGCCCCGGGTATTACTGATACTGGATGTAAATCGGCTTGGGGTTAAGTTTCAGGATATCCTGGGGTGTCATCAACGGGTCGCCTTTCTTGGTGTCATTGTGGTAGAAGAGCTTGAAGCCGGTATACTCCACCGGGTGGGCGACGATGTAATCCTGGTAGGAATCCCGCTTCAGCCAGGGGGCGCCCCAGCCGTCCATGTTCATGACAACCTGTACCTCGGGGCGGAGCGTGACCTTGTTGGCATTGGTAACCATG
>Ga0351885_10214_pt1 | contig 24631 bp, 27 predicted proteins | sample TotcelFGM3001L13_FD_206771 | JGI IMG/M metagenome (GOLD analysis project Ga0351885, IMG submission 206771) | Enriched cells from coal bed in the Powder River Basin, Montana, United States - Total cells FGM rep3 HSBNCT.FGM.300.1.L13 ... | reverse complement strand
GCCTCTTGGGGGAGGCGGCCATGGCGGCCGGCTATAACCCCATGGTGAGCGAGACCCACGGCATGGCCCAGCGGGGCGGCATCGTGGTCTCCACCGTGGTGCTGGGGGACCTGCAAAGCCCCCTGATTTCCCCGGGGGAAGCTGACATCGTGCTGGGTTTTGAGGCCCTGGAGGCCTTTCGGGCTCTGGACCGCTGCCATGCCAAGACCCTGGTGATCGCCAACACCGCCACCCAGGTGCCGTATCCGGTAGCTATCGGGCAGGCAAAATATCCGTCGGTGGAACAGATGTTCCAACGGTTGGCGGCACAGGTAGGAGCGCTGCTGGCTTTCGACGCCGGCGCTTTGGCCCGGGAGGCCGGCAGCCCCCTGGCGGTCAACATGGTCCTCCTGGGGGCCCTGGCCGCCACCGAATCCCTGCCGATTACGGCCCAGGATATCTTGACGGTGATCCGCACCCGCACCAAGGAAAAATTTTTGGCCTCGAATCTCAAGGCCTTTGAGTTAGGCGCGGCCGCGGCCCGGGACCCCGGCAACTGGCAGCGGCGGTAATTTTGGTTCATGATTGAAAAAAAAACGGCAACTTCTCCCCGGCGCCGCCCTTACCGCCAGCTGCCCCACACCGCAGACCTGGCCTGGCGCCTGTGGGGCCATGATCTTCCGGAGCTCTTTGAAAATGCCGGCCGCGCCTTGAGCGCCACCCTGACCGACCGGCGGTATCTGCGGGGCCGGGTTACCCGGGAGGTGAGCCTGACTTCGGTCGACCGGGAAGCCCTCCTGGTTGACTGGCTCAATCACCTGCTCTATCTTTTTGATGTAGATGGATTTTTGGGCCGGGACTTTCATGTGGAGTCGCTGACCGACGAGCGTCTTGAGGGCCGGGTGACCGGCGAGAGTTTCGATCCCGCCCGCCATCCCGAGCGGACCGCGGTCAAGGCTGCGACCTTCCATCAGTTGAGCATCATGCCGGTTAAAGATGGGTGGGAGGCCACGGTGGTGTTGGATTTGTAATCGCCGGTCCGAAAAGTCTTTGGGTGAGGGTGCACAGGTTGAAAACCTGTGCCACCAAATAATGTAGGGTGCGTCCCACGCACCATCAAACCAGGTAAGTGGAGCGCGAGGACGCCTGTCCTACATGACTGCAAGACTATGAATTTTAGTGATAATGAGGATGGTGGGCAATGCCCACCCTACATTTTTTCTGAAAACTGAAAACTGAAAACTGAAAATTGCCTGTGCCCAAGGAATCACGTTAATCGTGCCCAGCCTGGAAAGGCTGAGCCACCGATCAAAACCAGGAGTCGGAGAACTGACCACTGACCACTATTTCATGATTAAGCTGCGGCAAATCGACCAATACCGCTGGGAGATTCCCCGGGAGGGCAAGATGCGTACCCGGGGGCTGATCTTTTGTTCCAAAGAGATGCTCCCGAGCCTCCAGGAAGACCAGAGCCTCCAGCAGGTGGCCAACGTCGCCACCCTGCCGGGGATCGTGGGACCCTCCCTGGCCATGCCCGACATCCATTGGGGCTACGGCTTCGCCATCGGCGGCGTGGCGGCCTTCGACCTGGAGGAGGGCATCGTCTCCCCCGGCGGCGTGGGCTACGACATTAACTGCGGGGTGCGGCTGCTCCGCACGCGACTCAGCCGGGAGCAAGTAGCGCCCCGGATGGAAACCCTGGTAAACACCTTGTTCAACAACATCCCCTCGGGGGTGGGTTCCCGGCGGCAGGATTTTAAGCTCACCGGCGCGGCATTTAAAAAAGTGCTCAAGGACGGGGCTGGCTGGGCGGTGAAAGAGGGCTTCGGCGAGGCGTCCGATCTGGCCCACATCGAGGCCGGGGGAGCCATCCCCGGCGCCGACCCGGAGTTGGTCTCGGATTTTGCCCTGAACCGCGGCAAGGACCAGTTAGGCACCCTGGGTTCGGGCAACCACTTTGTGGAAATAGGTTATATCGACGAGATTTACGATGCGGGGCTGGCGGCCAAGTTGGGGCTGTTTCCGGACCAGGTGACGGCCATCGTCCACACCGGCTCCCGGGGGCTGGGGCACCAGGTGTGCGAGGACTACATCAAGGTGATGCTCAAGGCCAGCGCCAAGTACGGCATCGAACTGCCGGACCGCCAGCTCTGCTGCGCCCCGTTGACTTCGCCGGAAGGCCAGCGCTACCTGGCCGCCATGGCCGGGGCCGCCAACTTCGCCTTTGCCAACCGGCAGCTCATCACCCACTGGGTGCGGGAGTCCTTTGAGCAGGTTTTTCATATAGGCCCCCGGGATTTGGGCATGGAACTGGTTTACGATGTCTGCCACAACATCGCCAAGATCGAAACCCATACGGTGGAGGGCAAGCCCCGGAAGGTGTGTGTGCATCGCAAAGGCGCCACCCGGGCCTTTCCGCCGCACCATCCGGAGGTGCCCGAGGCCTACCGGGAGACGGGGCAGCCGGTGCTCATCCCCGGGGACATGGGCCGGTATTCTTATGTGCTGGTAGGGACCGAACGAGCCCTGACGGAAACCTTCGGCAGCACCTGCCACGGGGCGGGTCGCCTGATGAGCCGGCACCAGGCCAAGAAAGTGGCCCGGGGCCGGTCCATCATCCAGGAGTTGGCGGTCCAGGGCATAATCGTCCGGGGCGCCGGCCGGGGCACCATCGACGAAGAGATTTCCGAGGCCTACAAGGACGTCTCAGGCGTGGTAGACGTGGTCCACGGCGCCGGGATTGCCAAGAAGGTGGCCAGGCTGAAGCCGCTAGGAGTCATTAAAGGATAGTTTTCAGTTTTCAGTTTTTGGTTTTCTGGTATAACAAGGGTGCAAACAAGCGATATAGTTGTAGGATGGGTGTGATCCGCCATTATCGGGTATCAGTGTGAGTGGTGCCCAAGCAGAGCTTGGACGGAAAGTTTCATTCCCAAGCTGGAGCTTGGGAACGAGAGGAGATTCTTCGCCGCTGGCGCGGCTCAGTCAGAATGACAAGTTTTTAACGGAAAACAGAAAACGGAAAACGGAAAACCGGCTTTTATATGTTTGATCGACTCTCCGACAAGTTAGATGCCGTCTTCAAGAAGCTGAAAGGCCGGGGCAAGCTCAACGAGGCCCAGGTGGGCGAGGCTTTGCGCGAGGTGCGCCTGGCGCTGCTCGAGGCCGACGTCAACTATAAGGTCACCAAGGCTTTTATCGAGCGCATCCGGGAACGGGCCGTCGGCGAAGAGGTCATGCGGTCTCTGACCCCGGCCCAGCAGGTCGTCAAGATCGTCCACGAGGAGTTGACGGCCCTCTTGGGCGGGGAGTCGCCCCGGCTGGATCTGAGCGGCAAGCCGCCGGTGGCGATCATGCTGGTGGGCCTGCAGGGGTCCGGGAAGACTACCACCGCGGCCAAGTTGGCGAAGCGCCTCAAGGGGCAGGGAAAGCAGCCGTATCTGGTGCCCGCGGATGTGCAGCGGCCCGCGGCCATCGAGCAGCTCAAGCGCCTGGGGGCCGACCTCGGGGTGGCAGTGCACCCCAGCGAGACGACCCAAAACCCGGTGGCCATAGCCGGGGCCGCCATGGAAGCGGCCTATGCTCAGGGCTTTGACACGGTGATCCTGGACACCGCCGGGCGGCTGCATATCGACGCCCCCCTGATGGAAGAGCTGAAAGCCATCCGGGCTGAGGTCGATCCCAATGAAATTCTCCTGGTGGCGGACGCCATGACCGGCCAGGACGCGGTGGCGGTGGGCCAGAGCTTCCACGACCTGCTCAAGCTCACCGGGGTGATCCTTACCAAGGTGGAAGGCGACGCCCGGGGCGGGGCGGCGCTGTCCATGCGGGAGGTTATCGGCCAGCCCATCAAGTTTTTGGGGGTGGGGGAAAAGCTCGACGCCTTAGAGGTCTTTCACCCGGAACGCCTGGCGTCCCGGATTTTGGGGATGGGCGACGTGCTCACCCTGATCGAAAAGGCCCAGGAGGCCTTCGACGCCGATCAGGTTCAGGCCCTGGAAAAGAAGCTGCGCCAGGAGGCCTTTACCCTGGACGACTTCCGGGAGCAGCTCAAGCAGATCAAGAAGATGGGCAGCATGGAACAGATCATGTCCATGATTCCGGGGTTGGGCGGCAAGCTCAAGGCCATGAAAGGCATGCAGCCGGATGAAGGCGAGTTGAAACGGGTGGAGGCTATGATCAGCTCCATGACGCCGGGAGAACGGAACGACCATAACCTCATCAACGGCAGCCGCCGGCGGCGTATCGCCGCCGGGAGCGGCACCACGGTCCAGGACGTCAACCGGCTGCTGAAGAATTTCACCATGACCCAAAAGATGATCAAGCAGGTGGCCAAGGGCGGCAAGAAGGGCAAGGGCCGCTTGCCGATGAATTTTATGTAGAGAGATGGAGAGCAGGCGCCCTCGCCTGCATAAGAACAGCCGAGGGCGGCTGTTCTCCATCCCATTAAACCTCAGGAGGATAAAGGAGCGGTATGGCAATACGAATTCGTTTGGCCCGTTACGGGGCGAAAAAGCGCCCCTTCTATCGCATCGTGGTAAGCAACAGTGAGTCGCCCCGCGATGGCAGATTTCTGGATATTATCGGCACGTATGATCCGCGCCAGGAACCGGCGGCGGTATCGGTGAAGGAAGACCTGCTCCAGAAGTGGGTGAGCAAGGGCGCTACCTGCACCGATACGGTGGCCAGCCTCCTGAAGCGGCCCCGGGGCGCCGCGGCGCCGGAGGCCTGAGAGCAGCAGGGAGGTTGACGGTCCGATCCCCTGACAGAGGTGGCTACTATGAAGGAATTGGTGAAATTCATCGCGCAGTCACTGGTAGATAACCCTGAACAGGTCCAAGTCAACGAGATCGAAGGGGAGCAGACCTCCGTCATTGAACTGAAGGTGGCCAAGGAAGATCTGGGAAAGGTGATCGGCAAACAGGGGCGTACGGCCCGGGCCATGCGCACCATTCTCAGCGCCGCGTCCACCAAAATTCGCAAACGGGCGGTCCTGGAAATCCTTGAGTAGCAAACCGCCGCACCCCGAGGCGCTCATCGGTCTGGGGCAGGTTTCCGGAGCCCAAGGCATTCAAGGGGCCATCAAGGTCCGGGCTGATGCCGAGGCCGCCACCACCGACCCCGAGGTCTTCGCCGCCTTAGGCGAGGTCTGGATCGGCGGCCGGGGTTATGAAGTGCTCAAGGCCGGGCGCCACAAAAACCAGGTGTTGTTATGGCTGGAAGGCGTCGATACCCGGAGCCGGGCGGAAGAACTGGCGGGCCTTAAAGTTTTGGGGGACCGGCGCCGGTTCCCGAGGCTCCCGCCCGGAGAATTCTACTGGTTCCAGGTGCTGGGTCTGTCAGTGGTCAATGGAGCCGACGGCGCCCTGCTGGGGTATCTGGACCATATCATTCCCACCCCGGGCCATGACGTCTATGTAGTGCGCCAGGGAGAACGGGAGCTCCTGCTGCCGGCGGTGGAAGAGGTGATCGTGGACATCAACCTGGAGGCGGGAGTAATTAAAGTTTTGCCTCCCGAGGGGTTGCTGGAAACTTATGCAGATTGATCTGCTGACCCTGTTCCCCGAGTTTTTCGCCTCCCCCTTAAGCCAGAGCATGCTCCACCGGGCCCAGGTCCAGGGGGCGGTCACCTATACGGTGATCAATCTGAGGGATTTTACCACCGACCGCCACCAAGTGACGGACGACCGGCCTTTCGGCGGCGGCCCCGGGATGGTCATGAAAATTGAGCCGCTGGTGGCGGCCATCCGGGCGGCAAAGGCGGAAGACCCCCAGACCCGGGTGATCCTGATGGGTCCCGGGGGGGCGGCGTTCAATCAGGCCAAGGCCCGGGAGTTGGCGGGCAAGGGCCACTTGCTGCTCATCTGCGGGCACTATGAAGGGGTGGACGGCCGGATTCATTTTTATATTGATGAAGAGCTGTCAATAGGCGATTATATTCTAACCGGGGGAGAAATCCCGGCTTTGATCGTGGCGGACGCGGTGACCCGGCTGCTTCCCGGGGTTTTGGGGGGCCAGGGGGCCACCGAAGAAGAGTCGTTCCAGGATGGCCTGCTGGAATACCCCCATTACACCCGCCCCCGGGTTTTCGAAGGACACGAGGTTCCCCAGGTTTTGCTGGAGGGCGATCATCAGCGCATTGCCCGGTGGCGGCGTCAACAGGCCGTGGCCCGGACGGTGACGCGGCGGCCGGATTTGCTGGCCCGAGCCGTCCTCAGCAAGGAAGACCGGGAATTCATAAAATCCCTGGCGGTAAGCCAGGCGGAAAATAGGTGAGGATATGGAACGTGTAGACCAATTAGCCCGGGAGCAGATGCGCGGCGACCTGCCGGCGTTTCGCCCCGGGGATACCGTGGAAGTGCATGTACGCATTGTAGAAGGGGACAAGGAGCGCATCCAGGTCTTCAAGGGAGTGGTCATCCGGAAACGGGGCGGCCTCACCGGGGCCAGCTTTACGGTGCGTAAGGTTTCGTATGGCGTAGGAGTGGAGCGCGTCTTTCCCATCCATTCCCCCAACCTTGACCAGGTGGTGGTCCTCTTCCGGGGCAAAGTCCGGCAGAGCCGCCTCTACTACCTGAGAGACCGGAAGGGCAAGGCGGCCCGGATCAAGGAAAAGCGGTCTCCGGTGGCATGAGCCTTCCTTCGGGCAGCAACGACGTACTTGCTGACCCGGAAGGATTCTGGCGTTTTCAGGGATTGACCTTAATTGCCGGCGTGGATGAGGTGGGCCGGGGCCCCTTGGCGGGTCCGGTGGTGGCCGCGGCCGTGATCCTCCCCGCCGGTGTCGCTTTTCCCGGGCTCCGGGATTCCAAGCGCCTCTCTGCGGAAATCAGGCAGGACCTGGATGGCCAAATCCGGCGCCAGGCCCTGGCCCTGACTATTTGTGAGATCGGCCCCCGCCAGATCGAGCGCCAGGGCATTCTGGCCGCCTCGCTTACGGCCATGGCCCGGGCGGTGCGAGACCTGGCCCGGGTCCCGGAAATGGTCCTGGTGGACGGCCACCTGCCCCTGCCCCTGACTTACCCCCAGCAACCGGTGATCAAGGGGGACGACCGCTGTCCCTCCATCGCCGCAGCCTCCGTGGTGGCCAAGGTCTATCGGGACCGGCTGATGGAGGATCTGCACCAGCGCTACCCCCAATACAACTTTGCCCGGCATAAGGGCTACGCCACCGCCGAACACCTGGAGGCCCTGCGCTGCTGGGGCCCCTGCGTGCTCCACCGGCGCACCTTCCGGGGCGTGAAGGAATGGTTGGGGGGCGGGGAATGATGCTGCACCGCAAATCTCCTCGCCTATCCGGTTACGATTATTCCCAGGCAGGGGCTTGTTTTGTCACGGTATGTGTTCAGGGTCGGCAAGCATTGTTGGGAGAAATTATTCACGGCGAGATGCGCCTTAATCAGGCCGGGTGTATGGTGGAGAGATGGTGGAAGGAATTAGAACGCAAATTTTCCCTAATCAAAATTGATGACTATTATGTGGTCATGCCGAACCATTTTCATGGAATTGTTTGGGTACCGGAAGAAGAATCCTGTTCCAGACCAAAGCCAGTCGCATCCCCCGCGAATTCCCCGTTGCCCTTGGCTAAGGGCGGACACACAGGTCCGCCCCTACAAAGAATAGTACAATGGTTTAAAACCATGACCACCAATGAATATATCCATGGGGTTAAGGAGCATGGATGGCCTCAGTTTAAAGGGATTTTATGGCAACGGAGTTTTTATGAGCATGTTATCCGGGATGAGGCATCTTTAAACCGCATCAGGGAATATATTTCCACAAATTCTCTGCGATGGGATTTGGACAGGGAAAATCCCCGGTCGAGGGGCAGCGATGAATTTGACCGTTGGCTGGCCACCTGCAAAACCAGACCCATCGCGACCACTCGTAGGGGCGGACCTGTGTGTCCGCCCTCGGACCCGCGGCGGCAATTGGGGGATCACGGCGAAGACCTGGCTGCGGCGGCCTTGAGGCAGCAGGGCTATAAAATCCTGGAGCGCAATTATGTGACGCCCTTGGGCGAGATCGACCTCATCGCCCGGCAGGGCAAGGTTGTCGTGGTGGTGGAGGTCAAGACCCGGAAAAGTACCCGGTTCGGCAGCCCCCAAGAGGCGGTATCCGCAACCAAGCAGGGCCGGTTGCGGCGGCTGGCGGATTATTATCTCAAGGCCAAACGCCTCACCGGGTCCCCGGTGCGCTTCGACGTGGTGGCCGTCACCCTGGCGGGGGATGAGCCCCAGGTGGAGATTATTCAAGACGCATTTTGAGGGCCGGGGGAGAAAGAGGATTGAGGGTGCGCGTTTGCCAGCATGGGTGATTGCTTCCGGATGCCTCTTGTGGCCAAGCAGAGCTTGGCGGGCAATTGCGTTCCCAAGCAGGAACCTGGGAACGAGAAGCAACGCTTTTTGAGGTGAGCACCATCGGCACGCTCTACATTGTCGCCACGCCCATCGGCAACCTGGAGGACATCACCCTCCGGGCCCTTAGGGTGTTGAAAGAGGCGGATCTCATCGCCGCGGAAGATACTCGCCATACGCGCCGGCTCTTGAGCCATTTCGAGATTAAGACGCCGCTCATCAGCTACCACGCCCACAACCAGGCCACCCGGGGGCCGGAGTTGATCCGGCGGCTCACGGACGGGGAAAACGTGGCCCTGGTGAGCGACGCCGGCACACCGGGGTTTTCGGACCCCGGGGCCGACCTGGTGGCCCGGGCCTGGGAGGCGGGGGTAAAGGTGGAGGCCATACCCGGCCCGGCCGCCGGGGTGGCGGCGCTCTCGCTTTCCGGGTTCAAAGGGGATATACTTTTCGTGGGTTTCCTGCCCCGGGGCGAGGGCCGGCGCTTAAAAATGTTCCAGGCCCTGGCGCCGGAGCCCCGAGTGATTATCATGTATGAGTCCCCCCGGCGGTTGGCCCGGACCCTGACGGAGATCGCCGGGACCATGCCCAACCGGGAGGTCCTGGTGGTCCGGGAACTCACCAAGAAGTTCGAGGAAACCTGGCGGGGGCAGGTAACGGATATCGCCCGGAAGCTGCAAGATGTTGAGATCAGGGGTGAATGCGCCCTGGTGCTCTCCTGCCCGGCGGCCCTGGCAACGATCCCGCTGGCGGACCTGGAGGATTGCCTGCTTAAGGCCACCCAAGAGAGCGGTTTAACGGGGCGGCGCCTGGCGGACCGGGTGGCCGGGGATCTTAAAATTTCCCGGCGCCAGGTCTACCAGACCTACCTGGCCCTCAAGGAGCAGGGAAAGGTCGAGTGATCCGAAGTCGGTGCGCAGTGCGCACCCTACATCAAGCACAGGCTGGAAGCCTGTGACACCTGATTCCACAATGGATTTCATGATACAATGGCAATGACCGAAACCAAGCTCTGGACGATAGAAAAGGAACTCTGGGTTGAAAACCGCCTGGGGCTGCATGCCCGGCCGGTGGCAAAAATCGCCACCGCGGCGCAGCAATTCGACGCCGACATCACCCTGGAGAAGGAAGGCCTGGTGGTTAACGCCCGGGATTTATTGGACGTCCTGGCCTTGGACTGCCCCCAGGGAACCAGGCTGGTGTTGCGGACCCGGGGTCCCCAGGCCCGGGAGGCGGCCACCTCCATTACCTCCCTGTTTGCCCGCAAGTTTGAGGAGACATGAGCCGCAAGAATCGCCTGCTCGAAGGTATCGCCGCGTCCCCCGGCATTGTCATGGGGGTGGCCCACGTCCTGACCCAGGAAGGCCAGGTTTCGACGCGCCTGCTCTACAACGACCAGGAGGTTGCCGACGAGCTGAAGCGCTTCAATCGGGCGGTGGACCAGACCGAAGAGGAACTCACCCGCCTCCGGGCGGAAATCGCCAATGATTTAAAGGAACATGCCCATATCCTGGAGTTGCACCTGCTCATCCTCCGGGACCGGATGCTGCTCCTGGAGACCCAGAAGCTCATCAAGGAACAGAACTTCAACGCCGAGCGGGCGCTCTATCAGGCTTTTCTGAAGATCAAGGAAGTGTTCCAGCGCATCGGGGACAAACACATCCGGGGGCGTATCCAGGACGTGGAGGCGGTCTACCGGCGTCTGCGGGGGCACCTGACCGGCCGGGGCGCCAGCAAGACCTTCGAGTTCCCCGAACCGGTGATCATCGTGGCCCGGGACCTGTCCCCGGCGGAAACCACCCACATGTCCGGTTCCCAGGTGCTGGGATTTATCACCGAGCGGGGCAGCAAGACCTCCCACACGGCCATCATCGCTCATTCCCTGGAGATTCCGGCGGTCGTGGGGCTGGACAACGCCACCCTGGAGATCGAGTCCGGAGAACAGGTCATCGTCAACGGCCTCAGCGGCCGGGTGATCGTCAATCCCGACGAGGCCATGCGCCGGAGTTACGAGGTCCGCCGGGAGGAATTCGAGACTTTTAAGTGGGAGGTGACCCAGGGCAGTTCCCTGCCGGCCTGGACCAGCGACCGCCATCCCACCCGGGTGCTGGCCAATATCGAGCAGCCGGATGAGGTCTCCCTGGCCCAGAAATACGGGGCCGACGGGGTCGGCCTCTACCGCACCGAGTTCCTCTATCTGCGCCAGCGCCAGTTGCCCACCGAAGAGGAACTGTTTCAGCATTACCGGCAGGTGGTGGAGGCCATGGCTCCCCGGGAGGTTACCATCCGCACCCTGGACATCGGGGGCGACAAGTTCCTTTCCCCTCTAGAATATGCGCCGGAGATGAACCCGGCCCTGGGGCTCCGGGCCATCCGCTTTTGCCTCAAGGAACAGAAGATTTTCCGAACCCAGATCAAGGCCATCCTCCGGGCCTCGGCCTTCGGCACGGTTCGGGTCATGTTTCCCCTGATCTCCAGCCCCCGGGAGCTGCACGACGCCCGATTGCTGCTGGAGTCGGTGAAGGGAGAACTGGCCAGGGAAGGCATCGCCTTTGATCAGAAATTACCGGTGGGGGCCATGATCGAGGTGCCCGCGGCGGTCACCCTGGCGGATTTGTTGGCCCGGGAGGCGGATTTTTTCAGCATCGGCACCAATGACCTGATCCAATATGCTTTGGCCATCGACCGGGGCAACAAGAGTGTGGCGGACATGTATGAGCCCCTGCACCCGGCGGTGATGCGCATGGTCCGGGATGTGGTTCGGGTCAGCCGCAAGCTGGGCATCCGGGTGGCTATGTGCGGCGAGATGGCCGGCGACCCGCTCTATATTCCGGTACTCCTGGGGCTGGGCGTGGAAGAGTTCTCCATGAACCCCACCTCCATCCCGGTGGTAAAAAGGGTCATCCGCATGACCTCCCTGGGCGAGGCCACCAAAATCGCCCGCCGGGCCCTGACCCTGGCTACGGTTGAGGAAGTCAACGAGTACGTCAACAACGAAATGGATCACCGTTTCCCGGATATTTTCCGGTTCGGGCGTCCTCTGGTCGCCAATCGAGTCCTATGAAAGAAGACAATCTCAAGATCATCTGCCGGAACCGGAAGGCTTTGTTCGAATATGCCATCGATGCCTTGTATGAAGCCGGGCTGGTGCTGAAGGGGACGGAAGTCAAGTCCCTGCGCCAGGGGAAGGCCAACATCAGCGACGCCCACGCCCGCTTTAAGGACGGGGAGCTCTACCTTTACAATGTCCATATCAGCCCCTATACCCATGCGGCGCTGGACAGCCACAACCCGGAGCGGCCCCGCAAGCTCCTGCTGAACCGCTGGGAACTGAAGCGCCTGTTGGGCAAGACCCAGGAGAAGGGCTATACGCTGATTCCCCTGCGCATGTACTTCAGGAATGAACATGCCAAGGTGGAGATCGCCCTGGCGCGGGGCAAAAGGAAATACGACAAACGGGAGACCATCCGCAACCGGGAAGAGAAACGGGATATGGAGCGGGCCCGGAAGCGGCGGTGATTTTCAGCTATCAGCAGTCAGCTATCGGCCAAGGCTACCAGGATGGCGCTTAAATGCAGCAGCTAAACCACGTTAGATTGACAGATTAAGGCGTTAATATGGACTTTTTTGCCAAACTTGCCGACAATCGCATCCGGGAGGCTATGGAGGCCGGCGACTTCGACGACCTTCAGGGCAAGGGCCAACCCCTCAACCTGGAGGACGACAGCCACATTCCCGTGGATTTGCGCATGGCCTACAAGATCCTGAAAAACGCCGACTGCCTGCCGCCGGAGGTGGTGCTGCGCCAGGAAGTGGTGCAACTGCAAGACCTGGTGGCCGCCATGCCGGATGAGGCCGAGAAGCTCAAGCAGATGCGCCGCCTCAACTTTCTGATCATGAAGCTCAATATGATGCGACCGGTGTCCCCCGAGTTGCTGGAGCACGACCTCTACACCCCCAAGGTCCTGGAACGCCTGGAGTCGAAGAAATAGCCATTATAGCGTTTGCCATAAATTCCTTCATCTTGGAGGTTCTTAAATCCCCCTAAATCCCCCTTTTTCAAAGGGGGACTTTATCAGCATGTAGGGTGCGCACTGCGCACCATGGCTGTTGGCGTCAAGACCACTTCCCCCTCACCCTAACCCTCTCCCCCATTGGGGGAGAGGGGAAAAGATGGGACTGATTGATGATTTGCCATCATAAAGAAATCCGCCGGCCTGACCTGCCCCCTCTCCCCCCGCTTCGGGGGGAGAGGGTTGGGGTGAGGGGGGCGATATCTGGCGTGAGCGTATTGGCGAAATTCACTGCAAAGCGCCTACGGACATGAAACTTCGCTGGGACCATCCCTTATGGCGCCGCCATGCCCCGGGCCTGGTGCGGCGTCTGGTGCAGGCTTACCTGCTGACCTGCCCCTGTGAGCTGGTGGCGGCGCCGGAGGTGAGGAAGCTCATCGTCTCGGGTCCGCCGGTTATCTATACCTCCTGGCACTGCCACTTGCTCAGCCCCCTGTTCTTTGCCCACCGCTATCGAGGGGCGCAATCCCCCGTGGTGCTGATGGCCAGCCCCAGCCGGGACGGGGAGTTCATCGCCCAGGTGGCCCGGGGTCTGGGATTCACCGTGCTCCTGGGGTCCCGGCGCAAAGGCGGGGTCCAGACCCTGCGCCGGATGGCCGACTGGTGCCGCCGGGGTTATAGCTGCGGCATGGTTGCCGACGGTTCCCGGGGCCCGGCCCGGGTGGCCCAGAAAGGTCCCCTCTACCTGGCCCGGGAGACCCAGGCCGCCATCCTCCCCATGGCCGTGGCTGCCCGCCGCAAGCTGACCTTTAACACCTGGGACCGGTTTGAACTACCCCTGCCTTTGGGCCGCATCGCCCTGCTGGTGGGAGAGCCCCTCCCGGTGTGGCCGGAGGATCAAGGCCCGGCCCTGGAGCATAAGCGCCTGGAACTGGAATCCCGCCTCAACCATCTTTTCCGCCGGAGCCAATCATATTATCCCGTCCGGGGAAAAAATTTCTAATTCCTTGCCAAATTGGTCATTTAACGGTTGCCTTGTGCTGCCAATGTGTTAAATTTTAATAAAATAATTAAGGAATTGTGCACTGACATGCGTTTTGAAGAATTAGACGCCCAGACGCTGGACCAGATCGGGACGCCGGAAGACAACGCCAAGGCCCGGTTGCTGGTCGAGAATCATCAGGTCAAGCATGGTTACCGCTTGCCTGATCGTCTCCGGGGCTTGGTATTGGATGAACAACCTTTTCGGGTAGAGGTCAGGATTAAAGATGACCAGCTCACTTACGTGTGCGCCTGCCCCCAGGAAGAAGGCGAAGCGCTCTGCACGCACGTGCTGGCATTGTTGCGGGCTTGGAACCAGGAACCGGAGAAATTTCTCAACCAGGCGGAACTGAAAGAGCGGCTGAAGAAGTACTCCAAGCGGGAACTGGTGGATATTATCCTGGACATGGCGGATCGGGTGGATGCAGCCCGGGGTGTCCTGAAAGAAGAAGATCAGGGACTGGACGATATCCTGGAGTCCATCGACCGGGTGATGGAAGAGGTTGTAGATGAGGCCGCTTCCCTGGCCGAGGCCGAAGTCAAGCTAAAGCGCTCCCAGGCCCGGGCCGACCGGTTGGCCCAGAGCGGCCGGCTGGCCGAGGCCCGCTCCATATATTTCTACCTCCTGGACAACATTCTCAGCCTGGAGGAGAGGTTTAAGAAGGAACAACTCTTCTCCCCTGACCTGAAAAAGGAGCTGTTCGAAGAATACTGCCAGTTCATCCATGAAGACCGGCACTTGGAAAAGGAACTGGTGCAGCAGGAAATCGAGCAACTGGAATCCCGGACCCCCATTTCCCTGGGGGAACTGGATCTCTCGGAAGTCAAGCGGGAACTGGCGCTGCCGGGTTAGTCCAGGCAGGCGACTGCGTCGGGCAGGGTTTAGCCCCGTCCCGGAATAGCGCTGCGGCCCAAAATTAACGGACGATTAATCTCAAGACCCATCCCCCGAGGGGGTGGGTCTTTTGATTTCTCCCGTGGCCGCGGCCGGCACCAGGATGGTTTTTTGGTAGATGCGCAGCAGCGACAGGAGAAAGGACAGGATCAGGGGCCCAAGGATAAAGCCGATCATGCCGAAATAGGTCAGGCCGCCCAGGATGCTGAACAGAATGAAGATGGCGGGGGTCTCGCCGCTGCCTTTCATCAGGATGGGCTTTAAGATGTTGTCGATGACGCTCACCACCACTCCCCCCCAGAGGATCAATCCCACCCCTGAGGTCACGTGCCCCGTGAAGAGGAGATAAACCGCCGCGGGCCCCCAGATGATGGTGCTGCCCACCACCGGGATCACCGAGGCCGGGATCATCACCGTGCCCCAAAAAGCCGGCTGGGGCAGCCCGAAGATCCAAAACCCCACCCCTCCCAGGGTTCCCTGGGCCACCGCCACGATTACCGTGCCCCACAGGGTGGCCTTGATGGTTACTTCCGTCTCCCGGAGGATTTCGTCGTTATGAGCCGGGTCCAGCGGGGAGAGTCCCTTGATGGCCTTGATAAAGTCGTCGCCCTGAAGGAACATGAAAAAGGCGATGAACAGCGTCAGCAGCAGGTCGAAAAAAAAGACGGTAAAACCTTTGATCAAACCGATGGCGTTGGTGTAGATGAAGGCGCTGGCCTTGGTCACCGTGGTCTGGATGATCTGGGCCAGATCGATGTCCGCCGTTGGCACCGGCAGGTTCAGGTGGACCAGGTAGAGCTTGAAGGCTTCGGTCTTGGCGGTAATCCAGCTCCAGAGGTCGCCGGATTGCATGCCTTTGGTCACCTGGCTGGAAAACTCCACCGCCTGGGTGGCGATGATGCCCATCAGGCTGAACAGCGGGATCAGGATCACCAGGAGCAGGATGAGGCAGGTGAGGGCCGAGGCCAGGGCTTTATAGCCCCGCAGCAGTCGGGTGAGGGCCGCGTAGAGAGGCTTGGCGGTGAAAAACAGCACCAGGGCCATGAAGATGTCCAGGAGATACGGCTTGATAATGAGGTAGGAATAGTAGAGCACCAGCAGGGTGATGACGCCGAAAAAGAGCCGGGCGAACCGGGTGTGCAAGCCTTCCTGGATCTCCACGACCGGGATGGGGGCGCAGGGAGAGCAGGGCGGACCAGCCTCCGCCCGGGGCGGCGGGGCGCCCGTCGGGTTCTTTTTGGCGACCTTCGGCTCAAACTTGCCGGCTATATACTGCCGCAATGTATACCAGGCCGATATGATACGGGTCTTTTTTGGGGCTTCCGGCTCAATCATGGCTACCGGCGACTATACGACAAAAATGCGGCTGTTGCCAAGCTGAAAAAGACAACCGTAGAATTAAGGCCAGGCACCCCGGGGCGGGGGACCGGGCGGAACCTCCTGATCAGTGGCCCCGGCCTCCGGCCGGTGGGCCACCGGCTGGAAGCCTGTGCCACTCAACCTTTCCTCATGGTTTATTGGCAGTGCCAAAGGCCCAGGTTCAATTGTTTGGAAACGATAGGAATAATCCTCTCAATGGTGAGTCAATCTGTGGTAAAATCATCACATATCAGTGATTAGAGAATTAAAATTGCTCAGGATATAGGGTTAACCCCGGTGGACGTCCAGGAATTGAGACAATGCTTGAAAGAGTTTGGCGCTGGCGATGCAGCAGTGCTCCTGGTGTACCTGTTCGGTTCCCGAGGCTCGGGCCGGGCTGGCCCCGGCAGCGACTATGACCTGGGGGTTTTGCTGGACCGGCGAGAGGATTCGCCCGCGAGTCGCGCCCGGGTGACCCACGAGCTGGTTGTCATTTTGGGGACTTCGGCGGTGGATGTGGTATTTTTGAACCAGGCGCCGCCGGAGTTGGCCTTTGCCGTCATCCAGGGGCAGTTGCTATACGAGCGAGACTTGGCCACCCGGGTGGAATACGAGGCCTATGTCATGGGCCGGTATTATGATTACTTGCCCTATTTGCGGGTGCAGCGGGAGGAAATTCTCTCCGGGGAGAACCATGGGGCCCGAATTCAGCGGTATCGAGAGGCGCTTGGACGAACTGAGCGCACGCTTGGCCAGATTAGAGCAGCTCAAGAGCAGAAGCAAGGCTGAGTTTGACGCCGACCCGTATCTTCGGGACATTGCGGAACGCAACCTGGAGGTCGCGGCCCAATGCGTCCTGGACATCAGCCACCAAAAAATAAAAAAATTGATGACGCCGGCAATCCCGCCGGAGCAACACCAAAAGGCACAGGCCGGCAAGCCTATGCCGTTATATAGGGCAAGCGCCGTGCATTTTTTCTCTACTTCCCGAGTCGGGCTTCCACCGCGGGCCAGTTGAGATTCTGGAAAAAGGCCTTGATGTAGTCACCCCGGTTCAAGCCGTAGTCGGTGAGGTAGGCGTGTTCAAAGACGTCCATGACCACCAGGGGATTGCCGCCCGCCGGGTGCCCCACGTCGTGCTCGTTGATCCAGACATTGATGAGCCGCCCGGATTTTGGATCTTCATAGAGCACCACCCAACCGATACCCCGCATGGCCCCGGTGGCCTTGAAGTCAGCCGCCCAGTTGTCGTAACTCCCGAAATTTTCTTCCAGGCGCTTCATCAGCTTGCTGTCCTTGGCCAGGGGTTCTTTGCCCCCCAGGTTGCCGAAATACAGCTCATGGAGGCGCATACCGTCAAATTCCCACCCCAGGCGGCGCTTTGATTCCGCATAAGCCGGGCTGGCCGTCTGGTTCTGGGCGGCCAACTGCTGGAGTTGATCCAGCAGCAGATTGGTATTTTTCACATAGCCCTGGTAGAGGGTAAAGTGCATATCCAGCAACTTGTCGCTGAACCCGGCCATGCCCTTCAATTTGCCGAAATCCTGGGGAGCATAGGGTTTGGGGGCGCCAACCGACGCCGGGGTTTTCTCTTTGGCAGCCTCCGGCGGGCCTCCGGACCCCTGCCCGCAGGCCAAAAGTGGCAACATCACCATAACCCCCACCAGGCCGATAAGCCGACGGTATCGCATAAGCCACCTCCTTTCCTTTATCATATAGGCAGCGAGTTTATGGTTGTCCAGCGAAGCAGGCGTTTTTTAGGGCGGAGATTTAATTCTGCTTCCCGAGCTCCAGCTTAATTCTCGTTCCCAAGCTCCAGCTTGGGAACGGCATTGTTCGGCAAACCTCTGGTTTGCCTCCGCTAATCTAACGTGTCCAACTCAATCAGGCCTTTCTCCCCGGCATAATCCCTGGCGCTGGAGTAGGGTGGGCATGGCCCACCTTTTTTCTGGGATATTTATTTCTTGATGTATATACTATATGCATATACAATTACCCATGGAATTGGAATGGGATGCAGTCAAACGGCGAGCCAATTATGCCAAACACGGCCTTGACTTCCGGGATGCGGAGAAGGTTTTTCAAGGAATTACCCTGACTGTTGAGGATAATCGCCAGGACTACGGGGAAAAGCGGTTTATTTCCTTGGGATTGTTGGATGATATGGTAGTCGTGGTCGTACATACGGCGCGCCGGGAAAAAATCCGCATCATCTCCATACGTAAAGCCAACCACAGGGAAAAGAGGGCTTATGAAGAAAAAATATTATTCGGACTTGAAACGCCTCCGAAACATGAAGGATGAGGAGATCGATTACTCCGATATTCCCGAATTGGACGAGGCCTTTTTTGAAAAGGCCGTGATCGTGTTGCCCCAACCCAAGGCCAGCGTCTGCATCCGCCTGGACCAGGAGGTCCTGGACTGGTTCAAGGCCCAGGGCAAAGGCTACCAGACCCGGATCAACGCCCTGCTCCGGGCCTACATGGAGGCGCACACCAAGGGTTGATGGGCGGGGTGTAGGGTGCGCACCGCGCACCATTTCTCCTCGTTCCCAAGCTCCGCCTTGGGAACGTCATTGTCCGGCAAACCTCCGGTTTGCGTACGCGTCAGGATGGAGCGAGGGGAAAAGTTGGCGAAGCAGAGCTTCGCCGGAAATTAGCATTCCCAAGCCGGAGCTTGGGAACGAGAGAAAAGGGCCATTACGTCAATCTTTGTGCCCTCTAAATGCTTAGATTAACTTTCTTTGACGATGGGAAATTCTGTCACGTTCTTCTTCTGAGGGGTGCCCGATTTAAAGAATCCAAAACCCATATTTGCTTGTTCATAGTGCTCTCTGAGATCATCCGGCCAATGGCTGCAATCCATTAAGATAAAGTCTTCAGCCTCCCTTTCTGAGTATTTTGGAGCATCGATAGCTATGCCAATAACCGTCTTCAAGTGCCCAAATTTATTTTTTGCTGCGCCGCAAGCAATTTCAAGCATTGCTTGCCGTTTTGGACGATATTCATTTTCATAGTTGGTAATTTTTTCATTTTTTAGTTGTAGGAAGACATAACCTTTCCCTGGATAGAACGAGGGCATGAATGATAAATTCCGCATAAATGGCTGCGAAGATTCTGGGAAATTGCGGATTGATTGAATCATTTGGTCTGATAAGGCGCGGCGGAAAAATCTCGGTTCTTTTGCCATTTCATGTATAGCGCTCTTGCCTTTTAATAAATTAGCGTTTCCAAGTAAGGTGCCATCAAGAGCGTTCTGACAGGTTTTTTGTATGATTTCATCCCAAAGGTATGATACTTCGTCAGCCAATTTCTTATTTTTAAATATTTCAAGTTCCTTGAAATCTTTCCATTCTCCCTCCCCAATCATCAAACAATTGTAATTTTCTTGTGATATCCCTATGAAGTGTTTTTTCTTGGAATCATCAAAATTGAGGTAGTAGTGTGCCAGTAAATCCTCCTCGCCACAATATGCCAATATATCGAGAGATTTAATAGCCTCGATCTTTGCATTGAGATATGATGAAAAATCAAAAAATGTATCGAGCTCACTCAAAATAATTGGGAGGTTGCAGCTATCGAAGACATGAACAGGGTATTTTTTGTCGATATGGATCATGAATGGGAAGGGTAATGGCATTTGAGTGCTATTGTTTCCATAGGAAACAGCTAAGCTACCATATACGTTATTATTAGAGAATTGTTCACAAGCCTCCTTGGCGCCATGTGCGATGATTATCTTATGAATAATCACTTTTTCGGAGTCGATATCAATAGGGAACGGAACTTCTAAAGCATTATCTAAGAATATACCGCGTCCGCTTTTGATGTAGCGTTCAGCGCCGTGTGCAGTACGAATTTGATCCTCGATCACCTTTTTTTTCCACCGATTCCAGTTGACCAGTGGGTCTTTGTTCGATTTATCGAGTTGCCGATTCTCACGATCAAAGAATATAAATATGTGATTCTCAAAAATGGCGAGAAGATCGCAAAGCTCGTTTCGGTCGTCTTTTACTGGATTTGGATAGCTCCATAACTTTAGGAATGACTTCTCACATAGGTCTGCCAGCAGTCGTTCAGTGGGCGTCAGGCCTTTTGATTTAACAATTACCATCAACTACACCGCGAAAACCCGCAACTCCGGCACACCAAACAGCCGCCTTCGTGTTCTACGGTGCCGCCGCAGTCGGGGCAGGAGCCCATGGTGGCGAGGGTGGGGGCCGGCGGGTCTACTTCGGCCACGTGGGCCAGGACCTTGGCGATGGCGTCGGGGCAGGAGAGCACCTGGCTGCCGTTTTGCCAGTTGGAACTGGGGCAGCGGATGCCGGTGATCTGCTTGATGATGGCGTCGATTTTGACTCCGGAGCGCAGGGCCAGGGAGATGAGGCGGCCGGTGGACTCGATCTGGGAGCTGGCGCAGCCCCCGGTCTTGCCCATCTGGGCGAAGACCTCGCAGAAGCCCAGGTTATCCTGGTTGACGGTGACGTAGAGCTTGCCGCAGCCGGTGGTGATGAGTTCGGTGACCCCGGTGGTGCGCTCGGGCCGGGGCCGGGGGGTGATGTACTGCAGCTTGGGGGCCTTGGCGCCGAAGCTCAGGACCTGCTCCTCCCGGCTGCCGTCCCGGTAGATGGTGACGCCCTTGAGGCCCAGATCGAAGGCCATGAGGTAGGCATCCCGGACGTCGTCGGGGGTGGCCTGCCGGGGGAAATTCACCGTCTTGGACACGGCGTTGTCGGTGTATTTCTGCCAGGCGGCCTGGAGGCGGATGTGCCACTGGGGCGAGACCTCGTGGGCGGTGACGAAGAGGCGGCGCACGTCCTGGGGGATTTCCTTGAAGTCCCGGATGGAACCGGAGGCGGCGATGTTCTGCATGAGCTCGGGGGTGTAGAAGCCCCGGCTCTTGGCCAGTTCCTCGAAGTAGGGGTGGACTTCGATCAGTTCGGTGCCTTCCAGGACCCGGCGCACGAAGGAGACCGCGAACAGGGGCTCGACGCCGCTGGAGCAGCCCGAGATGATGCTGATGGTGCCGGTGGGGGCGATGGTGGTGGTGGTGGCGTTGCGCATGCGCCCCAGGCCGTTGCCGTCGTATTTGCTGCCGGGGTAGGCGGGGAAGTTGCCCCGCTGGTCGGCCAGCTTTGCCGAGGCCTGCCGGGACTCCTGCTGGATGAAGGCCGCCACCTTCTCGGCCACCTCCACGGCCTCCTCGGAATTGTAAGGGATGTTCAGCTTCAGGAGCATGTCGGCGAAGCCCATGACCCCCAGGCCGATCTTCCGGGTTTCCAGGGTCTTCTCCCGGATGATGTCCAGGGGGAAGCGGTTGGCGTCGATGACGTTGTCCAGGAAGTGCACGGCGTCGCGGACCATTTCGCCCAGGGCCGGGTAGTCGATCTGGCCGCTTTTGACCACCTGGGCCAGGTTCAGCGACCCGAGGTTGCAGGACTCGTAGGGCAGGAGCGGCTGCTCGCCGCAGGGGTTGGTGGCCTCGATATCCCCCAGGTGGGGGACGGTGTTGCCCCGGTTGAGGGCGTCCAGGAAAATAATGCCGGGCTCGCCGGTGGACCAGGCGCTCTGGACGATGAGGTCGAAGAGCCGGGCGGCGTTGACCTTTTGGACCTCCCGGCCGGTGCGGGGGTTGGTCAGGGAGAAGTCCCGGTCTTCCTTGACCGCCTCCATGAAGGCTTCGGTGAGGCCCACGGAGATGTTGAAGTTGGTGAGGCGCTTGGTGTCGTTCTTACAGGTAATGAAGGCCTCGATATCCGGGTGGTCCACCCGGAGGATGCCCATGTTGGCGCCCCGGCGGGTGCCGCCCTGCTTGATGGTTTCGGTGGCCACGTCGAAGATGTTCATAAAGGAGATGGGGCCCGAGGCCACGCCCCTGGTGGACATGACCGGGTCGTTGGCAGGCCGGATGCGGGAGAAGGAAAAGCCGGTGCCGCCGCCGGATTTGTGGATCAGGGCGGTTTGCTTGACGGCGTCGAAGATGGACTCGATGTCGTCCTCCACCGGCAGGACGAAGCAGGCGGAGAGCTGCCCCAGCTCCCGGCCGGCGTTCATCAGGGTGGGGGAGTTGGGCATGAACTTGAGCGTCGCCATGAGGTCGTAGAATTTTTGGGCGGTGGCGGCCACGTCCGCCTGGGGGTCGTAGAGCCGGTCGATGGCGGCAATGGTGTCCGCCACCCGCCGGAACATGTCCGGAGCGGCTTCGGTGGTTTCCCCGGCCTCGTCTTTCTTCAAGTAGCGTTTTTTCAGCACTACCTGGGCGTTGTGGCTTAACGGCAGTTCCCCGGCGATTTCCCTGATTTCCCCCTGCAGCGACATCATTTCCTCCTTGAATCAAATGGTTGCTAATTTGGGCTATATTTGCAATATGTTGTATTTTTGCTGACTATAAGATACTACATCTTGGGATTTCGTCAAGGGAAATCAGGCCGGATGTGGGGGGTTGAGCAAGAGGCGGGAACCTATTTCCTGGCGTCTTCATTGAGCCTCATGAAGTCGGCCGGGCTCGAAGCTAATGAAAGCTCATTTTTTCTAAAGTTTTCTCCAGCTTCAGATTTGGCTGCCGTCAATAATAAGCCTCGCGGGGAACCGTCCCCGGCGCCATAAGCATAATTATTTCAGCAAGAGAATTCCGGCGAAAGGGCCGGGGATAATCTTCGGACTCCGCTTTTCTAGTGCAGATTTTGAACCAGCTTCGGGTCCACCAGCATCATGGTGCCGTCCCGCATCGTTACCCATAAGGCTTCTTGGGGGTTGGCGCCGAGCGGCAGACGGTCCACGGTGTACCTGACCCTGGGGCCGGTGTCTTTAACCAGATCGGCATTAGGACCGGGATTCCCGACTCCCCCGGTCCATTTGCACGGGAGGCCGGAATATTTGTAATTGGCGTGGTCTCGTTTGCTGCTGGTGGTCTTTACTTCCTTTTCGATAACTTGCCCCTTGGGGCCGACTTCTTTGGTTCGCTTAACTGAATCGGTGGTGCTGGTGCCGGGGAGCTGTTCCGGCCCCAACTGGACCCCGGTCTGGGCATAGACCAGCGGGGCCGGAGTGAAAATCAAGACCATTAATCCCAACCAAGCAGCGGCTTTCATCTTCTTTGCCTCCCCTAATCTTATCGGCAAAAACTGAATAGCCTTAAATCCGGGGTAATCTAAATGTATGAGCAAGGAATCCTCAGATGGCTGCGTCCGAGGTCCGGCAGATTTCCCTGAAAGGCACAGCCGGTTAGATTTCCCTGGCCTCCCCAACGGTCTTTGAGGGACAATCGGGGTTGCCGGCATTGATTGCCAGGGCAGTCATTCGTGGACCTTGGGCCCACCCATAAATTATGAAAAGTTCATGTCAGCCCGTGCTCTTAACCTTGAACTTTGAACCTTGAACCTTGAACTTTTCGAAGCAGGGGAGCATCCCGGCAGGGGCGTTTTCTCTCCGGGATTTTACTCAGGGGGTTACCCCGGCTTGCCAGGGACACGCGTGGCGGCTCAGACCTTTCCCCGCCAATTCATTTGCCTTTTTCGCTCTCCTACGGTATAAATTGCGATAAATCTCTTGTATCTATAGGTGGCAATGTTGAGCCAGAAGCAGATCGGCATCCTGGGTACCGGGGCCTATGTACCCGAGGCGGTCCTGACCAATCAGGATTTGGAAAAGCTGGTGGCAACCTCGGCGGAATGGATTGTGGAGCGTAGCGGTATCCATGAACGGCGGATTGCCGCCCCGGAAGAGGACAGTGTCACCATGGCGGTGCTGGCCGGCCGCCAGGCCCTGGAGAACGCGGGGTTGGAAGCGGAGCAGCTGAGTTTCATCATCCTGGGCACCAACACCCCGCCCCATTTTTTTCCCGCCGGGGCCATCCAGGTCCAGGAGGAGTTGGGAATCGGCGGTAAGGCTGCGGCCTTCGATCTCCAGGCCGGCTGCTGCGGTTTCAATTACGCCCTGTATGTGGGGGAACGCCTGGTGGCCCCGGAAGACGCCTATGCCCTGGTCATCGGTTCCGATACCAACTCCCGCTTCACGGACTGGACTGACCGCTCCACCTGCATGCTCTTCGGGGACGGGGCCGGGGCGGTGGTGGTGGGCCCGAGCCCCCGGGGCCGCATCATCAAATCTTTCATTGCCTCCAAACTGAATATGAACCTGTCTTGCCAAACCGAATTTGACAAAGAGGTGAGCCCCTTTCTCCCGCCCCAAACCCATACCCCCCGGCATTTCCTCCGGATGGATGGGCGGGATATCTTCAAGTTCGCGGTGAACGCGGTAAGGGAATCCATTCCTCGCATCCTGGAGATGGCCGGCATGACCCGGGAGGATATCGATTATTTGATCATCCACCAGGGAAACTACCGCATCCTGGAGTCCGGCGCCAAATTCGCCCGGATGCCCATGGACAAAGTTTTCGTCAATATCAACCGCTACGGCAACACCTCCGCGGCCTCGGTGCCCATCGCCCTGCATGAGGCGCTGCAGGAGGGCAGGATTAAACCGGGCGACAAGGTGGTCCTCATCAGTTTCGGAGCCGGGGCTACCTGGGGGGCGACGCTGCTGGAATGGTAGGGGAAAGGCAGGGGTTAGGGGCCAGTAGCCAGTAGCCAGTTCGTAACTCGAGGTTGGCGAGTCGAAATAAATCCCAGTATGAGGCCAAAATAATAGGGGCGGGTAAACCCGCCCCTATTATTTTGCCCGATTATCTTTATCCTCAGCGCTGGGCCGGCAGAGTATAATAACCCCAAGCCGTTACGCTTTAACTGACTACTGACCACTGGCAACTGGCAACTGACCACTGCCCCCTACATAATCCGGATCTTGGAGGGCTTTTCCGGCTCGGGCGCGGTGGGCGGCGCCGGCTTTTCCGTCGGGGTCGGCTTCAGCACCGGCGGCTCGGGGGCCGGTTTCTCAGGCTTTACCGGTTTGACCGGCGGCGGGGCTTCTTCTTCCGGTTCGGTCGGCTTGGCCGGTTTGGCCGGTTTGGCGGGCTGAGCCTCTTCGGGCTTT
>Ga0351885_10213_pt1 | contig 24653 bp, 12 predicted proteins | sample TotcelFGM3001L13_FD_206771 | JGI IMG/M metagenome (GOLD analysis project Ga0351885, IMG submission 206771) | Enriched cells from coal bed in the Powder River Basin, Montana, United States - Total cells FGM rep3 HSBNCT.FGM.300.1.L13 ... | reverse complement strand
AACGCGAAAATCTTTGCTCAGAGCGCTGACATTCTTCGCGTCTGCAGTGCCGCAGAGCTTTGCGTAGAGCGCATCCTCAACCGCCTCGCGGTCGCGGTTTGCCTTCGTCCGGTCAACCGTTTTTGAAGCATGAAGATAGGTGACATACGCCTCAAGATTTTTACCAAGGGAGATCTTTTCGCCGTCCGCAAACGTCTTGAGAGATCGGTAAAAATCGACCGGGGTCATTCTGCCGACCCGGAAAAGCAGTGAATTCTGGGTCAAACGAGTCAAATTTTCCCTGTTCAGCTTGTCGGCCAACTGCTCGATGAGCGCGATCCGTTCCGGCTCGATCTTTTCGAAATCGATCACCTGCTCAGCCGTAAACATGATGAAAAGCTGATTGAAATCTAAAAACCGTTTTATGTCGATCCCTTGTTTCTCGCAAGCCCCCTTCAAGAACTCGCAATAGGCGGAAAAAGCAAGCTCTCCTTTTTCAAAGGCGGTTTTTTTGGCATCGATCCCCTTCAATTCGGCGGGATAGGCCTGGTTCTTTAACAGCTGGAGGCTTTCTCTCATGCCGTCGATCGCCGTCCGAACATTTTGATGATCGGCCCACGCGTCTTTGAACGCCTTCACGTTATCCAGGTACAACTGCATGTCTTCGGCGCCAAAAAGATGTACGAACTTCTTTGCGTTAATCGAGAAATATTCGGGGCCGCTGACCATCCCTTCGTTCATGTACAGCTTGGAGAGGGCTTCTTTCGTCTTTTCCGCGGGAAATGACGCGAAAAGCGATGTATTGATCACCCCGCTGCCGCCTTCGACCCAGATGGAATCGATGTTGTAATTGAGCAGGAGCTTATCGAGGATCGCGGCAATGTTCTCCTGCGCCTTCCCATCGGTGTGCGCATCCTGTATATGGATCACCAGCCGCTTGTCCTTCCCCTGGAACACCTCTTCCACCGTCCCATACGTTTCGGGAACATACAGGCTCCCTGCCATGTCGGCAGGCACGCGGGGTTGTTCGGCGGAATAGAGATAAACGGCGTAACACAAAATGGCTGCAACACTCGCAACGACGGATACAATTTTCGTTTTCATAAAATCTCCTTTTTGTTTACATTTTATTCTATATATACCGCTTTGTCAAGGTGACGAATTTACCTCATCATTAAAACACTCCAGATTGATTCGTTGCCTCAAAAAAGAAAAGCACTCGAAAGATCTCGACAATATCTCTTAATTATCTAATCTTTAAACAGTTAGGAGGCATTGTCAATGAAAGGATTTGATTTAAAGCCACGCAAAGCGCTCGTAAATCGGATAATGACCCATTACAAGAAATCCATTAAAAAAGCAAAAGGCAAGCTTTTGGACGAGTTTGCCGCCGTAAAAGGAGAACCAGCGCAAAACTCTTCCGCCGCGAAGAATTCCTGCAGAAAAAAAACCGCACAGGAAAATCTCGCTTACGCGAATGCTCTATACATCATTATTATTACTTTCAAATGGTCTTCTTATGAACTTAACGCAACACGGGGAAGGAAGACGGCAAGGACGTGCCATAAAAAAGCCCCTTCCAGCATCTCTGCGGGAAGGGGCTTATAACCACAAAAATCGCTTTGCGTTATACGCCGGAGAACCTGTTGTGGTCCAATCCGTGGTGGCAGTAGCCGTATCCGTTATCGCCGCTGCCATAATGACCGTAATCGTACTCGTGGGTATAGCCGCCGTGACGGTACCCGTCGTATCCGTAATCTCTTTCGAAATCGCCGCCGAAAAGGCTATCAATGAATTTAGGCGCCCTAAAAATACCTTCGGAAGCAAGCTTCGCACCGGTGTGAAACAACCCGTCATTACCGCACACCGCATCAAGAAGATCACGCGCGAATAACGAACTCGGCATAGAAAGAAGCACCCCCAGACACATGACCACCGCTATAAGTTTCTTCATATTACACCCTCCTTTCAGCAGAGACAATTCATGTTTTTTTATTGTAAAATTCTATCTAAATACATGCAGTTTTGTCAATATTTTTCTCATGCCCCTTATCACTCCTTGCGGCCGTCACTGTATCCGCCGTTTTGGATCAGCGCTCGACAATCCGGTCGATACACCCCGTGTAATGGAGAAGCTTGGACATGTCCTGCCACGGCCTCTCCGCCCCCAGGATCACGAAGATGTACCGTTTGCGCGGCACGGTGGAAAAACCGACAAAACAGTGCCGGGCGAGATTCGTGTAGCCTGTCTTGCCCACCACCGTCTTGGGATAGCGCCGCATGAGCCGGTTGTGATTCTGCAAAAACACCCACGAACCGTCTGAGCCCTTGATCACGTTGCTGTGCTCGCTGATCATCCCGTACAGACGCGGGTAGCGGAGAAAACGTTTCATGATCCGGCAAAGGTCGTACGCGGTCGTACATTGCGGGACCTTCTTGTCTGTCAGGCCGCTCGGGTTGGCAAATATGGTGTCGATCGCGCCGAGCGCGGACGCCTTGTCGTTCATCTGCGCGACAAAATCGTCCATTGAACCGGCGACCCCTTCGGCCAGGACATTGGCCGCGTCGTTCGATGATGCCAGGAGCAGGGCTCTCAGCAGGTCATCGGTCGTGTATTCGCTCCCCTTCTTGAGATATTTCTTGTACGGAAAATTAAACGCCCGGGACGTCGCTTTGCACTTCTTGACGATCTGATAATTATCGATGGTGATCAGCGCCGTCATCAGCTTGATCGTGCTGGCGGCGGGAAGTTTTACCTTTGGGTTCTTTGCGTACAGGACCCGATCGGTGGTGATATCGTAGACGAGCACGGATTTCGCGGTAAGATCGAGGTAGTCTTCGGCACAGGAAACACCGGTTGATAAAACCAATACAACAACAAACAGAAACGTTATTCTATGGAAAAGCCGCATTTCCCATCTCCTTTCCCTCTCTCTTGAGGGGGGAGTGATTATGTCCTCATCCCCGCGTTCCGCATGCACTGTTCGAAAAGCTCGATACCCAGATCGATCTCCTTTTTCGAGATCGTGAACGAGGGGGCGATCGTGAAGACGTTCTTGTAATATCCGCCGACGTCCAGCACCAGTCCGTACTTCTTCCCTCCTGATGAAAGTTTTCCCTTCATCCCCTCTTCGAAGATCTTGTCAGTCAGTTCCTTCGACGGCGAGAACCCGTCGCCGGCGCATATTTCGATCCGGAGCGCCAGCCCGAGTCCGTCCACATCGCCGATATATTTCGGATATTTCCTCTTGAGCTCTTTCAGCCGCTTCAGGAAATAATCGCCTTTCGCGTTGACGATGCTCTCATAGTCTTCTTCTTCCATCATCTTGAGGCATTCCAGCCCTATCGCCGTACCAATCGTATTGGAAGAAAATGTCGAGTGCGTCGACCCCGGCGGAAATTTTTCCGGCGTGATGAGGTCTTCGCGCGCCCAGATTCCCGCGAGCGGATTGAGTCCGTTGGTGAGCGCCTTGCCGAAGACCTGTATGTCCGGCGACACGCCAAAATGCTCGATCCCCCAGAATTTTCCCGTACGGTAGAAACCCATCTGGATCTCGTCGTCGATCAGGAGGATATTTCGTTCGTCCAGGATCTTTTTCAGCGCCGGGAAATAACCCCGCGGAGGAATAACGTAGCCGCCCGTCCCCTGCACCGACTCGACGAAGAAGGCGACAAACTCGCTCTGCTTCGCCTTGCCGTCCCAGAACGTATAATATTCCGACTCGAACAATTTCTCGAACTGCTTCACGCAGAAGAGATCGCAGCTGTCCCGTTTCATCCCGTAGAAACAGCGGAAACAGTAGGGATACGGCACAAAATGGGCGCGGTCGCCGAAATGGCCGTATCGCCGGCGGTAGCGGAAGCTCGAGGTGATCGCCGATGCGCCGAGCGTCCTGCCGTGATAGCCGCCCATGAACGCGAAGACGAGGTTCCTGCCGGTCTCGTTACGGATCAGCTTCAGCGCGTCATCGACGCTCTGCGACCCGCCGACATTGAAATGGACCCGCCCCTTAATACCAAATTTTTCTTCGTTGATCTGCGCAAGCTTCGCCGACAGCAGCACCTTTTCCTTGTGCAGATACTGGCAGGCAAGCTGAGGCAGCTTATCGAGCTGGGCGGTCAGCGCTTTGTGCAGGCGCTTGTTCTTGTATCCGAAGCTCGCGGCCGAATACCACATCTGCAGGTCCAAAAAAGGCGTGCCGTCGCCGTCATAGAGATACGTCCCTTCGCACCGCTCGAAGATCTTCGGCGGGTTCAGGTAATGGACCGTGTCGCCGTACGAGCAATAGGTTTTATCGAGTTTTAAGAGCTCCGATTCCCGCACACACTCTCTCTTGGCATGCTGTCCTGTTTTCACTTTCAAAGACTTCCTCCTCTGATGTGATGATGTCTTTCATTTTTCCGATAATATCGGTAAACGTTTCGAACGGATGAAACGGAATGATATTTTTTTCGCAGAAACTTCGCAGTTTGTGCTTCGCAAACACGATGTCCGCGCATTGGGCAATGTAATGGTCGGAAAAACCGTCGCCGATCACGACCACCTTTTCCCCCGCCTTCCTCAGCCGGTTCAGGAGGCCGACCTTGCAGGTCGCGCAGGTGTCGCAGTCCGGTTTCGAATTGGAGAATGCGGTGTCGAGCCCGCTCCCCGTGAATATAAGCGTGTTGGCGAAATGCTTCAGGTGCCCGAACCCGCCGCGCGTCAACACGTGATCGATCACGAAGTCAAACCCGTCGCTGACGACGTGCAGAGGGATCTTGCTCCATTCGCAGAACTTCACGAAATCGGCGAAATGGGGGTCGATCTCGATCGTGTCCAGGAGCGACACGATCTCTTCTTTGCCGGCCCTGACCAGGTTCATCTGGCGCCTGAGGCACTCCTCGGAGCCGAACTTCCCGGCAAGCCAGTCCCTCTCGACCGATTCCCACTTGCGGGCGGCATACCGCTGGAGGATCGCGTCGGTCGTGTCCCTCAGGGTGATCGTTCCATCAAAATCGCAGAATACGACGCATTTCACAACATTTTCCAGTCTGTCATTGCGAGGAGTCTGCCTTTGGCGGACGACGAAGCAATCTCAATGGACGAGCTTCATCTTTGAGATCGCCACGGCCGCCAAAAGCGGCCTCGCGATGACCGTTTTGTTAATAATCGTTCCGTTCGTCCACCAGCCGTTTGATCTTCCGTCCGGTGCGCAGGTCGCCCCGGTTCATGAACGTGAACTTCAGGTCGCACATCCCGACCATGTAATTTTTCCAGATATCATTGAAACGCACCTGGATGTTTTCCTGTATCACCTTTGTCAGCTGTTCATCCGAACCGGAGACCTTCTCAACGCGAAACTCCAGGCAATCAATCCCGCCTGCCGCCTTCTTGACCGCGATCTGCCAGTCGGCCGATATCTCGTCAATATCGCGCAGGATCTCCTCAAAGATCCACGGGAACATATTCCCCGCGCCGAGGACAACCATATCGTCTTTTCTCCCGCGAATTTTCGAAATCCGACGCGTCGGCAGGCCGCAGGCGCATTTCCCGTCGATGAATGTTGCCACATCGCCGGTTCGGTAGCGCACCAGCGGCATCGTTTCGCGGACAAGCGTCGTAAAGACGATCTCGCCGTATCCGTCCTTGTCCGGATTGATGATCTCGAAAAAAAAGGCAAATTCGTTCAGATGGTAGCCGTTCTTCCGTAAACACTCCGAACAGGATGCCCCCCCCCGCCTCGGTCGAACCGTAGCTGAGGATCATGTTCGCGCCCCAGATATCCTCGATCCGCTTGCGCACATCGTCTGACACGTGCTCGCCGCCGCCTAACAGCAGTTTCACCTTGTACTGCTTGTGATTGTGCATCAGTTCGGTAAACCTGATCAGCCAGGACGGATCTCCGAGGATCACGTTGAAATGGTAGTCATCCATCCGCGCCGCCACCTCTTTCGGGTGGATCTTGCTCGCCACAACGTGAAAGGCACCGATACGCTCCAGCATGTCCTGGATCGTAATCCCCGGGATCCAGAACGCGAAATCAAATGCGCTCACCACCCGGTCTGCCGGGCGCACGCCGAGCGTCCAGAGGCCCGCCGCCCCCCAGCGGGACATGTCGGCAATCTCCTGGTTCGAAAAAAATATCTTCTTCGGTGTGCCGGTCGAACCGGTCGTCTCGAAGGCGCGGTGCGGCTTCGCACACAAAAAAACCTCGGACGGCTGGGCCGTAATGTCCGCCGACGTCGTAAAGAAATCGCCGAGTTCCGCGGGATGTCGCACCTTTTTGAGGTCAACCTTAATGCTGCCCAGACGCTCCCGATAAAACTTCGAATACTTCATCACGTGCCGGAGCGTAAATGCAAGGTTATTCTCCTGCATTTTCTTCAGCAAAAAGGGACTCGTCGACTTTCCGAGATGGGCGATCTTTTCCGGCTTCCCGCCGCTCAGGACTCTCTCCGCAATCCCGCCAAGTTTTCTTAACATAGACTCTCCAACATCAATATTTTAGGAAGGAATACTACTATGGGATAACGGGGTTTGTCAATGGGACAATTAATGGGACAACTATGCGTCCGAGCCGACAATCGCGGAGGCTGATTCTTCGTCTGAAATCGAACGCCGCGGGATGTCAAGCGGCGCAAACAGGGGGCCCGCTTCTGCTGTCGCGGCGGCCGGCACCTTCGACAGCGCCTCGACATTCAGCGCGTCGATAAAATCAATTATCCCTGTCTCAAAATGTTTTCGTAAGACCGGTCCGATACTGTTCATGTCTAGCCCGATCACCCGCGTCAGACCGAACCCATATTCCGCGTCGCGTGTTAACTGGGTTTTCTCAAACGCGGCGCCGCTCAAGCCGGTAACCTCATGGCACAACTCATGGAAGATGCCTACCTGCAGAAGGATGTTTCTGATTTTCTCGTCTTTGATCTCAAACAGCGTACGGTTGATGCCGATAAAGCCGTTGGCGATGTGGTCTTCAAACATGTGGGAGGAGGTGTCAAGGAGGGCGAAGACGAGTGTCTGCGGGAGTTTTTTAATATCCCCACCGATGTCCCGTGTGCGCGCGAGCGCCTCCGATATCTGCGCCTTAACCGCCTTGGCGGTCAGCCCGCTCCCCTGCTCGATGATTACGTCAAAGTTCCGGCCTTCGACAGTGACCGTTTCTTTCAGCGCTTTGCCGGCAGTAAGCAATTTCTCTCCGAACGCCTTCGCCGCCGCGGCATCCGCGAACGCGACCTTCTCCCCATCCTTCATCGAATCCGCGCTGTAATACGCCCCCTTGACCTGCATGTATTCGACCTTGACCGGGGCAACCGGCAACGTCGGCCCGGCCGGCGCCGCGTCAAACGTGATTGCGCCGAGCTCGAAGCGGCCCGCGACATCGGAAAAAGCCAGGTAGTTCGCGATCATGTCTTTGTTGTCCGGCAACGGGACCTGGATCACCTGCCAGTCGGGGGTGACCGGCACCACGGCGTGAAACTTGCCCCCCAGCAGGTTCTTCGCGTCGTTCTTCAACTCGAACTCAAACGCGGCGACCCCCTGCCGGAGGTTTCTAACCAGCAGGTTGATGTGCCCGCCCGCATACTTCCTGCCGAGATCAAGCGGCGGTGCGATAAACCCGCCTTTCCATTTCCCTTCGCCGCTCAGCCGGTCGGTAAAAATGACCGTCTCGCGCTCGCGGTCTTTCCTGATCGCCAGGCCGCCGTGCGGCCAGGTGATGTACGGGAAGATGTCGTTTTCGCCCGGCACCTGCACCGCCTCCGTCACGGGTGCGGGAACCGCGCCGGTGATCGGGTTTGCCTGCGTCAGCTTCACGCCGCGTATGTCAAATTTCCCGACGTCGGGCATGTTCTTGAACGCAGGGTCGTCTATCGCCACCGAGAAATAATCGAAATCGTTCAGCTTGGATGCTTTAATCGGCCGTATCCGGCAGACGATCGTTTTCCATTTCCCGTCAAGTGACAGCACCGTATCTTCCGTCGCGGACGTATCAACGATCGCGTGGGCAAGGATGAAATCCCTGATGCTGTTCTTGAGCTCGAGGTCAAAAACATACCGCGGCGTATCGGCGGGGACCGTCACGCTGACATAGCGCATCTTCGAGATATTGACCGGCGGGACGAACGTCCCCTTCCACGCGAATTTTTCTGGATCATCGCCCGGTATCCGGTAGGAAATCGTGATCCCGCCGTTCGGGTTCTGCCAGTCCTCTCCGACATGGAGTCCGTGGTGGTGCTCAAACTTGAGGGCGCCCGTAACGTCGTATTCCGGCGGCACTACCGGGTCGGTCACCAGGGTCACGCCGAAATAGTTTTCCGGCGGCTGCGGGTACGGCCGCGCGGCGGTCCTCAGCGGCGCTCCCTTGCGCCCTTCCATCAGCTGGCGGTGCTTGCGCGCGATCAGTTCCATCAGCTTGTCGTACATCGTCTGCTGCGTGCCGGGGACCGTATGCGTCTTGAGGTAGGCATTCACCTCGTCGTTCAACCCGCCGGTGAGCGACAGGAGGACCAGCCCCTTGCTGTCGGTGGTGAGGATGTTCGCGTACCCGTTTGGCGCGACAGATTCGATGATGCCGTAGGAGCCGGCCATGCCGGGATATCCGTACAGCGTCCTGAACCACATGAGCCCCGCCCCGCGGTCAACGAGCATCAACATCGCCGTCGCGTAGGCGGTGGCGACATCCTCACGGTCGCCCGGATGCGACGCGAAGGCCCTTAAACCGACTTGCTGGTACCCTTTCGATGTGTAGCAGGTCGCGCCGACTCCCGGCAGTCCGTTCCTGCGCGCGCTGTCCATGTGCGCGTAGGCAAAGTTTTTGAGGACCGGCGCCAGCGGCGACTCCAGATACGGGATCCAGCCGAGAGCCCAGAGCTCGTGCATCGAGGCGCGGTACCCCTTCAGGACGTCGATCGTCTCGCCGTCGGCCGTCGTGTACGGGACCGTTTCGATCACAATATTGTCCCACGCGCTTTCCGGGACCTGCCCCGTCAGGACGCCGTAGAGGACCGCCATCGTCCCCTCATACATGTCGTTCAACTGGTACCCGCCGCGTTCGCTCAGGTCGTTGTTCACCTCGGCGTGGAGCAGGCCGGTTCTCTTATTGAGGAAAGGCGCGTAGTCGTGCAGTTTCAGAACATCTTCGGCCGTTTTGACGATATCCGCGGAGAGCGGGTCCTTCTTGTCCTGCAGCGCCCCCACCACCGCAAGGAGCGACCAGGTCGTTTGGCCGTTGTCAAGCGCGGGGATAAAATCGGTCGTCGGCTTGAGCGAGCCGTCGGGCCTGACGCTGACCCACGGCATCAGCTTGCCGTATTTCAAATGGATCTTCAATTTCTCAAGGAGCCGCAGTTTCGCGACGTTCTGCGTCGTCGCCTCAAGACGAATCGCCGAGAGCATCTTCCCTTCCGCCTCGGTTGGCGACAGCTGGATGTTTCGCAGGGCCGGCCTCCCCGTAATCAGGTTGAGGAGATAGGCGATGTGCAGCGATTCCTTGCTGGCAGCGGTATAATCGCTCACCTTCCCTGCCGACGCCTGCAGTCCGGCAGGAGGACGGTCCGGCTGGCCGTACTCGTCATCGACGAGCAGCTGGACATGGTCCCAGCTCATCGCGCCCGGCAAACTCACCTCGTTGAAATAACGCGCCTCGCGCGGCACCGCAAATCTCTGGATGAATTCGGTGTCCGTCAGCCGGTCGGCATCGGACGGTATCCGGCGCAGCACTTTCCCCTGCGCCGCAGCCGGAAGCTTTTTCTCCATTGGGCCGGACGGAACCATCTCGACGATCTCTTTTCCAGGCTTTACCGGCACGATCGTCTGAGGAGTCTCCTTGACGGTGAGATAATAATACACGATACCTGCCGCGGGAATCACGCTGAGGGCCGCCAGTTTCAGGAACCCGAAATCCTTCGCCTTCTGCCAGAAAGAAGCAGGAGGGGGAAGCTTGCCCTGAGTGTAGAGATTCGACAACAATACATGTGCGACCGCCTGAACAAACATGTCCGCGGAAGCCTCGAGATGCAGTTGCAGCGTCGATTTAAATATCATGAATATGACGTCCGACCGCCGGATAAGCGCGGCCGCATACAGCGCGTCGCGACCGAGCTGTGCATTTTCAAACACCTCTCCGCTCAAACCTGTCACTTCATGGCACAGCTCGTGGAAAATGCCGACTTTGAGGAGAAGGCTGCGGACCTTTTCGTCCGTGATTGTCAGAAGCGCCCTGTTGATGCCGATGAAGCCGTTGCGGATATGGTCTTCGAACATTGTTTGGGATTGGTCGAGGAGTGCAAAAACGAGTGTCTGCGGGAGTTTTGAAATGTCCCCGCCGATCGCCCGCGTCCGTGAGAGCGCCTCCGATATCTGCGCTGCCGCCGCCTCGGCGGTGAGCCCGCTCCCCTTCTCGATGATCACATCGAATGTCCTGCCTTCGACGGTGACTGTTTCTTTCACCGCCCTCCCGAAAGCTACCAGTTTCCCGCCGAAGACCTTCGCCTCGTCCGGGTTCGCGAATTTCACCGGCCTGCCGTCCTTGATCGACTGCTCGCTGTAGTACGGCTCCTTGACCGTCAGGTATTCGGCCTTGGCAAGCTCAGCAGCCGGGGACGTAAGGAGCGAATCGATCAGGTCTTCCTGTCCGATGATCTGCGGGATGTTGAATTGAAGTATTTGCTTGCTCCCTTCCATTTTCTTGACCAGCGGTGTGCCGATGCCGCTGTCACAGATGAATTCAATCTGCGCCGTCAGCTGTCGCTTCTGCTGTGCCGCGGCGACCGCATCACGCACCTTGCGGACCATCTGGATGATGTCCGCCAGCGCCGGCTTCGCCGTCATGATATAATCGATCAGCTTCCGCTTCGGGTTCTGGCCCGGATCGTTCAGGTACTCCATCCACCCCAGGTTCAGCCTGAACGGTTTTAGGGCTTCCTGCAGGTCCTCAACGACCCGCAGATACCCGTCCGTTTTTAGCAGGTCCCGCTGGGCGAGCCATTTCGACGCCTGCTCAATCTCTTTTCCCTTCGCGTCAACCGCAAGGATCGAAACGCCGTACTTGTCGACCGCCTCCCCGATCTTGAGCTCGTCATATTCGAGCGTTGCCGGCAGGGTTCCGATCTGGGACTCCGGCACGCCGAAGATCGTCGCGATCTTTCGGTCGTACTCTTTCAGCACTTTCTCCATCGCCTCATCGGCCGCGCGCACCCGCTCTTTTCCCGCCTCATATTCGCGCGGGGTGATATTGTCCCGGAGGAAGACGACGTTCGGGAACAGCTTGATTTCGATCTCCCATCCCGACGGATGGTTTGTATATCTGTTCTTGATGCAGGCGATCATGTCATCTGCGTTAACCGTCACGGTCTGCAGCCCTTCGTTTTTCCGGATCGCCCGCAGGGTCCCCTCGAGGTCGGCGCCGAGCTCGCGTTTCGGCAGTTTATTGGTAAAATCGATATAGATGTCTGCCAACGGGTCATCCTGCTTCATGCTCTCGACGATCTGATTGGCAATGATATTCAAAACACGGCGGTTGAACGTGAAGGTAACCTTCTTCGTCTTCAGAAAAGAGAGATGGCCGTTCGCGACGCTATCCTGCAGTTTTTGGAGTTTGCCGCCGATGATACTGTCTATCGTCTCGCGGACACCCGTCTTTTCCTTTACGTAAAAATCGCCGCGCGACTTCGACTCCACGATCCCTTCCTCCGGCGACATGATCGTGTCCACCTCCGTCCATTCAGCCCCCAGTTTCCCCAGCGGCAGGCTGAAGCCGGTCACCGGCTTCTTCTCACTGATCTTCAGGCAGCGGGCATGGAACAGCTCGGTCAGCGCGCCCTGGATGACGCCCGCGGCGGAACCGGCCTTTTCCTTGAGTGTCTTCTCCGTCTCGGTGTTGACATCAAGCCCGGTGTCATAGTACAGCTCATCGAACGGTATCTTCTTCAGGAGAGCGCCGATGTTCTCCGCGTCTTTGAACTCAAGTACCAGGTCCAGCTCGTACCTTGGCAGCATCTTGACCGGCCTTCCGCCCGGACCGAGAATCTTTGAAAAATGCTTTATGTGGGGATCGTTGACAAACTTCACGAGCTGTTTAATACCTTCGATATCCCATCCCGCGTGAGGATTGTCGGCGAATACGATATCCCGGATAAACTTTTTCTGCACCGCGCTGATCAGGCCTTCCCGCTCGCACGCGTCAAGGTAACTGGTGAAGATCCGGTCATATTTCCCCGCCGGCGGCGACAGCTCCAGCCTCAGCTGTTCTTCACGCTTGAGCACACCCCGGCTTTCCTCACACCGGACAACCTCGAGCAGTGATGCCGATCCCCCGGGACCCGCTACGCGCTTCATCTCCCTCCACAGCTCCTCCATCGATATCCTGTTGTCGCGCAGGATGTCGGACAGGTATGAGCCCAGCCGGGCGAGAGAACCTGCCGGCGGCGTTTCGGGGCTCAAGATTTGCGCGAGGATATCATACAGCGCCGCCATGAAAATCGCCTTCCTCCCCCAGACGGACATATTCTCAAACGCGCGGTTGAGACCGACAGTATGGGTTCGGGTAAAATATTCGGCGAGGTGGGACGAACAGTCAAGCAGGATGAGGTTGATCGATTTGGGGATCTTGTGGGCGTCGCCGCCGGTCATCAGCAGGACCGACTGAACCAGGCCCTGTATCTCTTTTGACGAAATCCCCATCGACTTGACCAGCTCTTCGAGCTCGTCGCCCCATTTGACTGCGAGAGATTTCCCATCGCCGATCTCCGCGGTCACGATGTATTCTGGCGTTCCTTTGTCAAGCGCCTGTTTAACGAAGGCAAACGGCTTCAGCACACCTGCTGAGGACTTCATCGCAACAGAACTGACATAGGGACTGCCGGATTCGACCGCCAGGGCCGCCGGCGTAATCGTCCGCTCCTGAAAGACGGCCACAATATCTTTCGGAAGCGCCGCCGGCTTCCGTGCGTCCTGCGCAACACGCGCGTAAAAACCGGTTATCTTCTCATAAAACCCCTTTTCCTCGTCTCCGCTGACCTGCGAGGGATCGTACAGAAGGGCCAGAGATTCTGACGCGAGTAGCCGTCCATGTTTTTTGATAAATTCGACCGCATCGCGCGGCTGACAGAAGGCGAGGGCGAGGATCACCGCCTTGTTCTGCCCGCTCATCCCGTCGGCGACAGTCGCGATCCGGGGCGTCTGCGTGTCATCTTTGATCCCGACATAGTTGCGCAGGTGCTGGATGCGTAGGAGACCGTCGAGATACTCTGCCTCGAGGCGGCCGGGGACAACGATCGAAATGTCATTTGGCGGGATGCCCTTCTCGCGGTATTCCCTGAGTTGTTTGACGATCTCCCCCACGAATACGTTTACCGCATCATCTCCGGACACCTCCGAGACCCGCAGCTGGAACGGTTTCACCTCGTCGGGCTTGATCGCAGCCCCGTCTGACCGGCCGGCGATCAGGTCGCTCAAGGCGGCAAGGACCGGCGTCTGGTACATCTTTTCCCTGAGAACCACGTGCACCCCGGCCTCGCCGTCCAGAACCGGCACCGGCTTCTTGCGGACAGCTTCTGCGAGATATGCCATTTCATCGACGTTCACATAAAAGAGCGGCGAGCCTTTTTCCGAGCGCGCGAATACCGCCGTGCCGCCCGGCCTCAGATAGGCGAACGCATCGAGCATCACGTCGCGCGTGCCGTCGTCGACGACCACCGTCTCATACATGCCGATCCCCTTCCCCGCGCTTGCGGCAAGGTCCCGGGCGGTCACCCACTGCACGCATCCCCGCTCTCCCTTGTATATGCGGGGGTATTCGTAAAAATGGTCCTCCCCGAGCAATCCCTTGATCTCTTTCAGCGAGGGATCGTTATCCGGTTTCACCGGGCTGATAAAGAGGACCTTCCTGTCCGCGTTGAACGACTGGTACATGATCTCGGCCAGCGTCATCGTCTTGCCGGTCTTGTAGACGCCGTCGATATAGACGACCTCAGCCGCCCCCATGCTCGCGCGGACCGCCTCGATCTGCGAATCGTTCAGCGCGAACAGGTAATCGGCCTGCGGGATCTCCGCGAGAGGGACATCAGACGCCACCGGCGCCGCCGCGACACCAAACAGCCGGTCAAGCATAGCACTGCCGGTCGTCTTGTCCTTCAGCCGCTGGCGGATCCCCTGAACCTGCCTGATCTGCCGCTCGACCGGCCGGACATCCTCATCCTTGAGGCCAAGGCGGAGGACAACGCCGTCTTTGATCTGCGCGCCTTCCGCATCGACCTTAACAAGCGCCGCCTCGCGCCTGTCCGGATAGACGGCAGCGGCCTTGAACAGTTTTGATTTCAGCAGGAGATACTGCCCTGCGGACGGCATCGCGGAATCGCCGGTGATCTGCACGACGATCTGGGGGCTTCCTTTCTGCGGTTTGCTGACGATCTTCGAGACCGTCAGTTCGCCGGCTGTCGGCCTCTTGAGGAGCAATTGCAGGGCTTCCTCGTAGTCCTTGAGCCTGTCCGCGACTTTCCTGCACTGCTCCAATACCGGATCGATCTGCGGCGCGGCAGGTTCTGTGTCGGCTACCGCCGGCTCTACCGGCACAGATTCCGCTGAAAGGTGTTCCACCGGGATCTCCGGCTTCTCCCCGAGAGCGGCGGGCGTTTCTGCCGGTCCTTCTCCCGCTTCCGCCGCAGACAGGACAGCGTCCCCGGATAGCTCCAGCGGCGGGATACCGTATAAATGACCGGACACCCCTTTGCGTATAAGAAATTCGACCTCTTTTGCGAGGATATCCTTCGCGGCCTCATCGCGCTTCTGCTTCTCACGCGCCCGTTCGATGTCAAACATTCCGGCGGGGAACACGCTCTTCTGCCCCTCCGTGATCAGTCTGATGAGATCGATGCACCGCATATAGGCGTCCCTGAATTCGGTGGTCTGGAACTGCTTGAGCAGGCGTTCATACTTCTCTACGGTCCTCCGGTCACCGTCCTCAGCTGCGCGCATGCACCGCGCGCGGATAACACATCCCACGAGGAACTCGACGCTCGGAACGTCGACGACATTCGACTCGACCAGCGCCTTGTAATACTCCGAGAGATCGATATGGGTAGCCTCCAGCTGTTCGTCAAGGAGGTAGCTGACGTGCACCGCAAGATTATCCATCACCGCGGCTTCGTCGCCGGGAGCGGACTTATTCACAAAACGGCACATCTCATGGAACAGCCCCGCCTGGACAAATATCCGGCGCACCCTGGCATCGGATATGCCGAGGACCGACTTGTTGATATACAGAACCAGGTCGTTGCCCCTCGCAACGGGAGTAAAGAGCCGCTCCGACCGGTCGACAAAAACGCAGGTGACCGTATAGTGCGTCCGGCCCAACGGCAGCGACGGAAGGAACACGGTAAAAGGACGCATGATGAGCGCCTCCAACTGCAGTTGCGTCAGGAGCGGGACACGTGCCAACCCAGACGTAGCTTCATCGACGGCACGGCAGGCCGGCACCTTTTTGATGAGCGGGGCATTGGCCTTGTCAATCTTCTGGATCCGCGAGAGCTGGTAACGCGTCAGCGCTACACAGTCGGCCGGCGGCGCTACCTGCAGGATCAGCGCGGGATCTATCTTCCTTTCCTTCTCAGCCTGCGCCACAGCGGCCTCCAGGACGCCGAGGAGACGGTCAACGTCGTTTTCCATCCGCACATCGATCTTCTCGGAGTTCATCCCCGTGGGGGCCTTCATTTCAACGATCTCGTCTATCTTCAGCGCATACGCCTTTAATGCGGCGATACGCATTTCTACCTCTTCCGGATCATACCTGCTTGCCGTTGACTTCAAAGCGCGGGCGTGGTCACGCACCGTTCGGGCCACCCGGCGAAGCGTCCTTTTCTCCTGCCCGACATATCCGGGGCTGTACCTGAGGATCAGCCGCATGTACCCGTCGAGGATATCGGGGGAAAGAGAATTTTCCGCGATCTTTTCCTCGACGCGTGCCAATAGCGCCTCGACAGGAACATCGTCAGACGACAGCGTCACGGTCGCCGTCGGGACCCCGGCGAGGTCGACCGCAGCCTTCCCGCGCACCGGCACCGAACTAAACGACCCTTTTTTCATGACGCTGTGGAATATATGCCGGGGTACGCTTTCCTGCCGCGCGAAAGGTTGTCCGGCAGGAGGCACGTCAACCTGCACCGCCTCTTCTGCGCGGGGGCTGACCGTGAACGGGCCAAAGAGATTGCGTGCCAAAACACCCCGCATGATTTCTTTGTAAGCGTCCCTGTCCGCAGGGGCCGTGTTTACTTCCCCCGGCACGGATCGCTTTTTCGCTGCCGATTTTCCGATCTGATCAAACGCCGCCCGGAGACCGGGGTTATTCACGTGCTGGCGGTGTTTTTTCTCGTACTCTGCTATAAATTTCCGGTCGTCAGAGAGGTGCGCCAGGGACAGGTCTTTCCCCCACAACATGCTTGCCAGCAGCTCCGTCGTGTTGTCATCAACCACCTGCTCTTTTTTTAAGGCGGTGACGAACGCCTCCGGCGTCATGCCGACGACTGACAGCACGTAATCGAAAAATTCGGTGTCGGTCCCCAACAGGGCCTGAAAATCTTCCAGCTTGTTCTCGTCGCGGCGCTGGAGCATCTTCGCCAGCTCGTGATACAGGTCCAGCATGATGACGGCGCGGCGCGTCTTCGCGTGCTTGATGGAAAACGCCGCGCGGTTTATCCCGATAACAATATCGTTCCCCACCGCGTAACTCATGAAGAGCCGGGGTGATCGGTCAAGGAGCACCACCGTGATACGGTATAACGTGCGCTCGCGCGGCCGGTAATCTACCGAGAGGGCAAAAGCCGCCGCAACCGCCTGTTCGAATTCCTTGCGGTCCGCAACACCGTCTTTCAGGTATTCCTTGACCAGCGCCTGGAGTGCAGGCCCTTCCGGAAAGTTCTGCTTGAGATTCCTGAGAGTGGCACCCAGCTCCTGAAGTTGTTTTTTCTCCTCAGCCGTCAGGTATAGGAAGGGACGCACCGCGCGGGCGCGTTCCAGCAGTTCCGGCGGCACGGTCTCGCCGCTGCCTGCACGCCGTACGATCTCCGCTGCATCCTTCAGAAACGAGCCGACGCCGCTTTCAACCGCGAGCGACGCCTCATACGCGCCGACGCCGACCGGCAGCGCCCCTGATGCTACCTTTTCCAGCGCTTCGATCATCACGTCATAATGACGGATGATGCCCCTGACATATTCTTCGTCACCCTGAAATCTGCCCGCCACATACTCGCGCTCTTTCATGATCACCGCGCGCGTCTCCCGCAGTTCCCGAGCCAGCCGGTCGATCTGGCTCTTTCGTTCGGCGATCTTTGCCGGGCTGTATTCGCGCAGCTGCTTCAGGAATTGGGGAAAATCGTAGGCATAGGCGAAATTCTCGGTCATCGCGGACGTCACGCCGTTCGCGAAATACGACATGAAATCCTTCGTATCCTGGTTGACCGCGCTAAGCGCGTGCGGCACCTTTTCCCGCACAAACGCGGGATCCGCGAAAATGAACGGCGCGCCGTCTTTCTCGGGAACCGCGCTATACGCATCGGGACGGACAACGCGAAAAAAAAGGCACCGGATCGGTGGTGCTGATGTTTCGGCTGCGCGCTCGATATCGACATCCTCCTGTTTTTCTTTCTGGAAAAGCGACGAGGGCGCAAGTGTCCAGCGTGACGGACCGGAGGAAGCGGCTGCGGACGATATCGTGGTCGTAAGGAACGAAACGGCAAGAATAGCGCTCACTATTCTTTTTGGACGAATACAACATACATCTTTCAGCGTCCCGTTTTTACTCATAAAACGCCCCAAGATAGAGAACTGTAGTTATCTTTCAGTCTGGAAGGATTTTACACTATTTTTTGGAGCTTGTCAAGAGAGGCCGGATTATTCTATAACTTATTACGGTTGAGTGCTTTAGGGGCAATTATGCAACAGAAAAATAATGCGGCGAAAATCGTCAGTTTTTTCACATCGCATGGAAGCTGAAAGCGCGGGATCGGCTGCTTATTTCAGCGTCTTGAGGTATGCTTCGATAAACCGGTCAATATCCCCGTCCATCACGTCCTGCACGTTGGATGTCTCGACATCGGTCCGGAGGTCTTTGACCATCTGGTAGGGCTGGAATACATACGAGCGGATCTGGCTCCCCCACGCGATATCCATCTTCTCGCCGTATTCTTTCGCGAGGTTTTCCTTCTGCTGTTTAAGACGCAGTTCGTAAATTTTCGCACGCATGACATTCATGGCCACGGTCTTGTTCTGGAACTGGGAGCGCTCATTCTGGCACTGCGTCACTATACCGGTGGGCACATGTGTTATGCGGACGGCCGAATCTGTCTTGTTGACTTTCTGCCCGCCGGCGCCGCCGGCGCGGTAGGTGTCGATCCGCAGTTCTTTTTCGTCGATCTCGACAGCGATCTCATCGGTGATCTCCGCGATCACGTCAACCGAGGCAAATGAGGTGTGCCGGCGCTTGTTCGAGTCAAAGGGAGAGATCCTGACCAAACGGTGGACGCCGCATTCCGCCTTCATGTAGCCGTAGGCGTACTCCCCCTTAACCATCATCGTGACGTTCTTGATCCCCGCTTCCTCGCCGGCAAGGATATCGATGATCTCTGGCGAGAACCCGCGCCGCTCCGCCCACCGCCGGTACATCCGCAGGAGCATTTCGGCCCAGTCACAGGATTCAGTCCCGCCTGCGCCGGAATTGATGCTCACAATCGCGTTGTTCCTGTCGAGCCGTCCGCTGAGCATCTTTTTGATCTCGAGAGACCTGAGCTCGGCTTCGAGCTTGTCGATTTCGGCGGTAAGTTCTTTGAAGATGTCGGAGTCCTCGGCCTCGCCTTTCGACATGTCGTTAAGCTCGGCGAGCGAGGCAAGATGCTCGTCTATCCTGTTGGCGGGCTCGACCCAGGACTTGAGAATATTGGCCTTGTCGATGACCTCTTTTGCCTTGAGGTTATCGTTCCAAAAATCGTTCCCGGCCATCCGCTCCTGGAGTTTTCCTAACTCTGCTTCCTTTGCGGCGAGGTCAAAGATAACCTCGCATTTCGGCAAGGCGGGTCTTCAGATTATGCATCCTCTCACTGATTATTTTGAACATCAATCCTCCTCCAAAAAAAACATGACGATGTAAAACATGTGCATTTCAGCGCATGACCAGATTACTCATGCCCGGCAAGGTATTTTCATACTATACCACGGTTGTGCCGCCGGGAATTGGTCATTTTTTTTTATATACCAGTATCAACCCAAGGACGCTTATCAGACAACAGATGATCGGAAAATAATCTCCGAACTGATTGTATAGCGTCTTTTTACGGACGCTCGCGATCTCGCAGGTCAGATGACCGGGGACAAAAAGGGTTTCGTCGTTCTTATCGCGCACATCGGCAATGATCCTGCCGTATGGGTCGATAACACAGGAATAGCCGGTATTGGCCGCGCGCACCAGGTATATCCTGTTTTCAATGGCGCGGAACGCCGAAAGATAAGCGTGCTGGAACGGCGCGCTCGTCCGCTTGAACCAGGCGTCGTTGGTGATATTGACCATAAAATCGAGGTCATGCTTTGCGAATCTTCTGACCAGGTCGGGGAAAATGTCCTCAAAACAGATCACGACGCCGAAACGCACGATCTTTGTGTGCGAGACGATCTCACCCCTGTCACCCTGCATGAGCATCGTGACCTGCGGGATGCCGAAGGTCGCGTAATCATTTCCGGGCGCGAAATCGGCTTCGATCGGCGTGAGCTTTTTCATGAAGGGAACAGAGCTGCCGAGCGGGACATACTCGCCGAACGGGACGAGATGCAGTTTGTTATACTGGCCGAGAAATTTATATTTCGGGTGAATGAGCAGCGCCGCATTATAATACCTCCGCTCGGGACCGAATTCGATGTCCTGGCTGCCGAGCAGGATCGGCGCGTCGAGAAAACGGACCAGCCCGCTGACCACATCGTATATCTCGCGGTCATACCGGAGCTCGCCGGGCATACAGCTCTCCGGCCAGATGATCAGGTCCGGCCCCGAACGCTTCAGCTCGTATGTCAGATATCTGAACCTGCCGAAAATGAAATTGCGAAAGCGAGCGTCCCATTTCTGCTCCTGGTCAATGTCCGGCTGGACAACCGAAATCCTGAAAGGTATCCGCTCGATCGCTTTTTTCGGCGGCTTCATCTCCTGCCAGCCGCTGAATAATACGTATGAAACGACGACGATCGCCAGGAGCGTCGCCTTATAATCTTTTACCCCCTCTTTTTTGATAACGCCGGCATATAAATTCTCGAACACGAAGGCATTGATGAGGACCACGACGAACGAAACGCCCCACACGCCCGTAACCGCCGCGATCTGTACCAGCGGAAGATACGCGATCTGCGTCGCGCCCGCGAGCGCCCACGGGAATCCGGTGATCAGTTTGCTCCGGACAAATTCGAGCGCCACCCACACGCAGGGGGCCCAGAAGATGACCGTTCTCCCCTGCCGGACGAATTTCTCGATGATCAGCGCGAAAAACCAGAAATAGAGCCCAAGATACAAACAGACCGCGATATACCCGCCAACCGTGACATTGGTGAGCCAGTAGATGACGCCGAGGAAGGAAAGCACCCCGGCGATGTAGGCGCCGAAAATCCCCCTTCTTCGCTTTTGAGAAATGAGGGGAACCTGCGGGTCCTGTCGCAATCCGATGAAAACAGGAACGAGAAAAACCCAGGCGAGAAAGTTTACGTTATAATTGGGGAATGAAAGGATGAAACAGGCGGCGGAGAGTACGGGAAGAACGAGAAAATTGATAAGCGGCACCGACATCTCGATTAGCTTTCTATCTACTAAAAATGATTAACTGCCTTCCGACGCCCCGCAACACTTCTTGTATTTTTTTCCGCTGCCGCACGGACAGGGGTCGTTCCTGCCGACTTTTGAATGGTCCCGCTTAAATGGCTGCAGCTTCACCCCTTCCTGTTCCGGCATCCTGCCTTCGGGCCCGGCAGCCTCGGCGCCGCCGCCCGCCATCGCCATCTGCTCTTCCTGGCTGAGCTGGAACCCGGATACCGCCTGATGGATATATTCCTGGGGAACTTCCCGGCGCTGTTTTTCTTCTTTCGCGGCATATATCGACGCCCGGTAAAACGTACTCACGATATCGCTCTTGACGTTCCCCATCATCTCGGCAAACATCGAAAACGCCTCCTGCTTGTATGCAATGAGCGGATCAGTCTGACCGTACGCGCGCAGGCCGATACCCTCCCGCAAGGAGTCCATATTATAGAGGTGCTCCATCCACAGTTTATCGATCACCTGGAGCATCACGAACTGAAGGAGCCGCTTGATCATTTCTTCTCCTTCAAACTTTTCCTTCAGCTTGTAGGTGTTCTCGACGGCGGCGTTGAGCTTCTCTTTCACTTCGGCGCGCGACGGTTGTTCTTCGTCGCTAATCTTAAGCATGCTCATGAATGTTTTGTTGAACCACGCGACCAGCCCCTGCAGATCATGTTCAGCCGGGTGCGCCTTCTCGGGAAGAAATTCATCAAGCTTTACGTCGACGGTCTCTTCGGTCATCTCGTCCAACAGCTCTTTCAGGTTCTCGTTCTCGAGGACCTGTGTCCGGTACGCGTAGATAACCTCGCGCTGTTTATTCATCACGTCGTCATACTCGAGGGTGTGTTTCCTGATGGAAAAATTGCGCTCTTCGACGCGCCGCTGGGCCGTCTCGATAGACCGCGTCAGGAGCGGATGGACAAGGTCCTGCCCTTCTTCCAGCCCGATCCGTTCCATCACGCGCGCGATGCGGTCCGATCCGAACAGCCGCATGAGATCGTCTTCAAGCGATATGTAGAAACGCGAAGAACCCGGGTCACCCTGCCGGGCACAGCGGCCGCGGAGCTGACGGTCGATCCGGCGGGCCTCATGGCGTTCGGTCCCCATCACATGGAGGCCGCACTGGGCGCACTTCAGACATTCCGTTTTCTTTGTTCCGGTCGGGCACTGGGAACAATCGTCAGCACAGCCGACACAGCATTTGGGACAGGCGATCACTCCCTCGCCCAGCTTAATATCAGTGCCGCGGCCGGCCATGTTTGTCGCGATCGTCACGGCGTGGCGCTGACCGGCAAGCGCGATGATTTCCGCCTCTTTCTGGTGGTATTTCGCGTTTAACACATTATGCGGGATCCCGCGCCGCTTCAAGAGGCGGCTCAACACTTCAGAGACATCGACCGTTATCGTGCCGACAAGGACCGGACGGCCGGCCGAATACCACTTCGCGATCTCTTCGACCATGGCGTTATATTTCTCGCGTTTTGTCTTATAGATAACGTCGTTATGGTCGACCCGGCGCACCGGCCTGTTCGTCGGGATCACGGCGACGTCAAGCTTGTATATCTGGTGAAATTCGTTCGCTTCCGTCTCGGCCGTACCGGTCATACCGGCAAGCTTCTCATACATCCTGAAATAATTCTGGATGGTAATGGTGGCAAACGTCTGTGTCTCGCGCTCTATCTCGACATCTTCCTTCGCTTCAAGCGCCTGATGGAGCCCGTCGCTGTAGCGGCGGCCCGGCATGAGGCGTCCGGTAAATTCGTCGACAATGAGCACACGGTTGTCCTGCACGACATACTCAACATCTTTCTCGAAGAGCGAATACGCCCGCAGGAGCTGCGACATGTTGTGGATCCGTTCGGTCAGCCGGTCATAGAAGATCTGCAGCTCCGTCTTCTTTATTTCTTTCTGCTCCGGCGTCAGGTTCTCGTCCGCGTCGATCTGCTGATGCAGAACGATCATGTCGGGGATCATGTATTCCTCGGGGGCACCCGGGCTGATCGCGTCCCTCCCCTTTTCGGTCAGGTCCACGGAGTGCTGTTTTTCTTCGATGATGAAGAACATCTCTTCTTTGATCTTGGCGAGCTCGTCCTTGCGCAGGTCGCTGTGCATCTGGAGGTCCATCGTATCCATCAGCCGCCTGATCTTCGCGTCCTCGACAAACTTCGCCAGCTGTTTGTTTTTTGGCATCCCGATCGAGACCTGAAACAGCTTCATCCCGACCGTCTCTTCGTTCTCTTTGGTGATCCCTTCTTTATCGTACTGGTCTTTCGCTTCTTTAAGAAGGCGGTTGCACAGGAGGGTCTGCTTTTTGACGAGCTCCTGGACAACCGGCTTGAGCTTGTCGTATACGTGCGTGGAGACCGAGGCAGGGCCCGAGATGATGAGCGGCGTGCGCGCCTCGTCGATCAGGATGCTGTCGACTTCGTCAACAATGGCGTAATAATGGCCGCGCTGGACCTTGTCCTCGAGCGACATCGCCAGGCCGTTGTCCCGCAGATAATCGAAACCGAATTCACTATTGGTGCCGTAGGTAACATCTTTCGCGTACTGCTCTTTCCGTTCGCGCGGGTTCATGTCGTGCTGTATACAGCCGACCGTGACCCCGAGCATTTCGAACACCTTCCCCATCCACTCGCTGTCGCGGCGGGCCAGGTAATCGTTGACCGTCACGAGGTGGACGCCTTTGCCGGTCAGGGCGTTCAAATAGAGCGGCATCGTGGCGACGAGGGTCTTGCCTTCGCCGGTCGCCATTTCGGCGATCTTTTTCTGGTTCAGGACGATAGCGCCGATCAGCTGCACATCGAACGGCACCATCTCCCACCTGATCGGCTGGCCGCAGACGTCCCAGCTCCTGCCGCACAAGCGACGGCAGGCGTTCTTTACCGCGGCGTACGCCTCGGGAAGGATGTCTTCGACCGGCGCGCCGTCGGCGATCCGTTTTTTGAATTCGTCGGTTTTCGCGCGAAGCTGCTCGTCGGTAAGCGGCTTGTAGCTCTCTTCGATACGGTTGATCTCAACGACGATCGGCCGGAGCTTCTTAACGTCCCGGTCAAACTTCGTCCCGAATAAGAATTTTAATATAAAACTAAGCATCGTCTGTCCTTAAAGGTAAGGTGAAATGGTATTAAAAATACCCGGGTTTAGCAATATATAATTAGACACAAGCACTCCCCATCCGCCGTGCGACTAGTTATGCAGATAATCGTAAATCTCCTGCGCCAGCTTCATATTGATCCCCGGCGCCGCGGCAATCTCTTCAAGCGTCTTACGCCTGATCCGGTCAATCGAACCGAAATGGGAGAGAAGCGCCCTTTTTCGCTCCAAGCCCACCCCCGGGATGTCATCGAGAACCGACTCCCTGATCCGCCTGTCGCGGAGACTGCGGTGATAGCTGATGGCGAAGCGGTGCGCTTCGTCCCTGATGTGCTGGAGCAAATACATGGCGGGCGAATTTGTATCGACCTGGACGGGTGCATCGGAACCCGGCACGAACACCTCTTCGCGCTGCTTCGCAATGCTCGCAACGGTCGCGCCGGCAAGTCCGATCTCTTCGGCTTCGCGCAGCGCCGCAGAGAGATGCCCCTTCCCGCCGTCGATCAATATAAGATCGGGAAGCCGCTTCTTCTCCTGCATCAACCGTCCATATCTTCTCCGGACAACTTCCCTGACCATTTCGTAATCATCAACTCCCTGCACATCTTTGATCCTAAACCGCCGGTAATCATCTTTTGATGAAACGCATAATCGTTGTCATTGCTTTCTGCGTCGCATGTAATTCTATCGGCACTCTGTACGCGAAAGACTGGCTTTGGACGCCTGAATCGGGCCAGTGGATCAGCGAAAAGGACATCGAGAAACGATCAGCCCGTCTGC
>Ga0351885_10204_pt2 | contig 24917 bp, 22 predicted proteins | sample TotcelFGM3001L13_FD_206771 | JGI IMG/M metagenome (GOLD analysis project Ga0351885, IMG submission 206771) | Enriched cells from coal bed in the Powder River Basin, Montana, United States - Total cells FGM rep3 HSBNCT.FGM.300.1.L13 ... | reverse complement strand
TCATTCCTGCAAATCACGACAATTCCCCCGCTCCAGACGGATATCGTGCCCTTCCCGGCCGGTATTTGCCTGAGAATCGGCTACTTGCTGCCGGCCGCCGGCTTGACCCCCATCTTTTCCAGCTCCCCGCAGCACAGGGAACTCCCCAGCCCGCAGCCCTTCCGGTAATCGGCGATCGCCTTCTCCGGCTCTTTCAGGTGGTGCCGGTAGATATTGCCCCGGAAAAAATAGGAGAGCGCCAGGTCCGGTTGCAGGCGGATGGCGGTGGTAAAATCAGCCGCCGCCTTGTGGTATTCACCCTGACAGAACCACACCATACCCCGCTTGTTGAACACCCACGGGTCCCTGGGGGCCAGCCCGGCGGCCTTATTAAGGTCGGCCAGGGCCTCGGCGAACTGGCCTTCCTGAGCCAGGCAGTCCCCCCGTTCTTTGCAGGCCTCGGCATTCCGGGGATCACACTGCATGGCCTGGGTATAGATCAGGATGGCTTCGGGGCGGCGCTCCAGGGCCACCAGAATATTCCCTTTGGCCAGGAGAAAGTTTACATTGCCCGGGTTATCCGCCAGGGCCTTATCCACATCCTCCAGGGCCTCCTTATGGCGGCCCAGCCCATTAAGGGCCAGAGCCCGATAGTACCTGGCCTCCCGCACCTGGGGATAACGGTCGACATATTCATTGAGCAGTTTCAGGGCTTCCTCGTTGCGCCCCGCCTTCTGGGCCTCCATGCCCTTGACCATGAGGGCCTGGTCCGCCCAGGTTGCCGGGGCCAGAAAAACCACGCCAAGCAGAGCCGCGATGGCCCATACCCAAGCTTTCATAACCGATCTCCCAAGAGCTCTGGTAAGCTGGAGGTATTTATTCGTTAATCAACTTAATCCTGGATATCTTCAACGCCATGCGTCACGATAGTTGAAGCCTTGTCCTTGATCTTACCCTGCAGTCCGATTAAATAACCTGTGTAGTCCGTCGAGATGTCCGCCCCTTCAACCTTATGTATCATGGTTACGGCATCGTCTTTTTTAAGCCCGGAAAAACCGTATTGCCACTCACATAAGTATTGTTTATGCGTTGCCGGGACTTTAACCCACAGATATAATCTTTTGGTTCTATTTTTTATACACGTTACGGTTCTTGATTCCCGCACATATCCCACCTCTGACAAACTTTGGGCATCGACTTGCGGCCGAACCACATATTTCTCTTTTGCCGTGAAGTCGGAATAGATTGTATAATACCCCCAAAATATATACATCGCCGTAATGAATATTATGGACAATATTAATCCTATTATAATTTTAATTAATCCTGCTAATGTCCTTTCCACCAAACCCTCACGTAAAAAACGCCGATTCTTTGAACATTACGGTTCAGCCCCCCTGAATCAAAGAGGGTCATCCACCCCCTGGCAGATGACCCTTTATACCACAAAATTATTTTCTTCCTCCAGTCTTAATAACTGCGCATGGCCCTCAGGCGCGCCACCCGCTCTTCAATGGGCGGGTGGGTGCTGAACAGGTTCATGAGGGTGCTGCCCGTCAGCGGATTGACGATGAACATGTGGGCCGTGGACGGACTGGCGTCCATAGGGGCCCGCTGCACCCCCATGGAGAGCTTCTCCAATGCCCGGGCCAGGGATTCGGGGTTGTGGGCCAGCTGCGCCCCGGTTTCGTCCGCCAGATATTCCCGGGACCGGGAGATGGCCATCTGGATGAGCATGGCCGCAATGGGGGCGATGATGGACATCACCAGGACCCCGATAATGCCGGGGCCTTCCTCGCTGTCCCGGCCGCCGCCGAAAATGGCCCCGAACCGGGCCATGTCCGCCAGGATCATGATGGCCCCGGCCATGGTGGCGGCGATGGTGGAGATGAGGATGTCCCGGTTCCGCACGTGGCCGATCTCATGGGCCAGCACCCCTTTCAGTTCCGCCGGGGTGAGCAGGCGCATGATACCCTCGGTGGCCGCGATCGCGGCGTGCTCCGGGTTGCGGCCCGTGGCGAAGGCGTTGGGGGAGTCGTCCGGAATGATGTAGACCTTCGGTTTGGGAATGTTCGCCTCCCGGGCCAGTTCATCGACGATCTGGTGCAGCTGGGGGGCGTCCGCGGGCGTAACTTCCTGGGCGCCGTACATCTTTAAGACAATTTTGTCCGAGAACCAGTAGCTGAAAAAGTTCATGCCCACGGCCAGAATAAAGGCCAGGTACATGCCGGTACGCCCGCCCAAAAGCCTCCCGACCACAATCAGGAACGCGGTCATACCGGCCAGCAACAGCACGGTTTTGACGCGGTTTTCCATAAGGTTGCTCCCAACCCGGCATTTTTCCGGCCCTCGGCGGGAAAGATCCCAGGTTTCAGTCTCTCTTTTTAGACTACTTCATCGTCTAAATTTTAATGTCAGTTGGGGGGCTTGTCAAGAGAATCCGCCGCGGCCTCAGGACGGATAACATACAGAAAATATTCTTGATTCCCCTTTGGACCCTTTAAGGGCGAGGGGAACGCCGGGCTCACCTCGAGGCCCAGGGCGAGGGCCGCGGCCGCCACCTTTTGGACCGCCGCCTCCTGCAACTGGGGGTCTCGCACTACCCCGCCCTTGCCCACCTGGCCTTTCCCCACTTCGAACTGGGGCTTCACCAGGGCCACAATCTCGCCCCCGGGCCGGAGCAGTTCCAGGATTTTCGGGAGCACCAGGGTCAGGGAGATGAAGGACAGATCCAGGGTGACCAGATCAATGGGCTCGGGGATGGTTGCGGCGGGCAGGTGCCGGATGTTCACCCGCTCCAGCACCACCACCCGGGGGTCACTCCTGAGGCTGGGGTCCAACTGCCCGTAGCCCACGTCCACGGCATAGACGCGGCGGGCGCCTCGGGTAAGGAGTACATGGGTAAAACCCCCGGTGGAGGCGCCGGTGTCCAGGGCCACCTTGCCCCCGGGGGAGACCGCAAAATGGTCCAATGCCCCGGCCAGTTTTTCACCGCCCCGGCTGACAAAGGGGGCCGACTCTTTGATGGTGACCCGGGCCGCCTCCGGCACCAGGGCCCCGGCCTTGGGGGCGGCTAAGCCTTCCACCGCCACCCGCCCGGCCATGATCAAGGCCTGAGCCTGGGCCCGGCTCTTGGCCAGGCCCCGGGCCACCAAAAGTTGGTCAAGCCGGGTCTTCATCTTGGCAGTGGCATGGTTGTCAGGGTTGGCCAAAAAATCCACCGGCGTTCATGCATCCGAAGTTGCAGTCATACAGGTAATTTCTTTTTCTTCTGGGGTGGTTGGCGCACCGCCCCTACGGGTGGACTTTCACGGTAAACATTCATGAACCCCAAATGTTTCACCCCCGAGGATGAAAATCCCCCCACCCCCAGGCCTGTCCGGTAGAAAATTCTTATGGCAGCAAGGAAAAAGCCCCACAACGACCTTGCGGTGGTATAATGATTTCGTCGAAAAACCAAAACACTGCAAGGAGTTAGGGGCTTATGGCACATAATAACACCGTTCTGGGTCAAATGCTACAACTTCTCCCGAGACATGTTTTGGAGCACCAGGTGGAGACCCATTCCTGGCGGGGCCCCAGGCCCCGAAAGCTGTCCTATTGGTCGCAATTGTTGGCCATGCTCTATGCCCAGTTGAGCACCAAAAAGAGTTTGCGCGACCTGGTCTTTAGCCTGGACCGCCATCGGCAGAAGCTCTACCACCTGGGACTTACCCCCGTCAAGCGTTCCACCCTGGCCGAAGCCAACGAGAAGCGCCCCGCCCTGATCTTTCAAAAGACTTACGAGAAGCTCCTGGCGCGCTTTCAGGCCGAAGCCGGCCGCCAGCCCCAGGCCCGGCGGGTGAAGATCCTGGATGCCACCTACGTGCCGGTCTGCGCCAGTCTTTTTCCCTGGGCCAATTTCCAGCCCAGCAAAAACGCCGTCAAACTTCACGTCCTCCTGGACTCGGTGGGCGCACCCCAGGACTTGCAGGTTACTCCCGGCCACGCCCATGAACTGGAGGTGGCCCGGCGCCTGGACTTCGCCCGGGGCGATCTGGTGCTGCTGGACCGGGGTTATGTAGATTGTGACTGGATGTTCTCCCTGCACCCCGCGGGATGGGGTTTGTCACCCGGTTGCCCCGCCACATCCGCTATCGGGTCCTTGAGGAGCGCCCTGGCCCGCCCGACTCGCCGGTGTCGGCCGATCAACTCGTTCGGCTCAGCACTGATTACAGCCGGCGTCACTATCCCGAAACCTGCGCCTGGTGCATTACCGGGACCCGGAAACCGGCAAGGACTATGTATTTCTGACCAATCTGCCGGACCTGCCCGCCTTGGCGGTGGCCGGTCTCTATCGGCAGCGTTGGCAGATCGAGACTTTTTTCCGCTGGATCAAGCAGAGCCTGAAAACCAAAGCCTTTTACGGGACCTCGGAGAATGCCGTCTTGATCCAAATCTGGACCGCCATGATCGCCTATCTGCTTCTTCTTTGGATTAACCTGCGCAGCCGGGTGGGTTGGTCCATCCTGAAACTGACTCGTTTGGTGCAAAACCTCATCATGGAACGCTGCAATTTATGGGCTTTCCTCTGCCCACGAACCTCTGATCCACCCAATTATGGCCAACTAACTTTGTTCAACTTAGGCGGTACCTACTAATGTCCCGGCCCCAGGGGCATACAAAATGCTACCGGACAGGCCTGCCTAAATCCCCCTTTTTCAAAGGGGAGTTTTAATTATAAGCCAATTCTTAAAATTGATAGACTTTCTCACCGGTCGGTGAAGAGGGGTCAATTGGGGATTAGCATAGTTATCGAGGATTATTGAAATAATGAATTATATACCGCAAGGGTTTCTTCAGCACATCTGGCCCAACTGAACATGGATTGACGTTCAAGACCTCTCTTTTTCAAATCATCAAGTCTATTCTTGTCGAAAAGCGTGGTTTCCATGGCATATTGCAGAGAAACAGTATCAGCCGGATCAAAATAAACCGCAGCATCTCCGGCCACTTCGGGAATAGAGCCGATATTTGAGCAAATAACGGGACAAGATAACTCCATGGCTTCCAGAATAGGAATTCCAAAACCTTCATAAAAAGACGGACATATGAAAGCTTCAGCATTTCTATAATAATCACAAAGCAATTCATCACTTCCCCTAACATTGTGCACACGAGCCTCTATTCCCAGTTTCTTTAGCCAGACATTTTCGCTGCTGCTTAAGGGCTCGCCACCAAAGCAGACGATATGAAAGGATTTTTTCAGAGACTCCGATGTCGCAAAGGCCTCTATCAAACCTCCGAAGTTCTTATAGTCATCCCTCTGTCCAACGAAGAAAAGATACGGTTCACGAAAAGGCCTGACACTGGGTGATGCGTTATTCCCTTTAAGAGAACTTGATAGGTGAATAACTACGATCTTTTCCGGCGGGATACCAAAAAATCGTACAAGATCATTTTTGGTCCTGTGTGATATGGCAATAACTTTATCTGCCCTCTCACAGCAGCGCCTTTTCAAAAGTGATATAGTATTGCCATCGGGAAAATATTGGGGGAATATCTCAGAGATCATATCATATACAGTTACAACAAGTTTACCCTGATATTTGATATATGGTTGATAGTAGAAAGTCTGATGTAAAATAGTTTGACTGTCTTTTCCCATCAACATAATTGCCTGGAATATCCTATTAAATTTCCTCCGTATAATACCCGTATATTTCAGTGCCGGAACTTTGATGCCCTTTACTACTGGCAATGACCTAATGTATTCGTTGATATACAATCCTGCCAGTATTTCTACATCAGGCACAGTCGACAAAATACGACTGATAATTTCAAAATAGTACCGGGATATTCCCCCATATCTCTGTGCACAAAAAACATCGTATGTGTAAATTAATTTCATTTCGTATTTTACTTTTTGCTACATCACTGTCATAAGCATGGACGCGTATAATGCTTTTCGTAAAAAATATCCACATTGGGTCTCTGCCGCATCAGGAGGCATGAAATGCTCTTGTTAACCACTTGGAGGATCTTAAAGAGCGCCTTATCGCCGCGGCCAAATAGCCAACTCCCCCGTTAAATATTATCACTGCAAAAACCGCTCCTCCAACCATCACCCTCACCCAAACTGGCCGTGATTTGTAGGCTTGCCCCTTGGCCACGATATCCATCCATGCACTAGATGCTATCGACGACATTGGCAATATCGCCTGAATCTTGGCAATCCCCAAAGATTTTGTGATTGCCTGATAGCTTGTGGTATGCTCCCCCAACTCCCGATGGACAGATATTTCAGGAATCATTGTGGTTTTCCCCATGGAAACGATATTGGCTATCACGTGCCAGTCCCCGCCCATGGTATTGGTCATTTTTATTTTCCGAATCTGCGCGGTCTTCATTAACCCATAAAACATGCCGTTATCCGCAACCTTGGCATAATATACAATAACCCTTCGCCACCACGTGGCAGACAATAAATTAAATACTTTCCCTTCATAAATCTTCTGCCCCTGGCGATAATATTGAGAAACCCCACTAACCAAGACCATAGTTGGATCATTAATCAATAGTTGGACACAAGAGCTGACATAAGCCGGATCAATCCAATCATCATCCCCCAACCACATAAAGAACTGACCGGATGCATTCTTAAGCACCTCAACAAAGTTTGCTGTCGGGCCCAAGTTTTTTGATTGCCGAATATATTTAAAACGACCATCCTGAGAGGCATAATATCGGCATAGATTCCCCGTTCCATCGGTCGAAGCATTGTCAGAAACAATTATCTCGACGTTCCTGTAATCCTGTTTTATTGCTGAGTCTATCGCCCGTTTCAGTAACGCCTCCCTGTTATATGAGGGGATGCCAATCGTTACCAACGGTTGCTTTTGGTCCATTTACTACCATCCCCTCAAGAGTCGCTGGAACATGGAGACATTCCTAATTTTCAGCATTATAGCGTTTGCCATAAATTCCTTCCAGTTGGAGGTTCTCAAATCCCCCTAAATCCCCCTTTTTCAAAGGGGGACTTTAACAGCAATTCCTTATAATTCCCCCCTTTATTAAAGGGGGGTTAGGGGGGATTTGTGGATATCAAGGATCGGAAAAAACTTTTGGCAAACGCTATAATTGCCATGTTATCCAGCGCGGTCCCGTCACAACTATTATAAGATCGTTAATTTAATTTCCCTACCCCAATCTGGAAAGGCAGCAAGCCTTGTCCGGCAGAAAATTCGAGAAGCATTGGTGGGGCGGGCTCGGATTGCCCGCATATCGGTGGTGCCGGCAGGGCGTCACGGGCGTGAGCCCGGCAGCAGGTCAGATGAAGCGCTCACTACGAATCTGCCTCAAATACTTGGCAGACTTCACATCGAACAGATCTCTCCTGCTCAACTCCGTAATCCGCTCAAAATGATGATCCAGGAGTTCGTCAGGCATGTCCGTCAGATTGATATGCCTCTGCCAATAAAGGTTATCAAGCTTGATGGCATACCCAAAGACATCCTTAATTACACCCTGGTCCACAAGCCCCTGGAACAACTGTGTTGAAGGAAGCGGCGTCAGATATGATAGCCGCACCTGCTTCTGCAGGCGATTCCGGGTGATGAAATCATAGAGCTCCACGTAGTCGTCTTCGGTATCCCAGGGGAAGCCGATGATGAAGTTGACCATAGGCCGTATGTCATATGTGCGCATGAGCTGGATTTTGTCTTCAGCTTGCTTGATGGTCAGCTTCTTGTTGATATGATCCAGCGTCTTCTGAGACACCGACTCAATGCCGGAGCTTATGCAGGTCAGGCCATTCCTGCTGCCGATCTCGCACGTCTCCTCATCAATGGCGTCAAGGCGCGACTGGGCGATAAACGTGAACTCCAGGCCCCGCTCGTTCTTCTCCTTGATGAACTCCCGGAAATACTTCTTGATCTGCAGAAAGTTCTCGTCAACAAAGTAGAACCTCCTGAGATCGAAGTGCTTGATAATGTATTCAATCTCATCCAGGACATAGCTGACCTGGCGCAGCGAAATCCCCGATCCCATGAATTTATAGCAGAAAGTGCATTTGCCGTAGCAGCCGCGCGAGGCCATAAGCTCCCACGATTGCCCTGTTTCCCTCAGGTAGTTCAGGTAGTACTCCATGTTAAACAGGCTGAAATCAGGATTCGAAAGCTCGTTGAGCTTACCTATGCGCTGATTGCGGGCACCTATGACCTTGCCGTCCCGCCTGAAAAACACACCCGTAATGTTTTCGGGTGAAGTATTCCCATCCCTGACCGCCTGGATCAGAGCCGGGAACGTCCGCTCCCCTTCCCCGTGAACCACGTAATCGCAGGAACAATGCTGCAGCATCAGTTCGGGCATTGAAGAAGGGAAATGGCCTCCATAGACGATAATGCTTGAAGGGCTCTTCTCGCGTATCAGGGCTACATACTTCTCCACTTCCTGCAGGTGATCGTTGCCGATCATGACCCCAAAACCGTAAATCGACCGCTCCGAAGAAATACTGCTCTTGAAGATCTGCTCTCTTTCCTCGGCAGCATAGGGAACCATGTCGAGAACCCTAACCCCAAGATTGTGTTTCATCAGGGCATTCGCCACAACACTCAGACCAATCGGGAACTGAATCTGGTTTGACTCACGTGACACGTTGACCATAATGACCGGATACGACATTTTAATCGCCTCTCCGTGCTGATTCTCTTTACGCGCTCATCCCCGCTTGCACTCTTCTTTAAATCGACACCAGGCGCACCGGCATCAAAGCGGCGCAGGCGCAACCTGGAAAAGTAGATTCTCTTTTCTGATACCGTAGTATGGCTCGTGAAGTTTGCGCAGTTGATACTCCCTGGTCATACCCGAAAACCGCTGCATATGGCGACAGAGGTCAGCGGACTGCTGATCCTCAACGAAAAATCGATAGGCAACCCCGCCCGGTACATAAAACGCGGCCATCTGTTGTCCGCCACCGGTTTTGTCCCATGAAAAAATATCATAGTCAAAATGCACGATTTTTTCGACTTCTTTGCCAGCCTCGATCCTCTTAAGCTCACCCAAACTGATATTCCTCTGTGACAGAAAACGGGCGCACTCCGTGATCTGCTCCCGATAATGCGAAGGCGGGTTTTTCTGCATTTTCAGGAGGTCCAGCGCGATATCAACATAGTAAGCCACAAAGTCTTCGCTGCACTCCCGCTCTATACCCGAATAGTACGTATTGAGTTTTCTAAAGCCGCCCGACCGGAGCAGGGAAATTTTTTCATCCGTTGAGTACGCGTTCACGAGAGCTTGCCGCGTTGGGAACAGCTCGGCTTCGGCATCCCGGATAAAGGCGTCGAACAGCTCCTTCACTCTTCCTCCCGCCCGTCCATGTTCCCTGACCGCCTTCAGAAGGAAATCTACGGGGCTTATCCCAAAGCCGCTCATAAGGCGCAGCAACAGGTCGTGGCGGCGCAGGGTCCAACTCATCTGGATAAGCCAGTTCAACGGACGGCACTCCAAACTCTCCCCACGCGAGAACGTATCCGTCTGCACCACTATTTCTTCAGCTTCGATGGCGACCCGTCCCTCGTACTTCCCGTAGCAGTTCTCCAAAAGACGCCATCGTGTCTCCATGCCGTAATAGGCACGTTCCTCCGGAGTATTCATCACCGACCCGTCCAGGAGCTGCAGCTGGTTGGTGTTAATCGATTCAATTCCTAGCCCGAACAGGTAGCGGAGACCGTCCAGGTATGATGCCATGGTCTCGCCGGGCAACATAAGGATCAGTTCACCGAAGGAGTCGATCCCCTGCTGCTCGCAGAAATCTATCACCGCATGCCACTGCTCATCGGTCATGTTCTGGCGCTTGATATTCTTCAGGACAACCGGATTGAGCGACTGCGAAGACTGCCTGAGCATGCACACATCGCGGAGAATATCCGCTACTTTCAACGCATCTTCAGATTTAACCTGCCCCCAGTTTACTACAACCGTGCGCGGCCAGTTATATTTCTGTGTTAAATTTTGGATAAACCTTGCAATCTCCACGTCGCGGTCCGCAAACAAGCCGAAATTGGCGTCGTTCAGCATGAGCAGGCCGTCACGGGCATGGGCCCTGCAGTAGTCAATGTCAGCCTTAACCCTTTCTACACTGTACTTGTAGACCTTGTGCCCAGTCCCCCAGACGCAGTAAGTGCAGGAGAACGGGCACCCGCGGTTGGTTTCCAGCATAGGGGTCAAGCCCTGCGCGAAGAACTCATCAACCATGCCGTTCTGGAACGGCGACGAAATTTCATCCAGGTTCTCCACGGTGTGCGTCACCGGCTTCAGGACAGCCGTGTTCTTTTCATTAAGATACCAGACTCCGTGGACACCTTCGTTTCTATGCAGCGGCACGTCGTTGCCGGACTCCAGCCAGCCCTTGACCAGGCACATGAACGGATGCTCGCCCGCCCCCGACACATAGTAGTCGCAACCGGCTGTCCGCAGAAACGAACCCATGAACGGCGCCGTTTCCACCACATTGGGCCCACCCATGACGGTAACCGTATCCGCCCTCCGGTCCTTGGCAAATCGGAGAATCAGCTTGCTCAGCTCGGAATTCCAGAGGTAGTTAGACACCCCGATAATGTCCGGAGGTTCCGCCTTGATGGCTTCGAGCACGAGGTTGGGCAATTTGAATACACGAATATCAACCTTCTCACCAAGAACATTCCTGGTGTAGGCGGATATTAACAGGGCGTTCAACGGGATCATCCAGTTGTCACGACCGGAGATATAGTTGTGAATCGGATCGACGAGGTAGACAAGACAGCGTTTCATTTTTTAATCCGGATCAGCCAAAGGGCGCAACCGGCATCACTTGATGCGTTTCACAAAAGCATTCGGACAATAGGTTACCTTTTCTTGGATTGTGCCTTCGTTGAACGGAATTGCCGGGTCTTCAATCACGAAGTTCTGGTTGTCCGCGACAAATTCAAATGCTGCCGTAGAAGGATTGTTGGTCGCCCAATCAGGACTCGAACGTGGAGCTCCGACAAGATCTTTCTGGATTCCATCCATCGCCACAATGTATGAACCCACACTGACAAACGGGGAGTAGGCTTCCAATTCGGCGCGCACATGTGCCCTTGTATGGCAGCCATCCAGCAAAATCAGCACCCGGTCATCGGCCTTGAGGTTTTGCCGCACCTGCTGCACCGTGTCGGGACTGATAGAATCGCCTTCTATCATGGTGATGAGGGAGGATAATTCGTGAGCCTCAATCGCTTTTCGGTTATGGGGTCTGATTTCAATATCAACACCAACGACCTTCCCCTTTCCCATGGCCTTGCAAAGGCTCGCGGAGAAGACCAGAGACCCGCCGTGCGCAATCCCTATTTCGATAATTACGTCCGGCTTGAGAGCGTATATTACCTCCTGAATTCTGATCATGTCGTCTGGTAATTGGATGATAGGGCGGCCGAGCCACGTAAAACTGTAGACGTACTTGTTGTCCCATCCGCATCGCAGGTAGGCTTTCGAGATTGCCGAGAATGCTTCCGGGGAGCCCATGGGAAAGGTCTGCGACTTCCCGTTGTGCTCCACCACCACCTGGCCTGCTTCCATATCTACATTGATCTTCATATTCCCGCGCACTCCTTGCCGGCGTGTGTAACTACTTCATGCCCTTCTTCTTGGCATCGCGCATAGCCTGTTTGCGCTTTTCGATTTCGATAAGCGACACATCCGCCTGCTGCCCACCGTGAGCCATAGCCCCACGCGCTTCCACAATCTTGGCGCCGTAGGCGACACGCCGCTCAATCTCTTCTTTTGAAAAAGACTGGTCCATCAGTTTCTCAACCGCGAGCCCTTTCCTCATTTCGAAACCGTAGACCGCAACCTCATCGAATACTTCTGTGACGAATTTGAGGGTCTCGTCGAGCTCTTCCATCGTTTCGGACGGGAACCCTACCATTATATCTGTCCGGAGGACAGCCACCTGGTTCTTTTTCTTAACCTCACGGAGGAACTCACCTATTTTATCGGTTACGGGCGGCCGGTTCATCAGCTTCAAGAGTCTGTCGCTTGTCGTCTGGATCGGAATCTGTATATCCGTAAGCCGCTCATTCTGCAGCAGCGGCAGCAGACGGTCATAATACTTCAGTATCCCTGCCGGGTGGAACTGGGACACGTGGACCTCATAAGAGTTGCTAAAGTCAAGCACCTTTTTCAACAAGTTTGGATAGTCTGTCTTGATGTCCAAGCCATAGAAGGCCGTTTCCATCCCGGTGAGCACCACGATCCGCACCCCTTCGGCAACGAGTCCTTCAATCTGTTTCATGATACGCCCTTCGGCCCTGCTGACCCGGGGACCGAGTCCTACCTTGTGAGGGCAATAGTTGCAGGCAAAGGAACACCCATTGGCGATGTTCACAAACCTCTTGGTCAGGTCATACAGCCGGTAGTCTTCCTTTGTCCGGAAGACCGACGGCTCAGGCACCTCCTCGAACTTCACCTTGGGGTTCGGTATCAGTTCGGCAATCTTGTCCAGCTGAAGGGAGGCTATGCACCTGCCGGCATGGACCTGCCTGACGCTGTCCGGGTTCACATCTATCACGCATCCCAACGCGATCACCTTGTCGCCCAGGTACTGTAAACCCTTCAGGGTCTCCAGCGACTTCTGCTCCAGCTTCTCCCAACCGGAGCAGGTGGGGCAAATCACCATGTCGGCCTTATCCGGGTCCCGGGTAACATCCCAGCTGTTGAGCCTGAAGAAATCCTGTATGCGCCGCATTTCCAGTTTCTTGGTCGTGCACATATCGTCATCGGAAAAATAGACTAAAGACATATCCTATCCTCCATCTCTTTGACGCCAGCCCGGCGCAGCCATCGGTCAGGACCGCAAGCCGGATTCAATCTTCAAAACTGGAATGGGAATAACGAACTTCCCGCCCCACTCACGGACGTACGCAAGCTGCGCTTCTATTTCCTCCCTGATGTTCCATGGAAGAATAAGGATAAAGTCGGGTCTTCTTTTTCTGATCTCATCTTCGTGGACCACCGGGATGCGGCTGCCCGGCATGAACTTGCCCTGCTTGTGCGGCGAGGCGTCCACCACGAATGGCAGCAGATCTCTCTTAACCCCCGCATAGTTGAGCAGCGTATTCCCTTTCGCCGCGGCCCCGTAACCGGCCACGAGTCTTCCCACGCGCTTCTGCTCCACCAGGAAAGAAAGAAGCCCGTACTTCACGGCATTCGCCTTTTCCTGGAAGTCCCGGTAGTACCCAAGAGTCTTCATGCCAGCTGCTTCTTCGCGGACACGTAGCTCTTTTACCCCAAGGAACTCTTCCCGGTTTGCCGCATCGCGGTGCCCGGCAAATATGCGGATGGAGCCTCCGTGCGTGGTCAGTTCCTCCACATCAAAGACCGTAAGCCCGAACTCTTTGAAAACTGCGCACACGGTAGACAGGGACAGGTATGAATAGTGTTCATGGTAGATCGTATCGAACTGGTTCTCCGCCACCAGCCTCATCAGATGCGGAAACTCCAGCGTGGCAACCCCGTCCTCCTTCAAGAGTGTGTGGATTCCCTTGACGAAATCGCGGATATCCGGCACGTGGGCCAGGACATTGTTGCCTATGAGAAGATCGACCTTCCCGCTCTCCGCCGCCATTCTCCGGGCCAGGTCGGTGCCAAAGAACTCGGTGATGATCTTCAGTCCCTTGTTCATGGCAGCCTTGGCAACGCTCATGGAGGGCTCCACGCCAGAACAGGGGATCCCCCTTTCCTGGAAATACTGTAGGAGGTACCCGTCGTTCGCAGCAATCTCGACAACCCGCGACGCCGACGTCAGTTCCAGCCGCTCCACAATCATGTCTGTATAAGCTTTAGCATGAGCCAGCCAGCTCCTGGAAAAGGAAGAAAAATACACGTAGTCCTCGCAGAAGATCTCGCCGGACGACTTATACTCATCCACCTGGACGAGAAAGCATTTGTCGCAAACAAACAGCTTCAGTGGATAGAAGACCTCTGGCAAGTTCAGTGCTTCAGCCGACAGGAACGAATTCGACGGCGGGGAACTCCCGAGGTCGAGAAATTCGTAACGCAGCTCATTCTTGCAGAAACGGCAGTTCAATAATCCATTCCTTCTGTCCCGGCCAGAAGGCCCAACTATTTCCGGCCCAAGAAATAAAACATGTTGGGATTCAAATGACCTTCCCCGACCATGAAATGTTCATAGCTTGCGATGAAACTGGCAAGCTGGTGGACTACTTTCTCGGGCCCCCTCAGCCCTCCGATGAGCCGATAGATGAAAGAACAACCCGGTCGCACTTCGATTTCCTTGAACCGGGAGCGGAGCGCCATAAGGATCTCCTCCCCGTTAACTTCGAGATCATGAGGAGATTGACCGCCTGGTTCGTTTTTGTCTCGCTCCAGTACATACTCGGTTCGAACATCGTCCACGTAGGTGCTCAATCCATTTTCATCGCGCAGCGCATCCTTCAACTCACCAGGGTCGTACCAGAACCCTACGATTGACATCAGGCCCCTGATCAGCGCCACTTGCGCAGCATCACCCCGTCCGAAACGTTCATGGCAGGGCTCGTAGCACAGCAGGTGCCCACCTTTCGGCAACATAGAATACGCCTTGTCCACCACGGCCTGGACATTACGCATATGATGCATCGCTACACAGAACATCACCACGTCATAGCTTCCTGTGACCGCCTCGAAAGGCATGACGCGGTATTCGAGCGAGCCGAAGCCCTCCTTGAAGGGATTCTCTGCAAACGTCTGCTGCGCCGTTTTGATGCATTCCTCGGATATGTCGATTGCCTTGACATGGTAGCCATTCCTGGCAAACTCCAGCGACATGTAACCTGCCCCGCATCCGACATCAAGGATACTGAGCCCTTTTCCGCAGTGGGTCGCCAGCAGGTCCAACAAACCGTCTAAGATCCAGCCAAGGTAGAGCTGAATGAAATGCGGCTCCCGCCAGAAACTCTTGTAGAAATGATCGCACTTGACCGCCCGTCGCAAGTCCGGAATAAAGCCGACCTTGATTCGCTGCGATATCCGCTCGTCAAAGGCTTCGGCCTCTTCTTTCAAGTATTGTTGATCCGTTTCCATTCCTTCTCCCATGATTCACGGACAACCGCCATGGCCCGGCTACAAGACAATGCCTGCAAAATCCTCCGTCAGAAGCGGATGGCTCCGGTCGCGGTCCGACACATCGGCCACGGGCAGCGGCCATTTGATGCCAACCACCGGATCATCATACCTGACGGCCTGCTCATGCGCAGGGCTGTATTCCGCCGTATGGAAATAGAGCAGTTCGCTCTCTGCCTGCAACACCTGGAATCCGTGGGCACATCCTTCTGGCACATACATCATGCGCATGTTGTCCGCCGACAGCTCTACGCCATACCATTGCAGAAAGGTCGGGGAACCGGCCCGCAAATCAATAATCGCATCGTACACGCTGCCGCGCATACAGCGGACCAACTTGATCTCCGCCTTCGGGGGCAGCTGGTAGTGCATACCGCGCACCGCTCCTTCCTGCCGCGTCATGGAGTGGTTTGCCTGGGCTATGGGCTTATTATGTCCGATCTGCTTCAAGACTTCCATGCAGAACGTCCGCACGAACATTCCCCTATGATCTTGAAAAGGCTCCAAAACCACGACGTAGGCACCCGCTAGGGGGACTGCCTGAAACTTCATCGCGGTGCAACCCACCGTAAGGCTGAATCAATTCGTTTTTCCCGGAGCAGAAACTGGATCTGTCTCAAACGCGTGTAAATGGGATCCTCAAACAGGGGTAACGTGAGAGGAATTCTCTTGTAAGCATCGTGTATCCCGGCGATCCCGTTGTCGAGGCGCACCATTATTTCGTAATGCAGGCGGTCCTTCAGCTTGGCAAACCCGACCCTATAGTTGCGCGTATCCCCGGCATCTTTCTGGGCAATGCTCACCTCGCAGTCAGGGTAATATTTCTTGATATGCCCCGCAATGGTCTTGATCTGGTAGTTCTCGTGGCTATCTCCGACGTTGAAAGCCTGGTTGTGCACAATCTCCTTCTCCTGCCTGAGCACTGCTATACATGCTGCGGAGATGTCGCGTATGTGCACCAGCGGGCGCCACGGCGTGCCGTCCCCCAGGATCTTGATCTGACCCTCGGTCTGGGCATATCCGGCCAGGCTGTTCACGACCAGATCAAACCGCATGCGAGGCGACACACCATATGCCGTCGCATTCCGCATAAAAGTCGGACTGAACGAATCAGTCGCCATGAGAGAGATCGCCTCTTCAGCCATCACCTTCGACTTACCATACGCGGTCTGAGGATTGGCGCCGTCCTCTTCCGTCAGAACCTTGTCGGCGAATCCATAGAGGGAACAGGAACTGGCAAAAATGAATTTTTTTACGCCAGCTTCACGAGCCGCCTCGGCTACCCGCACGGACCCCTTGTAATTGATAGCGAACGTCAAGCTCTCATCCAGGGACCCAAGGGGATCGTTGCTCAGCCCGGCGAGGTGGATGACAGCATCGAACCCTTCAAAGTCTTTGGGGTCCACATCGCGCACGTCTTCCCGTATTATGGGGTACGAGGGCAGCTTGGCCCCTGTCAGGTTACCGTCGGCAAAGAAGCATACGTCCAAGCCGACCACATCAAATCCTTCAGACAAGAGCATCGGCATCATCACGGACCCGATATATCCTTCCGAACCTGTGACCAGAACTCTCTTTTTCATTACCATACCTTCCAAGGGGCCTCGTCATTCCAGTGTTTCTCCAGAAGGCGGCGGTCCCTGAGTGTATCCATGCATTGCCAGAATTTTTCATGCCGGAAGGCCATCAACTCGCCGGCCTTGGCAAGCTTTTCGAGACCATCAAGCTCCAGGTTCGACTCATCTCCCTTCAGATAGTCAAAGATACCCGGCTCCAGCACCATGAACCCTCCATTGATCCACCCTTCCCCTATCTGTGGTTTTTCGGTGAATTCTTTGACTCTATCGCCTTCGAATATCAATCCTCCAAAACGGGACGGCGGACGGACTGCGGTGACCGTAGCCAGTTTGCCATGTGCCTTGTGAAACGCCACCAGCATGTGGAGATCGATATTAGCAATACCATCCCCGTAGGTTACCATAAATGTCTCGGTCAGATATGGCTGCAACCTCTTGATTCTGCCGCCAGTGTTTGTCGCCATTCCGGTCTCAATCAGATGTACGGTCCAATCGTCATCGGTGCACCCTCGGCATTCTACGGCGCCATTCCCCAGCCTCACCGTCAGGTCAGCCCTTAACGTCCTGTAGTTGACAAAGAACTCTTTGATCACTTCCCCTTTGTAGCCCAGCGCCACAAAGAACTCATTAAAGCCGTAGTGCGCATAGTACTTCATAATGTGCCAGAGAATCGGCCGACCCCCGATTTCCACCATAGGTTTTGGCTTGGACTCCGTCTCTTCGCTCAAACGAGTCCCCAAGCCCCCGGCAAGAATCGCGACCTTCATTGTCTTACTACTTTGTTTTGATTTCACAGTTTTGCTCCATCGTACATCATTTCAGCACTTACAACCTCACGACTTTTCCGAGCAAAATATTTCTACAAATGTATTTACCTCAAGAGTTCACAAAATCCACATCCTGACCTGAAAAACCAAATCAGGGCTTGATGTACAACCCCTGCCCCGTCGGCAGAGAAAGAATCGGTATGCCTTTGGCCGCAGCAAACTCATCGAAGGCCTTCTTCTGCTCGCCATAACCGACATACGCATAGTCGTCCAGAAGAGCCATTGCACCTCTTGCCATCTTGGGCCAGAAGTATTCCGCCGCGGCGATCTCCGCCGCCGCGCAGTTCATATCAATAGACAGATAACAGACTTTATCGACCTCAACGGTTCCCAGCGTATCAGGCACGGACCCCCGGACCAGATGGGTACGGTCGAACTCCTGGAAGTTTTCCTTAGCCTGCTCAAAACACTCCGGGTAATTTTTGGCGCTGAACTCCATCCTGCCCAGCTCCTTTTCTCTCTCGTTCAGATACTTGGGGTCAATACCTTGGAACGTGTCGAACAGGAAGAAGTGCTTCTTCTGGGAATTCCAGTTGAGATATTTCATGATGCAGGAACTGAAGATTCCCTTGTTGACGCCGCATTCCACGAAATCGCCTTCCAGCCGGTTGCAATTCTCCGCCACCCAGAGCGCCACATGGACCCTCCAGTGAATCTTGGCATCCTCCCCATGAGCCTGCATGCCCCTCTGATAGGCGGCTCTGAACTGCGGGTCTTCCATGAAATCATGATTATGGATGGTGTAGAGGGAATCCTGGTCATACGGATGGTAATGAGGCATGTCATTGATAAACGATGGTTTTGGAATACGTACTACCTGGTAATTAACTTTTGCCAGAAGAAAGTTTACTGCTCTACCGGCCATTTTTATCGGCCATAGTTGTCGTCGTTCGTCGTTCATTATAACATCCCTTTACTTGTAAGCAATTCAAGCACCTCTGCCGTATCCGCAATGGCCCAGCCCAGGACACCGGTACCGGCACCGGAGTCAGACAATAAGATAGCGTAATATATTTAAATTTTCTTGTTCAGATCTATCTGAGTCGTTTCAAAACTTCAGGCTCGTTGCGTTTCTGTTAAGTAAGTGTTACTCTGTAACTTGGCGATATTGCGCCATTTTCTGCTGACCACCAGTATACCACAAATCAACTGGAAACTAAATATTAATTGTTACATGGTATCCCTTCCTTATTTCATCCGGGCAATCCCATCTCGAGCTTCCCATCCATAAAGATAGACCCTGGTGATGAGATTTTTGGTGGAACAATATCTCTGGCTTTGGCTGCCTCCCGAATCTAGCAGGAGTTACTGCTTTGCGGGCAAAGATCTTCGGTGAAGGTGTTCAAACCTCACCACCACTGCCTCGGTGACCAAGAACGCCTTGGACTCCTGGAGATCCCCCAAGACCATGATCTAGTTATGCCGCCGCCTTCTGGAGGAGTCCGGGAGCAGCGCCCCTGAGATTATTTAGGGGTTCCCCACACAAAACCGCTCAGAGATATTACGAGCGTTGAAACTTAATCTTCTTTTTCAACATCTCATAATTATTGTCACCAATTATTGACCGGATCATTGATTTTATGAAAAGCATGAAAGATTTTTTTTCCATCTGTTCCGAAGCGATCGATCTAATGAAGTATGCATCTGCCTCCTTATCAGGAATAGGGAAGAGGGGGTGTATGATAGTATCAATTTCAAACGCAGGGATATTGGCGAATCGGCTATTCGGGTCTATCGCATGTACAGCATCCGGACCACAGCCACAATTTGACACGAGGTTGACATTTGGCGTAACGCAGAGGCCATTATTGGCCAGCACCGCATAGACCCAGGGGAAACCCCAGGTGTTGCCACCATTTCGGGCGTCTTGAATTTTGCTAATAAAAAACCTCTGCGAAATTTTATCCTGAAAAATATTTTTAATTTGCTGCTGCTCCTTAAATTGAGGGAAAGTCTTGGACTCAGGATCGAATAATTTCCAGGCCCTCCTCCACGTGGCCCATCCCCATATGCCCGGAATTCTTGAATAATAATAAGTGCCGCCACCCCGCTCCCTGCCATCCTGAAAATTATTGCCGCAGATACTCATAACCCGCTCATCATCACGGTATTTTTCCAGTAATTCCTGACAAAAGCAGAAGAAAGACTGCGAGGGAATACAGTCATCCTCCAGGATGATACCCTCTTCCACCTGATCAAAGAACCAGGTTATCGCTGAACTGACGGCGAGCTTAAGCCCCAGGTTTGTTTCCCGAAATAAGGTGCGAACCTCGCACTCCCAGTCCACCTGATCAATTATGGCCCGGCAAGCCTGACATTTCTCCGCTTCTTCCGGACGATTTTCTCGTGGTCCATCGGCAGCCACGAACAACCTGCCCGGCCTGGCCTTTCTTATTGCTTGAAAAACCATTTGCGTGGTATCGGGACGGCTGAAGATGAGAAACAAGATAGGTGTCTTGATTGCTTGCTTGGGATCCATGATCTTATTCAGGGCCACGGCTAAAGTAATGGGACTTGCCTGATTCTATATATTTCTGAATGTTATTAATGATTTCCTGGTGCTTTTCTTCCGTTAATTGATCAAGAAAATATCTATAAATTCCAGACCTTACCTTTTGTTTGACGTAAGGATCATTTAATGATTCCTTATGTGACCTGAGGAAAAGGTCATCAGCAGGAACGTAATAATAATTCATATAATAAAATTCATAAAGTTCATTGATATCTATCTCTTTTTCCAACCTCCCCAGGTTTAACAAGTAATGCTCATATTCCTCAATAGATTTGGGGTGCCAGTTGAAGTTATAAGCAATATGGGGGTTGAAGGCGGCATTAATCACTTGGACGCCAAGAACTGGATATTCATGGCCCACGGTACCAAAACAGGTTAGAACAAAATTTATACCCTCTTTCACCAGCTGATGGTGCGAAGTTTCGTGAGGTATAACCGCAATCTTTGAGAATTGAGATAAAATCTCCTCAATTATATCGTAAGTACCGGGCAAGGGGTCGGGATGGATCTTTAGATACCAATCATAATCGGTCTTTTCTGATATCTGGCCTAAAAAAACCAACCACTCATAAAAGTCCGTAAATATCATGCCACCATAGCCGTGGGGATTATCGTAGAAACAATGACTGCATATCAGCACCTTTATTTTATCACTTTCTTTCAATACAGTCACTTGATCGTTAGCCGGCCCAAACCCTGACTTTGTAGAGTATGGCATATCCACACCAACCACGCCGTTGAGCCTTTTCTCGATTTGCTGTCTAGCGAGCGCCAATCCTTTATGCTGTTCATCTTTAGGGAGTTTTTTAAACATTTCTCTATAATGAGTAAAATAAGCATGAACGGAAAGTGGTTTATTTATCAACCATATACCTCTTATATTCGGTAGATAGACAGGTATTTGAGCCCGGTAAGCTATTTTACAGATGATGTTGTAGGCCATATAACAGTCATGACTGACGATTACCGCTGCAACCTTGTTTTTTGAAAAATAATCCCGCCAAAAAATAACCAGACCGATACCTTCGACTATCAAATCAATAAGGTTTTGGTCATCCAAATGAATAGTTGGTTTATTGAATCGGCTAAGGTAAGTCTCGTAAATATCTATTCCTATCCATAAATCTAATAATGTAAAGTTAAATAAATCCTGCTTTGTCTTTATACTAGGTATGATTTTCTGACTTAGCGTATCTCTGCGGTTTTTCTGTTCCTGGGTGAGAGTGGTGACAATGTGCCCGGTGACGTTAAATGAATCGTAAACCTTCCTTAAGGTAAAATTTGTCACCTTTTTCGGTGGCGCAAAAGACATAATCTTCGCATGATATTTTTTAGCTAATATATTAACAAAATAGCTCCACGAAATTATCGTTTCGCCCACTTCATATAAATCGACCAGAATAACAGGGCTGTTCTGACTGCACCGCCACTTCTGCCATACTTTTTTGTTGTGATTAATAAATCTAGCGGTATCTTTGTCAACATAAAAGCATTTAAATATATGTTTGCAATTTTCAATAAAATTCATATAATTTGCCCATAAACATTAAAGTGATGAAATCATTGTCAACTAATTAACTCTTCGATAAATATCAGTATACTTCAAACTGTCTAACCCGGGGCAAACACCGTAAAACCTTTTTCTTTCAAAGTTATCCAAGTAAGCTATTGTCTTGGAAAAATAATATAACCTATCACTATCGTCTACGATTAACATTCCATTTATCTTAACCTTTCTGATACTGTGTTTTATACATGAGGGGCGAGCCCGACCGTCTATTAATACAAAATCGAAATATTCATCAGGAAAAGAATCAATCTGGGTGACGTAATTAAAGAAGTTAAAACCTTTGAATTGTGGGACACTGGATACGTAAATGTCAGGGTCGGCACAATCTAGATGCTGGCTTTGCTCATTACATTTTTCTGGAGGTATTAATCTATAATCAATGTTGGCAGATGAATTTAAACGTTGGCGTATAACATTGTACCATTCCGGATCATGTTCTATGGCTATACATGAAGCGTCTAAAGAGAGCCAAAATAGTGTCGAACCCCCAGTTCCATACTCAAAAACATGCGTGCCTTTGTGAACATGTTTTTTTAAAAATTCAATAACGTCATAGGGGATCCAGGGAATCCTTCTATCAAGCGAATGGCTCTTTCGCACCGATTTAAGCCATCTGAACGCATAACGCCTTTGACCTTTTATATTAAGGATCTTCCAAAAATACTTTAAAACCTTTATCTTAGCTTTAATGTTACAATCTCCGACCATCTCGTGATCTATTGCCTTTGAAAATATTATTATTGATTTTTAGTTCAGCAAAACAAGTTGAATGAATTTTTTATAATAATGCTCCCGAGTTATTCTGATTATTTCAGTTAACTACAAAATAAGGAATAGACATGGCATTGAACCTGGTTTTAAAATCTTCCCGAAAGAGTGAATTGATCCTCGCACGTATCAACCTATCCCATTTGAATCAGCGATTCTTGCCAATGAAATATAGCCGACAATTTTCGTTGATGATATCGATGAGTTACCCTTTATATAGAAATACGGCTACATCACATCGTTCATAATGGTGATGCATTGTTACTTTTTTTGCAACTTTGTTTAAGCAAAAGTCAAAAATTTCCAATGGATCATGGTATGCCATCTCGGAATCACGACAATTGACATAGGTGGAGATAAAATTGAATGATAGCCCTTTAATAGCATGTTTAAACGCAAATGAAATCACCTTTTTCAGAAAGTCTGTACAGTTTGGAAAATTATTATTGAACATACCAGAAATCAATACATAATCAAACATTGAAATCATTTCATTTCTTAAAATATCGCAACATATGAACTTAGCCTTGGGGTATTTTTGATCAGCGTATTCCACTAACTCTGGCACAATATCAATTCCGGTGTAATCGATATTTTCAAAACGCTCTAATAGATACGGATAAAGATCACCAATACCACACCCCAAGTCAAGTACGCTACTGCCTTTAAGGTTACCAATTTGTATAAGCTTTTCAAATCTAAATAATTGCCCCTCTGCGCTCCATTGTCCTACTTCCGGTCCAGAACCATATTTTATAAAAAGATTTCGATAATTATCTTTGATAAACTGTTTAGAATCATTATTCATTATTTATTCAACTCCTGATAAAGATTTTAATAACTGTATTTATGCCTCTTGACCATCATGGTTTGATTCTTGGTGGTTATTTTATGATTTTATCTCATTGGAATGTGTATCCTGAGGTTGTTGCAAAATACTTCGAAATAAATTGTTTTAAAATTTGGTCAAGCTATCGTGACAAAAGGCCTTAACCTGTTTCAGTCTGGGGGACGCTCCCAGGTAACCACAAAGTAAAGGGCGGGCGCGGCATTGAAGCTGGTTTTAAAATCTCCCCGATAGGGCGAATTGATCCCACAAGTATCAACCCACCTGAGTCCGCGATTCTTGGACAATAAAATATTTTCAATAAATAGTAATGTATTTCCATTGCTATTGCGCTGGGCAGGGTGATTAGCACCTATTAAATAATATGCGCAACGCCCGTCAAAAATAAATAATGTTGCCGAAACAATCTCCCCTGATGGATCGCGACACATTAACATCTCACCAAACTGTTTATTCAAGGCAGCACTAGTGATATTCTTTAACAGTGTAGCTATTTCATCAGTTTGATCCAAACCTGAACGCTCAAAAGTTAAGCGATGAATTTCCAACAATGTGTCTATATCGTCTGATGATTCAACTTTCATACCACCTCTCAAGGCTTTGCGGTATTCATAGCGCCGGGTGGTTCTGATATTCGGCAAATAGCCTTCAAGGTCATCAAACTGATTCAGGTCTAATAAGCCGGTATATTGCAATTCGAATCTGAATTGACCTTTATCAGGTTCATGGTAGTTAAACCACTGTATACCGCGCACGTCGGCGTGGGAAGGGTGCAAACAGAAAGATAATCTATAATAGTGTTGCGAAAGATTCGCAAGAAACTCCTCGGTTAATTTCAAAATAAGCGCGGTCCGCGTGTGTAATGGCCGAGCGTTGACATAATTGGAAAACATGAGTCCCTGATACATGGTGAATGCGTGAGGCGCGGGCAGTATTTCCGCCCCCTTACGAAGAATCACGGTGCCTAACTGGGCTTTCCCTTTATCTTCTATTAGCCAGGTATCGTAATCCACCCCCAGGGCATCCAAAAAAGCTGTTTGGCAAAAAATACTCCCCTGCAAGGAATTTCTTACAAATTCATCCCATCTGGTTTTGTCGGTGCATTGAACCATCGTCAATGACATTGAACATACCCCATTATCAAGTCGTCATTGGGTTTGGGTCTTTTAATCCTGTCTACAGCCCATCATGCAGTTGCTTGAGGTGACCATGATCAAGATGATACACGATATCGGCAACCTCCATGATTGCCGGTTGGTGTGAAATCGCCAGGATGGTCATAATTCCTTTAAATTTTTTGAGGGTCAGGCAAATGGCCTTTTCCGTTTCCGGATCAAGTGCTGTCGTCGCCTCATCAAGAATTAACAATTGGGGTTTGCGGACGAGGGCCCTGGCCAGGGCAAGGCGTTGCCTCTGCCCTCCGGATAGCTTTGATCCTCTTTCGCCGATGACCGTGTCTATCCCAGACGGGAGGTCGGAAACGAAATCCCATGCCCCGGCTAATCTCAGGGCCGCTTCGACATCAGTTCTCGATAGGTGATCGTCTCCCAAGGAAACATTTTTATATATCGTATCATGAAAAAGAAACATCTCCTGGGGCACATAGCCGATGAGATAGCGCCAGGCATGAAGATTGAGTTGATCAAGCGGAATGTCATCAATGTATATGGTGCCAGTCTGGGGCCGGAAAAGTCCTGTGATCAGGTCGGCAATCGTCGTC
>Ga0351885_10189_pt2 | contig 25397 bp, 26 predicted proteins | sample TotcelFGM3001L13_FD_206771 | JGI IMG/M metagenome (GOLD analysis project Ga0351885, IMG submission 206771) | Enriched cells from coal bed in the Powder River Basin, Montana, United States - Total cells FGM rep3 HSBNCT.FGM.300.1.L13 ... | reverse complement strand
GGAGCCTGGGGAGGCTTGGGTAAAGGGAAAAAGAGAAAAGAGGACTGCAGTAGCAGGCGCTAGGTTGACGGAAATCTCAGACCAGACTCCCTCGCCGGGACAACCGGGTCGCGGGCGGGTTCGTCTCCTTTACCCTAATTCAGCTTTGATTTAAACCGGTTACTCTTGGACCCAACTCCTTTGGTGTCGAATTTTCGCCACTTTTTGACTTAACTTTAATTTTATACCCTAAGTTGCCAAGAAAATCAAGCGATTTCCGCTCCGGATGGCAAGGTTCCCGCTCTCCCTTCGGGCCGAAAGGCGTGCGTCACCGAATTTGAGGCTATAAACAGTATCCTAGATTTTATCCGGTGTAATTTAACATCGTTTACCATTTACCGGTAAATTTTCCGATTTCATGAAAATATAAAATAAATATGCTTATGACATAGATGATACTTATAAGAAAGAGTGAGAGTATGATGGCTAATGATATTAATATTATGAGAGATAAATATCTAACATCCGGGGCCCTTAATTGGTCACGCCAAATTCTGTAAACAAATTTCATAGCTATTAAGCTTATTAAGTTAAAAATAAGCATTAACACAAAGTGATCTAAAATGAAAAAAACGATCGTGAAGAAAATGTTGTTCAGCATTTCTATCGGCTTAATCCGAGATTATTCGGTAAATTGAGCTGGTTTGGTTAAGAAAAATTATTGACCTCTGTTCCGCTGGATAAACTTTAAGGTGACTTCTATCGGGAGCCGACCGGCTGGTGGAGAACATGATATCATAATTTGGCGGCAAGGACTCAAGGGCAACGCCGGGCCGGGCCGGTTTTTCTCCAAGGGACCCCCTAAGGCGTTGACCCAGGCCGCCAATCTTGTTAGTCTGGATATGATTGACCAAAGGGGGCACCATGCTGAAAGCGAATCTCTACGTGGATAGGATCGATATCGCCCCGTACCTGACCCCGGAGGAGTGCCGGGGGCTGGGAGGGCCCGATTGCGCCCAGGTGGCGGCCCGGCTCCTCAGCGGGAGCTTGAAGCCCGAGGACTGTGCCGCCCTCAGCCCCGCCCGGCGCCAGGCCTTGTCCCTGGCGGTCAAGGCTCTAGAAATCCTGCCGGTGGTGCAGTCTCTGGAGCTGCCTCGGCCGGTGCCGCCGGATCTGTTCGAGATCAACGAGCCCGGGCCTGAATCGCCGGTCCTGGTCACCGGCAACAGCGAATTTACCCTGTCGGTGGTCACCGGGCTCCTGGCTTGGACCATCAGCCCGTTTTATCTGCTCCTGGTGGATACCCGGGGAGACACGGTGGACATGTCCATGGTCTACCGCAGCTTCACCCCCCAGCGCCTGGACCAGGGGCTTACCACCCATGGCCTGGCCGAAAAGGTTAGGCGCCGGCAGCTCATCATCCCCGGGGTGGTGGCCCCCCTGAAAGAGGAACTGGCCGCCTACACCGGCTGGAATATTCGGGTGGGACCCATCTGCATAGCGGAATTGCCCCTGTTCTTAGGGGAGGCCGACTGGCAGCCGCCGGAGGAATCCTGACCGGGACCCAGGGAAATTTTGGTCCACGGTTGCTTGCCTCTCCCTCCGAGAAGTCTTACTATTAAACAAATTGCGTGTGCAAAGAGGCGGCTGATGAAGACGATCCTGGTGGTGGATGACGACGAGGCGATCCGGACTCTTTTGCAGGAGGAACTGGAGGAAGAGGGCTATAAGGTATTGATCGCCACCAATGCCCGGGATGCCTTAAAAATGGTGGCAGCCGAACCCCTGGACCTGGTCATTTTGGACATCCGTATGCCCGGCATGGATGGGCTGGAGGCCCTGCCCCGCATCCTGGGGATCAAAGAGGGCCTGCCGGTGATCATGAACACCGCCTATTCCCAGTATCAGGACAGTTTCATGAGCTGGGCGGCGGACGCCTACGTGGTGAAATCTTCCGATCTCACGGAACTCAAAGAGAAGATTAAAGAGCTGATAAATAAATGACGGACACGTTGAAGAAACTCACCACCATCATCATGGCCGGAGGCAAGGGCGAACGCCTCTTTCCCCTGACCCGGGACAAGGCCAAACCGGCCATCACCTTCGGGAGCCTGTACCGGATCATCGATTTTACCCTGTCCAACTGCCTCAATTCCGGCATCCGCCGCATCTACGTGCTCAGCCAGTACGGCAGTTTTTCTCTGGACCAGCACCTGCGCCAGGCCTGGGACATCATGCACCCGGACCTGGACGAGTTTATCTACTCCATGCCGCCCCAGCAGATCATGGTGACCCGCTGGTACCGGGGCACCGCCGACTCCATCTTCCAGAACCTCAACCTCCTGGAGGCCGAGCGCCCGAGGCACGTGTTGATCCTGTCCGGCGATCACATCTACAAGCTCAATTACCGGGAGATGCTGGCTTTTCACCTGCGCCGGGGCGCCGACCTGACGGTGGCCGCGGTCATGGTGCCCCGGGTGGAGGGCAGCTCCTTCGGCATCCTCAAGGTGAACGCCGCCGGCGAGGTGGAGAATTTCCTGGAAAAACCCGCCGACCCGCCGGGATTGCCCGACAATCCCGATTTCTCCCTGGTGTCCATGGGGGTCTACATCTTCAACGCCGAGGTCCTGGTGGAGGAGGTCATCAAGGACGCCAAGCACAAGGCCAGCAAGCACGATTTCGGCGGCGACATCATCCCCCAGATGGTGGGGCGGAAAAAGGTGTTCGCCTTTAATTTCCAGGACCCGGCCAGCGGGGAGCCCCGCTACTGGCGGGATATCGGGCTTCTTGACGCCTACTTCAAGGCCCACCGGGATCTCCTGGGCGCTACACCCACCTTCGAGTTATTCGATCCGGAGTGGCCCATGCGCTCCCGGCCCCAGCTGCTGCCGCCCAGTAAATTTATTACCGGGGGCCAACCGGTGACGGTGGAGGATTCCCTCATCGCCTCGGGCTGCATCATCGAAGGGACCGTGGCCCGGTCGATCCTCTCCCCCGGGGTCAGGGTGGGGGCCGAGGCAACGGTGGAAGACGCCATCCTGTGGGACGGGGTGGTCATCGGTCCCCGGGCCAAGGTGAGGCGGGCGATAATCGAAGATAAGGTGCGGGTGCCGGCAGGCTTTTCCATCGGCTACGACCCCCAATGGGACGCCTCCCGCTTTCACCTCACCGAAGACGGCATCGTGGTGGTGCCTAATAACGCCATCCTGGAGGATTAAAGATACTAAATTGCTTGATTTCTGAGTCATTGCGTGCTTGATTTGGACAAAATATTATATTTTGTCCCTTTTCTAACTTAGTACCCTATCCATGGATGGTTTAAGAAGTGTATAAAAATTGGACTCCTCCAGAAAAGCATCCAATTTCTATTGATAGGGCTAAGAAATTATTGGCTGGTGATCTTGGAGATGTTTATTTAGGCATTCTTATGGGATGCTGTGTTCCAATTTATTGGTTCCGGCTCAATAAAGAAAATCCCACAATATTATATAATGGCACGGTTACATTGTTGAAAACACCAAAAAAGCTTATGGGTGTTACGGCCTTACATGTGTTGAAGCGCTATGAAAAAGACTGTCAAGAGCAGAAAGTAAGGCTTCAATTACTGAATGAAGCTTATGACGACCTTTTAGAGAGAGTTATTGCAGTTTCCAATAGGCTAGACATTGCTACCTTTGATTTTGATGAAAAACTCCTTAAAAAAATGGGTAAAGAGATAATTCCTTTAACCTCATGGCCGCCACAGCCGCCTGAAGAAGGCAGAGGTATTATGCTTGCCGGATATCCAGGTTTTGATAGGTTGGAACCTAAAAAACTTAAGGCCAATTTCGGGCTTTTTACGGCAATCGGCATAGCAAGAGTTGTAACCAATGAGCAAATCACATGGGCAATTGATCGAGAGTATTTTGCTCATATCCCAAAAGTTAGAGAACTCCCACCTAATCAAGACCTTGGCGGTATAAGTGGTGGCCCGCTAATCAGCTGGTTTGAAACTCCTAATTATGTATCTTATTATAAATTGTCCGGCATAATCTCCGAGGCTAACGCGACTTTAGAAAACGTTGTAGCAAAGCGAGCAGATTACATTAATGATGATGGAACTATTGATAAAAAATATATGTCTTAACTTCTCATGATGCGTCTCCAAGCCCAACGCGCCAAAGGCTCCCTGACCCCCACCCGTCTCTACCTGGTGCGCCACGGCCAGGTGGCCAACGGCCATACCGACCGGTACCACGGCAACAACGATATCGGCTTGTCTCTCCGGCGTCTTAGCCGCTGAATTTTTTGAGGTTATGTGCTATACCATAGGCGAGGCTTTGACCATGCCAAGTGAACAGAAAATCAAACAGAATTTGCGGGCTGTCGAGAACGCCATTGCCCAGCAAAGGCTGGAAGGGTTGGAAGTCCCGCCCGACATCATCGCAGCGATGCAACGAGCCGCCAGGGGCGAGATCGAGATTGAGGAAGGTATCCGCAACACCATCCGCAAGTTTGCACATGGCAAAATACGAGGGCCAAGACCATTACCTTGATCCCGTAACCGGAGTTCTCAAAAACAAACTCGGGATCAGTGAGGAAGAAGAGTTAAAAGCCGCTGAAGCCTCTTTGGTGGCGTGGCGAAGCTATCAACTTGTCGAAAAGCCTATCCAGGGGCATTTCGACCTCAATCATCTTAAAGCAATTCATCAGCACTTATTTCAAGACGTGTACGAGTGGGCCGGTGAACTGCGGGACGTCGACCTTACCAGGGACAACAGCTATTTTGCCAATCACCGATACATGATCGAGGCGGCCGGTCTGATCTTCGTAAAGTTGGCGGAAGAGAATTCCCTACAAGGAATGGACGCCGCCGACTTCAGTACGCGTGCTGCCTATTATCTCGGGGGGATCAATGCCCTGCATCCGTTCCGTGAGGGGAACGGCAGGGCCCAACGGGAATTCATCAATCATCTGGCTTACAACAACGGTTATTTAATCGACTGGACGAGCATCCGTGAAGAGGACATGATTCAGGCATCGATTGAGTCTTTTCATCGGGGAGACAATTCGAAGTTTGCCGCTTTCATCCATGATAATTTGCGGGAACTTCCGGTATCCGATCCCGATGAGAAGGTCCGTCCAAAATAAACTGAAAATATTATCATGCGTCTCCAAGCCCAACGCATCAAAGGCTCCCTGACCCCCACCCGGCTCTATCTGGTGCGCCACGGCCAGGTGGCCGACGGCCATACCGACCGGTACCACGGCAACAATGACATCGGCCTGTCCGATAATGGGGTACGACAGTTTGAAGACCTGGCGGCGCAGCTTAAAGGTGTTCCCCTGGCCGGCATCTATGCCTCTGACCTGACCCGCGCCCGGACCGGGGCTGGCAGGACATGCCGTTCCGACTTTTCAGAAAGTCCGCCATTGTGGTATCATTAAACAATTATGAGTACAGGATCGGCACCTCCCGAAGATTTTGTGAGCCTCTACCGCCGGGCCTTTGAGGAATACGGGGCCTCCGCCTTGTGGAGCAGCCGTCCCGTGCCTAATCCGAGCTGCGAGGATGCGCTGGCCATTACCCGGAGTTTGCGCGTCGAAGGCGACCTGAAGGCCCGCCACCTGGCCGAGCAGATCGAGCAGGCGTGCCGTGCCGCTGTCTAAACTGCAAGAGGACATCCTGACCCTGCTGGCGGCGCACCGCGACCCGGAAAGCTACGTGGCGGGCAGTACGCCCCTGAACCGGGACGCCCCTCGCTATTCCGCTGACATTGATATTTTTCATGACCGCGAGGCACGGGTTGTCCGCGCCGCTGAAGAAGATTGCGCTTTTCTGCAGGCGCATGGTTTTTCCCTGCAATGGCTCCGGCGGGAATTCAACTTTTACTCAGTTCTCCTGCGGCGTGACGACGAGGCCACCAAACTCGAATGGGTGGTTGATAGTGACTTCCGGTTTTTTCCAGCCCTGCCCGACGAGCTTTTTGGTTATATGCTCCATCCAGTCGACCTGGCCACGAACAAGGTTATGGCTGCCGCCGGGCGTCGGGAGCCGCGGGATGTGGTTGATTTGGTGATGATTCACGAACAGGTTTTGCCACTGGGAGCGGTGGTCTGGGCGGCGGTGGGCAAATCGTTGGGTTTCACGCCCGAAGGACTGATCAACGAAATACGCCGTCTGGCGCGCTATACGGAGGCCGATTTTCGCCGCGTGGCCAGTGACCCGCCGGTTGATCCCGCCGCGACCATGGTCCGATTTCGGCAGGCTCTGGACGAGGCCGAAGCCTTTGTCACGCGCATGCCAACCGACCAGGCGGGGCTGCTTTTCCTGAAAGACGGCCAGGTGGTGCAGCCCGATCCGGACCGTCTAGGCGATTACATCACCCACGGCGGGCAACGGCGCGGCCATTGGCCGACCAGCACCGAAATCTCCGCGGCTATGCTGGAGCACTATAAAAAGAAGCGGCCCACCCCTGAGGCAACTTGATATGATGCGCGTTGCAGCCATGGCAGCCAAAGCTTCCCTGACCCCCACCCGTTCCCAAGTACAACTCGGGAACGAGGGGAATAACGCTATCCTGGAGGACTGAGTCGCATGAGTTCCATGGCTGCCGCCGCTAAGGGGTCCCTGACCCCCACCCGCCTCTACCTGGTGCGCCACGGCCAGGTGGCCGACGGGCATACCGACCGGTACCACGGCAACAACGATATCGGCCTGTCCGATAACGGGGTGCGCCAGTTTGAAGACCTGGCGGCGCAGCTTAAAGGCGTTCCCCTGGCCGGAATCTATGCCTCGGACCTGACCCGGGCGCTCACGGGAGCGGAGATCATCAGCCGGGGGCGCGACTTGGCGCCGCAGACCATCCCGGAGTTCCGGGAGGTCCATTTCGGGGCCTGGGAAGGCCTGAGCTTCGCCGAGATCGCCGAGCGCTACCCTGCCGACCTCCAGGCCCGTTTCCGGGACTTGACCAGCTTCCGCATCCCCGGGGGCGAAAGCCTCCTGGACGTGAGCTCCCGGGTCCTGCCCCGCCTCAATGACCTCATCAATGAGCACCTCCAGGAGGCCCTGATCATTGTGGCCCACGCCGGGGTCAACCGGGTCATCCTCAGCGAGGCCCTGGGCCTGCCCCTGGACCACCTGTTCCGCCTGGACCAGAACTACGGCTGCCTCAACGTCATCGACTACTTCCCCGACATGGCGGTGGTGCGCCTGATCAACGGCGGCGTCAACGGCGTGGCCGCGGGATAATATTTCTCCCCTCCGCGCCAGGAAGGCGGTTCGATAGGCCACTCCCTACCAACGGTTATTTCCACACGGACACACCGGAAGATCAAAGATGGATAGTGTTGGTGGGGGGGCCGTCCCTGGCGGTCATAGCGGTTGGCGGGCGGGGACGCCCGCCCCAGCGGGCTATTTTCATATAAATTCGCCCACCCCCAACAATTTTTTGTAGGGGCGGACCTGCGTGTCCGCCGGGCCGGGAGGCGGGTGACGTGGACCCGGGGCACCGGAGTCGACCCGGGCCGGCGCAGGCCAGGGCCAGCGAGAACCCGGCGGGGCCGGCCAACAAACAGCATGTATGGATAGAGTATCGAAGCATTTTGGCGGGACTCAAAGGAGCGTACAGAGGGCAGTGAGCTGCAATTTTCTCTATTCTTGACCAATTCGGTCGGCGTACTAAGAATAATCATTTCCCCCCTAATGGAGATGCTTCATTTTCCGGTTTTAAGAAGGTATCCACCACCACTATGGTCACGCCATGGGCTTTGAGGATCAATTTTTCCGCCAGGGTTTTGCACCCCAGCCAGCGTTTTAAGAAGGGCAAGGGGCCTGGCTTGCCGATAACGATGTGTCCTACCCGATATTCCCTGGCAAAGTGCAAGATGGTCTCCACCACATCCTCACCCTTATAGGGGAAGACCTGGGCCCCCAGTTGCTTGGCCAGGGTCAGGGTATCGGCAACCTGGCGCTGAATGGCCGCATCAATGGTGGTGGGCTCTTCCCGGGGTGTCTGTACATAAACCGCATACCAGTTGGTGTTGAGACGGCCGGCCAGGCGGGAGCCGTAGCGTAACAGGGCCGCGGTATTGGGGCCCCGAGAACTGAGGCAGACCATCACCTGGTCGGGAGAAATACCATGTTCTTCCTCCGGTTCGCGGCGGCGCTTCCGGTCAATTTGCGACGCAAGTTCCCGAAGGGTCAATTCCCGCAACTGGTCCAGATTGGTGCGTTTGAAAAAGTTCTCCAAGGCTGTGGATATCCGCTCCTGGGGATAAATCTTACCTTCCCGCAGCCGTTTCAGTAAATCCTCCGGGGCCAGGTCCACGTTGACCAGTTCATCGGCTTCGGCGATCACGGCATCCGGGATCCGCTCATGGACCTTCACCCCGATCTCGGCCTCCACCGCGTCATAGAGGCTCTCAAGGTGCTGGATGTTGAGGGTGCTGATGACATGAATACCCGCGGCCAGGAGGTCCTCCACATCCTGATAGCGTTTGGCGTTCTTGCTGCCGGGGACATTGGTGTGGGCCAGTTCATCCACCAGGGCCACCTCGGGCCGCCGCGCCAGGACCGCGTCCAGGTCCATCTCCTCCAGGATGATGCTGCGATAATGCACCTGGCGCCGGGGGACGACTTCCAGGTCGGTAATCAGTTCGGCCGTCTCCGCCCGTCCATGGGTCTCCACCAGCCCCACGACGACATCGACCCCCTCTTTGAGCAGGCGGTGTCCTTCCTTGAGCATCTGCCAGGTCTTTCCCACCCCCGCCCCGTAGCCGAGATAGACCTTCAGCTTCCCGCGCTGGGCGCGGCGGATCAGTCGCAGGAAGCTGAGGGGTCTCTCCTCTACCATGTTATTTGGCCGAAAGCGCGTCCAGCGCCAAATTTAGCCGGAGCACATTCACCCCGTGCTCTCCCAAGAAGCCTAAATCAGGTCCCTCGGTAAAATCTTGCATCAGTCTTTTAACCTTATCGGCACTCACCTTTCTGGCTTGAGCCACGCGAGGGGCCTGAATCTCGGCATTACGGAAACTTATGTGCGGGTCCAGGCCGCTGCCGGAAGCGGTCACGGCGTCAGCGGGAACCAGCGTTGCCGCCGGCAGGTTATTCTCGGTGCGATATTTATCCACCCGCTCCTTGACCTGATCGGTGAGCTTCTGGGACAGAGGCCCCAGGTTGCTGCCGCCGGAGCTGGCGCCATCATAACCTATTTCTCCGGCCGCCGAGGGCCGGGGGTGGAAATACTGGGGCCCGCTAAAGTTCTGGGCTATCAAGCCGCTGCCCAAGATCTTGCCCCTAAATTCCACCAGGGAGCCGTTGGCCTGGCTGGAAAAGGCGACCTGGGCGATGCCCCAAACCACCAGGGGATAGATGCCGCAGAGGATAACCACCAGGGCCAGGGTGGCCAGCACCGATACTTTGACTTCCTGTAACAGTTCTTGGGGTTTCATGGTCTCTTCTCTCTCAGGCAAGATGCAGGGCGACAACAATCAAGTCGATGAGCTTGATGCCGATAAACGGCACGATCACGCCGCCCAGGCCATAGATTAACAGATTGCGCCGCAGGACCGCCACGGCCCCCAGGGGGCGAAACTTGAGGCCTTTTAGCGCCAGGGGAATCAGGGCAATAATAATCAAAGCATTGAAAATCACCGCGCTGAGGATGGCGCTTTCCGGCGATGCCAGTTTCATGACATTGAAGGGGGCGATTTGGGGGAAGGTAGCCATCAGCATAGCGGGGATGATGGCAAAGTACTTGGCCACATCATTGGCGACACTGAAGGTGGTCAGGGCCCCCCGGGTCATGAGGAGTTGCTTGCCGATTTCGACGATTTCGATGAGCTTGGTGGGGTTGGAGTCCAGGTCCACCATGTTGCCGGCTTCTTTGGCCGCCTGGGTGCCGGTATTCATGGCTACCCCCACGTCGGCCTGGGCCAGGGCCGGGGCGTCGTTGGTCCCGTCCCCGGTCATGGCCACCAGGTGCCCGGCAGCTTGCTGGCGCCGGATCAGGGCCAGCTTGTCTTCCGGCTTCGCCTGGGCCAGAAAATCGTCCACCCCGGCCTCCTTGGCGATGACCGCGGCGGTCAGCGGATTGTCGCCGGTAATCATGATAGTGGTGATCCCCATGGCCCGGAAGCGCCGGAAGCGGTCCGGCAGGCCGCCCTTGACGATGTCCTTGAGATAGACCACCCCGAAGACTTTTTCGGCGCTGGCCACCACCAGGGGGGTGCCGCCCAGGGAACCGACGCGCTGAATCTCGGCGTCCACCTCCGGGGGCATCGGCTGGCCGACGAACTCCTGGACCGCGTCGGCGGCGCCTTTGCGGTACCGGTCGCCGTTGTGGTCTATACCGCTCATGCGGGTCTTGGCGGAAAAGGGGACGAATTGAGCGTTGGGAAATTCGTGCAATTCCCGGCCTCGCAGGCCATACTCCTTGGCCAGCACCACGATGCTGCGCCCCTCGGGCGTCTCATCGGCCAGAGAGGCGAGCTGCGCCACGTTGGCTATTTCTTTTATATCAACGCCCGGGGCCGGGAGAAACTCCACCGCCTGGCGGTTGCCCAGGGTGATGGTGCCGGTCTTGTCCAGCAAGAGTACGTCCACATCACCGGCGGCCTCGGCGGCCCGGCCGCTCATGGCCAACACGTTTTTTTGCACCAGCCGGTCAATCCCCGCGATGCCGATGGCGCTCAGCAGGCCGCCGATGGTGGTGGGGATCAGACAGACCAGCAGGGCGGCCAGGACCGGCACGGAGAAGGCCACCCTGGCGTAAGTCCCGAAGGGTTTTAAGGTCACAATAACCACCAGAAAGATGATGGTCAGGGCCGCCAGCAGGATGGTCAGGGCGATTTCGTTGGGGGTCTTCTGGCGGCTGGCGCCTTCGATAAGACCGATCATCCGGTCCATGAAGCTCTCCCCCGGGTTGGCGGTGACCCGTACCACGATTTCGTCGGAGAGCACCCGGGTACCGCCGGTGACGGCACTGCGGTCGCCGCCGGCCTCGCGAATAACCGGGGCGGATTCCCCGGTAATGGCCGACTCATCCACCGTGGCCGCGCCTTCGATAACCTCGCCGTCCGCGGGAATCATCTCACCGGCCTTGACCACGAAGATATCGTCTTTACGCAGGGACTCCGCCGGAATGGTTTCAATGGCGCTGTTGGAGAGACGCCGGTTGGCCAGGGCCTGGGTGCGGGCCTTCCGCAGGGTGGCCGCCTGGGCCTTGCCCCGGCCTTCGGCCATGGCTTCCGCAAAGTTGGCGAATAACACGGTGAACCAGAGCCAGAGGGCAATTTGCAGGAAGAATCCGAAGGCCCCGCCCTGCAAGGGGGTGTAGAAGAGCTTGGCGGTGGTGACCAGCGCGCCCACCATGGCCACGAACATTACCGGATTGCGCCCCATCAGGCGCGGATCCAGCTTGCGGAAAGAATCCCAGATCGCCGGGATCAGAATCGTCTTATCAAACAGGGAGCGAGCTTTTATTTTTGCAGCCATGGTCATGATCCTTAGAACAATTTCTGGGAATTAATCATCAAGAAGTGCTCTACAATGGGGCCGAGACTGATGGCCGGGAAGAAGGTCAACGCCCCGACGATGAGCACGGTGCCGATGAGCAGGAAAACGAAGGTGGGGCCGGAGACCGGAAAACTGCCGGCGCTTTGGGGAATGGTCTTCTTGGTCCCCAGGCTGCCGGCCAACGCCAGTACCGGCACAATAAGCAAGAAGCGCCCGATGAGTGTGGCCAGGCCCAGGGTCAGGTTGTACCAGGGGGTATTGCCAGATAATCCCGCAAAGGCGCTGCCGTTATTGCCGATACAGGAAGTAAAGGCGTAGAGCATTTCGCTGAAGCCATGGGGACCGGCATTGTTCAAGGCCTTGACGCCCCATTGGGTCGAAGCCGCCAAGGCGGTGAAGCCCAGCAGAAAGACTATGGGCACCAGGATGGCCAGGGCCGCGACCTGGACGTCAAAGGACTCGATCTTTTTACCCAGGTATTCCGGGGTGCGGCCCACCATGAGGCCGGCCAAGAAGATGGTCAGCACTACGAAGACCAACATCCCGAAGAGGCCGGCGCCCACCCCGCCGAAGACCACCTCGCCTAAGTGAATATTGAACATCGGCACCAGCCCGCCCAGGGGCGTGAAGGAGTCGTGCATAGAGTTCACCGCGCCGCAGGAGGCATCCGTGGTCACCGTGGCAAACAGGGCAGAATTAAAGATGCCGAACCGGACTTCCTTGCCTTCCATGTTGCCAGCGGATTGGTCAACCCCCAGGGCGGCGAGACGCGGGTTGCCATAAGACTCCGCCCCCCAGCAGATCATCACACCTATCCAGAACAGCAGAAACATGGCGGCCCACACGGACCAGCCGTGTTTCTGGTTTTTTACCATCCGTCCCAGAAAATAGGTCAGGCCGGCGGGAATGATAAAGATGGACAGCATCTGGAGGAAGTTCGACAGCGGCGTCGGGTTTTCGAAGGGATGGGACGCATTGGCATTGAAGAATCCACCGCCGTTGGTGCCCAGCATCTTGATGGCCACCTGGGAGGCCACGGGGCCCGCAGGGATAGTCTGGGTCTCCACCTTGACGTCTGCCATTGCCGGGTTGCCTTGGGCGTCTTTAACCTCCTGACCGCCCGCGTCCTTCGTGGTCACCTGGACGGTATAAGGGTCGAGCACCCTGGCGGTCCGGTAGCCGCTGAAGTTCTGGATCATCCCCTGGGAGACCAGAAACACGGCAAATACCAAGCAGATGGGCAGCAGCAGGTAGAGGCAGCTCCGGGTCAGATCGGTCCAGAAGTTGCCCAGAGTCGCAGCCTTATCCCGGGCGATGCCCCGCACCAGGGCCGCAGCGATGGCGATGCCGGCGGCAGACGAAACGAAGTTGTGAAAGGTCAGCCCCACCATTTGTGACAAATAGGACAGGGTGCTTTCGCCTCCGTAGTTCTGCCAGTTGGTATTGGTGGTAAAACTAGCCGCGGTATTAAAGGCCAGATCCCCGGCTACCCCGCTGAAACCCTGGGGGTTGAGGGGAAGTAAGTATTGCAGCCGCAGGATGAGATAAGTAAGCAGCATGCCCACCACGCTGAAGATCAGGACGGAAACGACATAACCTTTCCAATCCTGCTCTTTGGCGGGATCGATCCCGGCCAGGCGATAAATCAGACGCTCCACCGGCTTTAAGACCGGATCGAGACAGGTCCGGCCTTTCGCATCCAGCACCCGCACCAGATAAAGACCCATGGGCTTGGTGAGGGCCAGCAGGACGATACTGAAAAAAGCCAACTGCAGCCAACCACTGGTATTCATTTTAAGATTCTCTCCTGTTAAAACTTTTGCGGCCTAAGCAAGACTACGAACAGATAGATGATCAGAGCCACGGCCACCAGTCCCACTATCAGGTTTTCCATGTCTTGCCCTCCTTGGCCAGGAAGCCGACATAGGCCAGGCAGACGGCGAAGAAAATGAGCGAAATGGCTATCCACACGACGTCCATAGATCAATAATCTCCTTTCAGGCTGGCTCAGAGTAATTCCGAGCCAGATTCTTTCACCGCCTTGACGGTAAAGCTGAACTTGGTCCCCTTTCCGGATTGGCTGGCGACATTGATAGTTCCGCCGTGGGCTTCCACGATTTCTTTGGCGATGGTGAGTCCCAGCCCCGAGCTGATCTGCTCCTGCCCCGGCACCCGGAAGAATTTTTCGAAGAGGCGCGGCAGGTACTCCGGGGCAATACCGAGGCCGGTATCCTCCACGGCGAAACGGACCATACTGTCCTCAGGCTGGGCCGCGATGGTCACTTGCCCTCCCATCCGGGTGTACTTAAGCGCGTTGCTGAGAAGGTTATCGAACACCAGTTGCAGGCGGGTCGGGTCGGCAAGCACCCGGGGCACGTCTGGGGCCAACTCAATGTCTAAGGTGATCTTCCGGTCCAGGAAAGCAGCTCTCATTTTATCCGTCGCCTGCAGGACCAACTCTTCTACATTGACCGGCTGCAACTTAATCTCTGCCTGCCCTGACTCGATGCGGCTGATATCCAGGAGGTCTTCAATAACCCGATAGAGTCGATCGCTATCCTCCCGGGCCGTAATCAGAAGCTCCATCTGCTGAGGGGATAAAAGACCGAGCTTTTCCTGCAAAAGAACATGAATCGCCAGGCGGATCGAGGTAAGGGGAGTTTTCAATTCGTGTGAAACCGTGGAAATCAGATCGGTTTTTACTTCATCCAGGTGGCGCCAACGCGTCACATCCGTAAGCATCAGGGTCACCCCGACGAGTTGCCGCTCCTGGTCAAAGATTGGGACAGCTTGCGGCAAGAAGAAATGCTCTTCTTCTTTCATAAAAACCTGGATCGCCCCTTCATAACCTTTGGGCCGATAGGGACGTTCTTTACGACAGACACGCCAGAATATCTGGGTGATTTTCTCATTGCCCGCCTCGTCCACCGTTGATTCCGGCACCAACCCAAAGAGTTGCCGGGCCGTTTCATTGGCCAACTCGATTTTCCCACCCGGATCACAAATGGCCACAGCGTCGCTCAGGCTATCCAGAGCCAGTTGGGTCGAACGTTGGGCCCGGAGGAGGTGGGCCTGGTCGCTGCGCCGGAACTCCCGCAGGCTGGCCGCCATCTGGTTGATGGCCTCTCCCAACTGGCCGATTTCATCCTGAGAGCGGACGTTGACCACCAAATCCAGATTGCCCTGCTGGATTTCCCGCACTGACCGGGTCAGACTGGCAATAGGCAGCAAAATTGCCGGCCCCGCCAGGACAGTAAATCCGACACCAATGCCGATACCGATGAACAGCAGGAATAACATGGCCTTCCGGGTCTGGGCGGCCCGTTGTTGCGCCTGCCCGTCCGCGGCCACCATATTGTTCAGGTTCATCTCGATGATTTTTTGGGCCGCCTCCCGGATCTCTTGAGATCGGGGCAAAACTCGGTGGCGGTAGAATTCTCGTCGTTCCCCCAGGTTGGATATTTGGTAGAAATTGCCCAGGTCCCGGCGATAGCTCTTCCAGGATTCCGTCAGCCTGTCATTCAACTCCTGTTCGCCGGGAACGGTGACGTTGCCCTGTTGAAACCGGAGATTCCGGTCGAACTCATCCAGGACCGGCTGGCTTTGCTTGCAAACCTCAGGCCGATCTTCCCACAAACAAAGCTCGGCCTGGCGATCCAGCTTCTCCAGGGCGACCTTCATGTGGTCACAGGCCGCCACGGTGTCAAAGTTCTCCCGCAGGATGCGTTCGATGGCTTGGCTGGACTCATTTAGGGTATGGACGCTCAACACGCCCACGACGGCTACGATCAGCAAGAGGCCGGCGAAGGCAATCACCAACTTGGTTTTGATGCCCATAAGAAAGCGCTCCAATTGGCTGGATAATATGCAATCCGCATGCCTGGGCGTAGTAATCTATAATTGCCTGTAATAGTTGTCTAATTTATAAGTCGGGCTAAGGGGAACTGCGAGGTGGGATTTCAGAACGCACGATCTATCCGGCTCTGAGATTGCAAAATGAAATGGCGGGGTCAAACCCCATATTTTTTCCGCCGGCGCCAAAGGGTGACGGGGTCCATCCCCAGAATCCTGGCCGCCTCTTCCAGCGACTTCGTGGCCGCCAGCACCTGGCGTATATGATTCTCTTCGATGCTCTCCAGAGAAACGAGGTCCCCTACTTTGGGCTCAATTGGCGTCGGCGCCAGATGGAGCGGCATATTCTCCACCCCGATGGTTTCTCCCGTGGAAAGCAGGACCGCACGCTCGAGGACATTACGCAGTTCCCGGACGTTGCCGGGCCAATGGTAATGCTGCAGGACCAGCCGGGTCTCCTCCGTGAAACCCAGAAGGCCGCGATGGTTTTGGCGGGCGAAAAAGGCCAGAAAACGCTCTGCCAGGGGAAAGATATCCTCCTGGCGGTCGCGTAGGGGCGGGACGATGATCTCCACCACGTTCAGGCGATAGAATAGATCTTCTCGGAACCTTCCAACCTTAACCGCCTCAGCCAGATCCACGCTGGTGGCCACGATGATGCGCACGTCGGCCTTGCGGGTTTCCACCTCGCCGACCCGTTCATACTCCTTCTCCTGTAAGACTCGCAGCAGCTTGGCTTGCAGCGGCAGGGGCAGGTCCCCGATTTCATCGAGGAACAGGGTGCCACCTTCGCAGGCAGCGATCCGGCCCAGATGATCTTGCAGCGCCCCGGTGAAGGCCCCCTTGACATGGCCGAAGAGCTCGCTCTCCAAAAGCTCCAGCGACAGCGAGGGGCAGGAAACGACCCCAAAGTTTTTGGCGGACCGGCGGCTCCAGGAATGGATCGCCCTGGCGAGCATGGTTTTGCCGGTGCCGCTTTCGCCGCGAATCAGGAGAGTGGCATCGCTGTCGGCCACCCGTTGCGCCATCGCCAGGGTTTTTTGCATCACCGGGCTGCGGCTGGTCAGGTCCGCCTCCGGAGCTGCCTCGTTGAGGGCTTCCTGGAGCGTCGCCACTCTTTGTTCCAGCGTCCGCACTTCAGTGATCTTGCGGATTAAGAGAAGCAACTGACCGGGAGTAAACGGCTTGGGCAGGTAGTCAAAAGCGCCCCGGCGCATGGCTTCCACGGCAGTATCGATGGAGGCATAGGCGGTGATTACCACTACCTTTATCCAGGGACAATATGCCCTCAGGGTGGGGATCAATTCCATTCCTGATTCCGTCCCCAGGCGCAGGTCAACCAGCGCCATATCAAAGAATCTGCGTGAAGCCTCAGCCAAAGCGTCTTTAAGATTGCTCACGGCCACCACGCGCTGACCCTCGGCCTCTAAAGCGATCGCCAGGGTTTTGCGAATGTTGGGTTCATCATCGACGATGAGAATTGACAGACCAGGGGCCATAAGAAGATCCGGATAAACTATTTAGGTGACATTATAACTCAGGGGTTAACTCACGGACCATATACGGCCTTCCATTTAATAAATCTTTGGACTCATCTTCTACAGTCAGGGGCCTCATGCTGGGGCTAACTAGTTGAAAATACGTAGTCGGAAGGCAGTTTTGGGAAAAATGTGATGCCAACAAAATATGGCAAACCTTTTAAATAATCTTGATATAAATAGCTTTTAGTGGAAATAATGCGCTGTCCTGATGTAGGGGGCCCGCATGTTTGTGAGAGTAAAAGGCAAGGAACCCAATCGGTATCTCCAAATTGTGGAAAACCGCCGCGAGGGCAAGCGGACCCTGCAACGGGTCGTGGCCACCCTAAAAAAACAGGGTAAATGCTGCCACAAAACGGTCCCATATAAAGAAATCTCTTTACAATTAATATTAAGGTTTGTATATGTGTAAAAAAAGCTGACCGTTTATTCTTTACCTTACAGCGATGTGGGTTTGATCCCAAGAGGTAGCCGGATAAATTGAAGACCACGGTCAATTAAAGTCACTCCATATCAACTTGATAGGCTGGCTATCGTCTCGCTTGAGAGTTAGCCTTCCATCCGGGGGATTGCCGTGACCGGAGTCCTTTCTCTTACCAACGGGCCAGCAAGCAAGCCCGCCCCCTCCCCTGATGAAAGTCGCCTCAGCCGCGCCGCCTTGATTTGCATTCCCACCAAGATAAGGAAAAATTTTTTCTGGGCGTTCCAAATAGAGGCCCTGGACACATACAGCCAACTGGCGGATGAATGAGGCGGGGCAATGCCATTGACGCTTCTCGGAGTTTTTGCCTTCGCCGGTTCATGATTTTTGGGGTCTCAAAGTATTTTTAACAATCTTCCGCGAAACCATGGGAAGGTTTCGCTCCCTACCCCGAAATTCCTTTCCGGCTCAGCATCATCATCATCTTCCCGCCACGGGGGCAGGTCAGCTTGATCTTTTATCGGTCCGGGGTGCAGTGCCATCACCTTTAGGGAGGTCGGCATGAGAAAGAGGACAAGGTGGTTCCCCTTGGTTTTGGCGTATGGGGGGTTATTTCTGTGCCCTAGCCTGAGTTTTGGGTCCGGTTTCGCCCTTTATGAGGCCGGCGCTCGCAGCAGCGCCCTGGCAAATACGGTGGTGGCCCGAGCCGATGACCTTTCGGCTATTTTTTACAACCCCGCGGGCCTCACCCAACTTCCGGGATTACAAGTAATGGGGGGGCTCAATGCCTATTTCCCCCGAACTGAAATTGTCACTCATACCGGACCGGTTGCCACTCGCAACCTGATGGAAACCAACGGTTTTATTTCACCTCATTTTTATACCTCATACCAAGTTTCCAACCGAGTTTCCTTAGGGCTGGGGATCTTCTCTCCCTTTGGACTTGGAACCAAATTCGCCTCCGGCTGGCCTGGAAATATCAACAATATCCAGACCTTCATTCAAACTGTGACCATCAACCCCACCATAGCTCTGAAAGCGACGGATTACCTTTCTTTTGGTGCGGGTATAGACATAATGTACTTTTCTCTTGATATGAAACGGGTGCTTCCCCTACCGCTCATAGGACCACAGGAGGTTGCTATAAATGGGCATACCTGGGGTCTTGGTTTTAATCTGGGTCTCCTTTTCACACCATTGGACTATCTATCCGTCGGCCTTTCCTATCGCAGCCAAGTTAAGCAGAAAGTGGATGGCGCGTCGTATTTCCATCCTGTCAACGGCCTTGATGCCGCGGTTAGTGGGAGCGTCATTCTTCCTGATATGATTTGTTCAGGAATTATGGTGCGGCCCTTTAAGAACTTATCAGTGGAAGCGGGTCTCATCTGGACCCATTGGGGATTGTTTAAAAGGATCGACTTCAAGTTTGACAATCCCCTGGGGGTTTTATCCGAGCAGAAAGATTGGCATGATACCTGGCGGGCCCAACTGGGGGTCGAATATAAGCTACGCGAGTGGCTTGACCTGCGGGCCGGATATGCCTTTGAGAATGAACCGATGCCGAACCAATATGCGGATTACCTGGTGCCTACCGCCGGTCACCGCCACAACTTTAGTTTGGGAACGGGATTTCATTGGCAGGCCTGGACCTTAGATCTTGCCTATACGTTCATACTGTTGCCGGATAAAACCGTCAACAACTCCCAGTCGATCGGGGTTCTCCCCTCAGACTTCCAGGGCAGGCGGGCGCAATTGTTAAGTGTCAGTCTTTCCTATAAGTTTTAACTCTGAGGATGAAATTATCAGCTTGACCATCGCCGCCATGGGCAAATATGCCATGAGCCGGATTCCGGCAAAAAAGAATTGATGGCCGGGCTAAGGAAGTTGCCCATGCCCCGGTTTTTAGAAAGCCACCAGTTAAGCCCAGGCAAATATTTTCCGGCAGGCGGCCAGTTCTTCCGAGGTAAGGAAATGACTGTATATTCTGGCATCTACGTGCTTGGCGATACTTTCCGCCTTGTGAAACCAGGTGGGATTATAAGGTAATAGCGAACACCTCTTAGCGCCTAGCTCTTGTAAAAGTTGGGATAGGGCCTGCAAGTTCTCCAAAGTCGCGGTAAATCCCGGGATAAGGGGTATGCGGAGGAAAACCCTCTGCGGGTTTTCCTCTAAGAGACTATGCAGATTGGCAAATATTTGCGAGTTATCCTGACCGGTATATTCCCGATGCTTCTTGCCGTCGGCCACTTTCAAGTCCATCATGACCAAGTCAACCTGCGGCAGGAGCTTCTGCCGGAATTCTTCCCATAAAAAACAGCCATTGGTTTGCAGGGCCGTGTGAATACCCAGTTCCTTTAGCGGGCCCAAAATTTCGGCACCATAATCCAAGAACAGAGTTGGTTCTCCCCCGGACAGGGTCACTCCTCCCCCAGAAACCTTGTAAAACATCCGGTCCTGCAATAAGATCTCCAGCAATTCGTCAACGGCATAAAAGCGTCCGATCAACCTCAAGGCCTTGCCGGGGCAGGCCTCCACACAGTTACCGCAGCGGGTACATTTTTCCCGGTCAATCCTTGCGGGGTTTTCCAACTGGCAGGCGGAAACCGGGCAGGCTTCGACACAGTCCCCGCAGTTTATACAGTCTCGCGGGTAAAAGCCGATTTCCGGGTCTGGATCAAGGGATTCTGGATTATGGCACCACAGACAACGAAGGTTGCACCCTTTCATAAAAACCGTGGTGCGGATGCCCGGGCCGTCATCCAGCGCGTACCTCCTGATGTCGAAGATTAGGGGTACCGCCGCAGTCATGGCAGCGGGTGCAAGATCAGGTGGTTGGCCAGGTACCCGAATTTGTATAGTAAGTTCAAATTGCCTTCCACAACTATCTCATGGTTGAGAATACTTCTCAAGATGTCCTTTTTCAGGAAATCACGCTTCGGAGCAGGAGAAGGAAGCAAGAAATTGCGCAGGCAATCGCCATCCTGAAAGGTTACCGTCAAATCGGCCGGCGGCGGATTATGAGGATTAATGCGCATATTCCCGTCGGCAAAAGATACCACAGTTTCAATATTCTTTTTTTGATCTTGGAACCGGTAAGTCCCCTGGAACTCTTCAATATTCTTATGGTATTCCGCGTCAAGGGTTAGGGGGTTTTCCAGTTTAAATTCCATGAAATTGAGTAGGCCCTCCAAAAAATCCTGGGTCGCCCTATCGTCAAGCATTTTTAAGAAATCCCTGACGGGCGCCGGCGTCCTATGGATCCCCTCTCCGAACCAGTTTGCTGCACCCCTTACGATATTCCCCAATCCCGTGACCGCCCGCGCCACAAGGCCGGGCTCAGGTTCGGTCTCTTCTTTCCTCTGGTAGTAAGGGTATCCAATTTCCTGCTTCATCCCCAGGTCGTACTCCGCCCGGTTGATGATTTCCTGCTGCATCTGGGGGTTGAGGTCCTTGAAATAGGCGGTGTATCCTGACACTCGCACCAACAGATCCCGGTATTCAGGGTTTCTGGGGTCCTGGGCCACTTCCTCCAATTTCTGCCGATTCATGATATTGAACTGCACCTGAAGGCCCCCGGGTGAACCGTCGGCTTTCAGAAAGTAGCCTTGAATGGTCTGGGACAACAGCGCCGGAGTAGTGGTGGCGGTAGGGGGAAATTTCAGATTCAAGGCCTGGCCGTTGGTGATCTTCGTATGGTCCAGCGAGGCAATAAAATTGAGGCAGGCAGGCAAGACCGGCGCCGAGCCCGACATTGGGGTGATGCCGCTGGCGAAAGACTCCCCTTTCTTCCGGCCGCTGGGCAGAGCCTCCATAAGCATGCCGAAGCCCGCGTGGTTGGTCATGGTCCAGTACCCTACGGTGTACTTGCCGCCCTCCCGGTAGTGCTCTTTGCTCTGAAAGGTATTGTGCAGGAATTCCATCAGCCATTTGGCAGTATCCTTGGCCAGGGGGCTGCCCTTGCCGTATTTATGCGGGGAGTTTTTTACCTTGGCGTGCAGATTCTGATAGTCCTTCCCCCAATCGCTTTCAATGGCGGCAATCATCTCGGCCATGGCACTCCCGTTATTGGGGAAACCGAATTCCTGGATGGCCGTCAACGAGTCCACCACATCTGCCAATCCGATGATGGTCGCGCCCGAGAAGTTATACGTGGCGCCTCCCCAAATGACATCCTGCCCATTTTCCATGCACCCCTCCATCAGGGCGGACAGCATGGGGCAGGGGTGCATCTGTTGATGGGTGCGACCGCAGTAATTGTTAAGGGTCACGGCCCGGTCGATGAGCCAGCCCAGCTGCTTCTTCAGGGCGCTCTGGAACTCGTCAAAAGAGTTCATCTGCGCCGCTGGGGTAGTTTTCTCCCCGAAGAGTTCATCTTTCGTCAAACGGTGTTTGCCGCCGAACAGCGTCCGCTCCAGGGCGGATGTGAGGTTGAACAAGATGGCCCCGCTGTGGCCGAACGTCCGGCCGGCGCTGAAGGGCTCCACGCAGCCGATGACGCCATAGTCCCTGGCATCCTGCTCGGTAACATCCTGGCTCTTTAGGGTGTCGATGACCGCCAGGTCGTTGTGAAAACACGGGGTGGCCTTGGTGGCTATATTCACTTCGCACAGCCTGTTCAGATATTCCGGTGGGTTTACGTCCGGATCCGGATAGTACCGGGCATTGACGTTGGGGTCCCGCAAGGCCAGCAGTTCGGTGGCCCTGAGCATCACGTAGGTGAGGTCGTTGACCGCGTCCTTCCCATCCCGGTCCACTCCCCCCAGGGTAATGGCTTGGTTAGAGCCGCTGCCGCCAAAGAGCTCCTCCCCGGCTTCCGGCATCATGGGCACGTGGTCGGCAAGGCTCAGCCAGAAGCAGCCCACCAGCTCTACGGCCTTTTTTGGGGTCAGGTGGCCGTTCTTGATGTCCTCGGCATAGCGTGGGTAGAGGATCTGGTCCAGGCGCCCCAGGGACAGGGCCAGGTTGGCGTTCTCCTGGTGCAGGGAGATTTTGCAGATCCAGATGGCCTGCAGGGCCTCATGGAAAGTCTCGGGTTTTGCCGCCGGCACCTTGCGGCAAATTCTGCTCATTTCCTTGAGTTCGTCCCGGCGCTCCTGGTTCTGTGCCATGCCGGCCTGGCGGTCGGCTTCGTCGGCCAGATGCCCGGCATAGGTGATAATACCTTGGAGAGCCCGTTGCACCGCTTGGTAGAAGTCCTTTTGTTCTTTACTCTTTTCGGGTTTATTCTCCTCTTCCTGGGCTTTTCGGATGATATCCGCCAGCCCCCGCTCCACCACCATGCCGTAATGGGGGATGGTGTGGGAGATGCACTCGGGTTTGCTGACCAGATAGTAGACCAGCCTTTCCTGGAGGGTGGCGCACTCTTTGTCGGATTCTTTTAAGGCCTTCCGGGTGGCTTCCATGATGGTGTCGTTTTTGAGCCAGTAGGGAAAGATTACCGAATTCAATTCCTTAATTTGCTCAGGGGTGATATCAAAGGGGTTCTTCTTCCGGGTCGCAATCGTTTCCAATTCAGGCCAGATGCACAGGGGATAGAGATCGGGATACAAGACCACGCCCAGGGGTTTGGCGGTAGTGGTGCCGGCCAGGAGATTATCCTGGGCAATTATCGGCTCCTTTTTCTCCATAACATACTGATAAAGTTTCCCTGCTTTGAGTTCCGGGGAATCATCCTTGTCCGGCGGTTTATCTAATTTTTCTTTCCAGAAAGTCGTAATGTTTCTGGGAAGTTCCGTGCAGATGGCCGGCTTCCCGGCAAAGTGGCGGTCCCGCATCCGCTGAAGCCGCGGCATAGTCTTTATGGAAATATCCCGAAGACCCAATTCTTCAACCGTGAAGGTTACGTTGCTCATTGTTCCCTCCCTTAGCCTATCGAGGCGGCCCAGGCCTCGTAATTTCGCTTCGGCTCTTTTTCCAACTCCAGATAGAAGACAATAAAGGTCAGGGAATACCAGCCGGTAAACTCGCAGTCCTTTACCTCAAAAGCCGTGTGCTCAAAAACTTTGCGCCAGTTGCCGCTAACGACAGGCCTTTCAACGGATTACTGCTAAAGCTTGCTGAACCCGTTGCGCATAGGTTTCTGAGTTGCACTGGGAAAGGATATGCTGAGTTTCTGCGAGGCATTCCTGAGCCTGTTGGTTCTTGCCAGTGAGCTGGTATAGCAGTCCCAGATCGAACAAGGCGCGACCGTGCGCAAAACTCCTGGCCCCCACATCCTTGCCGACCCTGATGACACTGTTCAAGTAAGCTATGGCTTTGCGCCTGGCGAAGGGAACTTCTTTCATGATAAAACCCAGATTTTTAAAAGCATGCCAAAGGCCCAGGGGGCGGGCGCGAGTGGCTATCTGGAAGTAAATCTCGGCTAAGCAGAGTTCTACGAGGTAGCGAGTGAATAATCTGCCACTGTGCGTGAGTCCCATTAACTCAGCTTTGATCATTTTCAGTCCCCGGGAAAAGTGCCCGGTGGCGATCAGAACCACTCCGTATAAGGCCTGGGCGTGAGTTAACACGTAAATCATGCCAAGATGGCGGCAAGACGGGATGATCTCCTGGAGAATCTTCTCTGCTTCCGGGAATTTTTCATTTTGGACGTGGAAGGAGGCGAGTACCATTTGGGGCCACACAGTAAAGAGAGGATCGTTGGAGATCTCTATGGCCTGACCGCCCCATTCCGTTGCCGTGGAAAAATCCCCGGCCGAGTAATGAGCATAGCTCGTGCAGATATAGCCAACCACAGTGCTGCGCAGGTCTGAGTGACTTTCGCCGGATTCGAGAAGAATTTTCCCGAGTTCAAGGTTTTTTTGGCTATCCCCCAGGAACAGATAGATCGCTGCCAGGCCGCCGAGGGCGATAATAAAGGACATGGGTTCCAAATCATTGCCTTTGGCCAGGACCTCCTCGCCATAGTGAATGCCCTCATCCAGCAGTTTCAGTTCGGCACAGCACCAGATGAGATTGGAGTAGGCCAAGCCAATGGCGGTATTACTCCCGGTCTCTTGGCCCAATTCCAGGGCCTTGATGCTATATTTGTAAGATTCTTTCGGCTTGCCGCTACAGAACAAGTCCAAGCCGAGCCAGGCATAAAAGATCGCCAAAAGTACCTTATCGGAGAGGGATTCCGCCAACGTCTGATATTCAAGGAATAGCTTGGTGAAACCATTGAAGTCGGCACGGTAATAAAATACCAGGGCCCACTCGTTGAGAAAGTCGATGAGCAGCGATCTTTCTTCCTCGGAGTCACCCAGGGTCTGTGCCAGAATCTGGAAGGCCTCCTGGTAATATGTATGCGATTCCTGCACGGCATATTTCTGCAGGCTTTTCCTGCCCGACTCTCTTAAATAATGCACCGCTTTTTGGGAAATATCTTTTTGGGAAAGATCACAGTGCCGGAAATGGTAAGCCAGAGTTTCATAGAATTCCGGAAGCCTATGGCCCATCACCTGCTCGATTCCCGAGCCGATGCGCTGATGCATGATCTGGCGATCTTTTTTGAGCAGGCTGTTATAAACAACATCCTGGATTAAAGCGTGCTTGAAAATATATTCTTGTTTTGATTGAGAAGTTCTCCGCAGCAAGTCAAGGGCTTCCAATCTTTCTAAAAGCTGATCAAGGGTATCGGCATATCGGGTAATGTTCTTGAGAGCCTCATAAGGTACCCTTCTGCCGATGACCGAAGCTTCCTGGAGCAGATTCTTGGCCGCATTGTCCAAGCGGTCTATCCTGCTGGAAATGACGGCGTGGATGGTCGAAGGGATATTAAATTCATTGATGCTCCTGGTGAGTCGCCAGGCACCTTTATCGTCGTGCAACATTCCGGATTCGATCAAAGAATTGATCATCTCTTCCAGGTAAAATGGATTGGTCCCCACCTTTTCCTGGACAAAGGACTGCAGGGCTTCTGGAACCGCAATGGTTTGCAGGATAGAGGCCAGCATTTCTTGAATCTCAGCCGTGGAGAGGTCCTGAATTTGAATTTCCCGATACGACTCCCCCAACTTACCGATCTCAGCTTTATTGAAAATTTTGAAGGGGGGCCGGCAGGAAAACAGAAGAAGATTGCCAGCGAGCGTAAGTACATTACGGTCCTGTTTGCAGATCTCTCCGGCTATAC
>Ga0351885_10203_pt1 | contig 25710 bp, 22 predicted proteins | sample TotcelFGM3001L13_FD_206771 | JGI IMG/M metagenome (GOLD analysis project Ga0351885, IMG submission 206771) | Enriched cells from coal bed in the Powder River Basin, Montana, United States - Total cells FGM rep3 HSBNCT.FGM.300.1.L13 ... | reverse complement strand
CCACTGGCAACTAATTATGGGCCGAACGGTTTTACCTTACAGTCAGGTGTGGGAGGCAGAGAGGCAGCGCTGGCAGAAATTCCGCCGGGCCTTGCGCAAAGAGGACCAGGCCCACCTGGACCGGCTCTTTGAGTCGGCCCGCCTCCACCTCCAGGCCGGGGTGTACGCCTCCAACCCCTGGCCCCTGGAATCCATGTTATTGAGTATGCTCCTGGAACACCAGAAAGACCTGATGGTCTTAAAGAAGCGCCTCGAAAATGTCGAAGCGCCGGACCGCGGCATCAAGACGTAGGGCGACCCGCCGGGTCGCCTCTACAACACGCGCCTTTTCCTTACGAAAAGCTCTCCCAAAATCATCTTACCTAACGTCCATGCAAACCACCGGCTGGCTCTTCGATCTCTATCCTTTAGGCGACCGCATGGTGTTGTGGTTTATCACCGCGAGCGGCCAGCGGCTGCGGCTGACCGATGATTTTCCCTATCGTTTCTACCTGGGTGGGCCTCAGGCGCGGCTTCAGTCCCTGGCCCGGGCCTTGGGACAGAAGGGCTGGCTGCTCCGGGCCTATCCAAGCCGGGGCCGGGATTTGTGGACCGGCCGGGAAATTCCGGTGGTGGCTCTGGAGGTTAAGGCTTACAGCTTCCTGCCCCGGGTGCGGCAGTGGTTGGGGACGCTCCCGGCTGAGGTGGCCCCCTACAATTGCGATCTGGACATCGCCGCCGCCTATCTTTACTCCCGCGGGTACTGGCCCTGCGTCTGGTATGAGGTTGAGACCGAGGACGGGCGCCTGCTCCACCTCGACCCCATGGAGGATGCCTTCGCTCTGGAGTTTTCGGCGCCGCCCCTTACTACCCTCATGCTGAGCCTCACTCGGGACCACCTCATCCCCCTAAGCGCCGGCAACGGCCTGGCGGTGGCCTATGACGGTCGCACCCATGAGCTGGAAGCCCCCGATGCTCCGGGTCTGGTGCGAGAACTGGCTCGCTGGCTCAAAAGCGCCGACCCGGACTTGGTGCTGAGCGACTGGGGGGACGAAGTGATTATCCCCACCGTCTGGCGTTGGAGCCGGGAGTACGGCGCTCCCCTGCCGCTGGACCGGGAGCCGAACCCGGCCCCCCGGCGGTTTAACGGCGGCCGCAGCTATTTTTCCTACGGCCGCATCGTCTATCAAGGATCGTCCGCGCCCTTCTATGGCCGCTGGCACCTGGACCGGCGCAACTCCTTCTACTACCGGGAATCGGGTCTTATGGGCCTGATCCAGATCGCCCGGATCGGACAGATGCCTCTGCAACAGGCGGCCCGGTCCAGCCCCGGAACGCTCATTACCTCCATGCAACTGGCCCGGGCCGTAGCCGGCGGCATCCTCATCCCCTGGCGCAAAGCCGAACCCGAACACTTCAAAACCGCCGCCGAACTGCTCACCATCGACAAGGGCGGCCTCAGCTTCATGCCGCCTATCGGTCTCCACACCCAGGTGGCGGAAGTGGACTTCGCCTCCATGTACCCCACCATCATGGCCATCCACAATATCTCGCCGGAGACGGTCAACTGCCCCTGCTGCGGCGGAACAGAGGCCAGTGGAGCAGTGGCCAGTGGTCAGTGGTCAGTGGTCAGTAGTTTGTTGAATGATGAACACTGCCTGCCCATGGTCCTCACATCAACCCCCGTAGGGGCGACCCGGCGGGTCGCCCCTGCCTGGCATCCCGCCGGCAATGACCCTGTCCCCGAGGCCGGGTATCGGCTTTGCCACCGGCGCGAAGGCCTGGTTCCCAAAACATTGAGACCCATTTTGGCTCTCCGGGAACAACTCAAGGCCCGGGCCCGAGAACTGCCGCCGGAAGCAGCGGCGCCGTATAAGCAGCGTCAGACCGCCTTGAAATGGATGCTGGTCACCTGCTTCGGCTACCTGGGGTACAAAAATGCCCGGTTCGGCAGAATCGAGGCCCACGAGGCGGTGACCGCCTATGGCCGGGACAAGCTGTTGAGCGCCAAGGAGATATTTGAGGCCGCGGGTTTCACGGTGCTTCACGGCCTCACGGACTGTCTCTGGGTCCAAAAGCCATGGTTGGATGATACGGGTTTATGGGAAAATGACCCTGGTTTTGGTGTCACAGGCGTCTCGCCTGTGCAGCGTAAGCTAAACATATATAAATCACCCAAGTCTTATCCCCGCGGAATGAAAATCCCCCCTGCCCCCCTTTTTCAAAGGGGGGTTCAAAGTCTCCCTTTGGAAAAGGGGGATTTAGGGGGATTTGAAGTTTTCACGGCAAAGCCTAAAGCTACCACCAACGATCTTTTCAAGACGACCCGATATGAGGCGGAATTGGCAGACTTGTGCGCCCAAGTCTCCCGAGCCACCGGCGTCAAGCTGGCCCTGGAGGGGGTGTACCGCTGGATCTATTTCATGGCCTCCAAACAGGACCCGCAGCGTCCGGTGGCGACTCGCTACTTCGGGGTTTTTGCCGACGGCTCGCTGAAGGTCCGGGGGCTCATGTGCCGGCGGCGGGACACGCCGCCCTTCGTGCGCCGGGCCCAGGAGGCGCTGCTGACCAAAATGGCCGAGGCGGCGACGCCCGGCGAACTGGCGGCCCTGAGGCCGGAGTTGATGGAGATGGCCGAGGGCTTCCGACAGCGCCTGCGAGAAGGAGGCATCAACCCCCAAGACCTGGTCATTACCCGGGTGCTGTCCCAGCCCGTGGCGGACTACAAAGTGGACACTCCCACGGCCTTGGCGGCCCGTCAGTTGGAGGCCGCCGGCATCCGCATTCAGCCGGGCGAGAAAGTGCGCTATGTCCACAGGGAAGGGAAAAAGGGGCCCAAGGAGTGCCGGATTGCAGCTGCGCCGTTTATCGAGACCCTGGACGGCTATGATACTAAATTCTACCTGGACTTGCTGGAGCGGGCGATGGAGGAGGTGATGCTCAGCCTCAATTCAGAAACATAGGCCCAGGGAAAATTTGATTGACATCGATACCAATAATTGGTTTCACTTATAGTATGGGTTGGACGGTCAAGGTTTCCCCTAGGGCGCAAAAGCAGATGTTCCGCCTGCCCGTTCGCGTCCTTGACCTGTTGCTGCTTTTGGTGCGGGACATCGAATGCCATGGCCCGGTGCGAGGCAACTGGCCTAACTACAGTCAACTCGCCAAAAACCGCCACCATTGTCATGTCAAGAAAGGCAGGCCCACCTTTGTGGCGGTCTGGGAGGTAGTGGAAAAGGAAATAAGGGTGGTGGAGGTGTTGTATGTCGGTAGCCATGAAAAAGCCCCCTACTGAAATGGAAACCACGGAATTAAGACTCATCGGTCCTGCCCTCAAGCGGCAAGAGGCTATTGAGGCGCTCCGGTCACTGGGATTCGTGGATGTGAGCGATTCCGTGGCCTGGCGGGAGTGCTTTCCCAATCTCCCAGATCAGGAGATTCCCGGTAGATGTCTGCGCGGCGCCCGGGTCAGGGAAGGTCTGACCCAAAGGGAACTATCCCGACTGATCGGCGTTCCCCAGCGCCACCTTTCCGAGATGGAAAACGGCAAGCGTCCTATTGGGAAAGAAATGGCCAAACGCCTGGCCCAGGCTCTAAAGGTGGGGTACCGGGTTTTCTTATAAAAATCTGGCTTTACTTACCAGATACAGGGGATAAGACGTTGCCGATTTTGGGCAAATTCAACGTACCCACCAATTTTAAAAAGAGTCTTTTCTTCAATTATTATGCGTAAAATTATTGCTGGAATAAGAACCAGTAAAAATAGTATTAGAGTTACGATATTAAAGAAGAAAATTACTACACCCAAATTGGCTAACATCATGCCGGCGTAGGCCGGATGCCTGATATGGCGATAGGGTCCCGATTCAATAATTTGATGCCCATCAACCTCCCTGACTATATGGGAATAATATTTCCCCAGGGTTTTAATAGCCCAAAGCCGATAAGCAATACCGGCAAGAAAAGTGGTGAAGCCTATAAAATGAAATAAATTTGGAGATTGCCACGCGGAAGTGCACCAGAGGGCCGACAGGAAAACTGCGGCCTGGCCGATGGCATAGAGTTCACAAGTGCCATAATCAGAGGTCTTATTCCCCTTGTTCAATTCCTCTTTAGAAATTTTGGATTCAATCAATATCCAGGCCAAATAAACCGAAGCAAAGATGACGTCGAAATTAGCGATGGAGTTAATCCAGATATTTTGATGAGTTACTCTATACAGCGCTAAAAGACAAATAAGCGCCATAAGGAAAATTGCTAAAATTAATGGGGTGGCGTTTCGGTTAGCCATTATATACTAATTCCTGTAATTAAGAATGGTAGTTACTTAGCATAGTGTAGAACGATAAATAAACTAATCCTCAATTTTGTATTACTTTAACAAAAAGGGGCGGGTTATAAACCCGCCCCTACATGTTCACTGCGATAATAATACGGACTTAGATTTCCAGCCAGGAATCAGAGAACAGGACCTGGCCCATGATAACCCGGGCGGTCTTGGCGTAGTTCTGTTGCTCTTTGGACATGGAAGGGATGTCCACGGATTTGCCGTCCATGATATCGTGAACGATTTTCACGACATCCGGTTTTTTGCCGTTGACCACGTCGGCCAGTTCCTGGTCGAAGGAGTCCACGATGGCGGAGACCATGCCGTTCCTCTGGAGCATGATAACGTAGGCGCGGTTGATGATCGGCCGCAAGTCATCGGGCACGCCGTTGGAGCAGTTGGACAGGCCGCAGGTGGACTTGGAGCCCGGCGCCATATCCTGGAGCATGTGCATGTAATCCAGGGTGGCGATGAGCTGGTTCTGCTGGATGTTCAGCGGCGCGATGATGGGATCGAACCAGATGCGTTCGTTCTCGATATCGTATTCCGCCGCCTTGGCCAGGATTTCGGCGGTGAGCATACCGCGTTCGTTTTCGTCCCGGGGCATGCCCTCGGGGCCCCACATCAGCCCGATCATGTCGGCATCGTACTTCTTCACCAAGGGCATCATGCCGTCCATGCGTTCGGGCCGGGCCATGATGGAGTTGATCAGGGCGCGGCCTTTATGGACCTTGAGACCGGCTTCCATGGCGGCGATGTTGGAGGTGTCCAGGGCCAGGGGTACGTTGGGCACTACTTCCTGGATGGCCTTGACGATCCACTGCATCAGTTCTTCGCCGCCCTTGCGGGCCGGGCCGATATTGACATCAATAAAATCCACCCCGGCCTCGGCCTCTTTTACGGCCAGTTCCTGGAGCGGTTTGGGATTACGGTCCTTCATCGCCTGACCATATACTTTGGTCACCACGTTCAGGTTTTCGCCGATTCGGTAAAATTTACTCATCAGGTGACCCCCTTCTTGACGGTGCTGTCGGTGGGGAAGAAGGCCCCTGCGGCCTTCTTCCCGGATGTCTGAGAAGCTCCCAGGCGAACTACAGGGTTTTCAACAAGGCCGGGATATGGGAGGCTTCCCGCGGCCCGATGAGAACTTTCCAATCGGGCAGTTCCTCTTCCAGGTCACCGCTGATACCTGCGGCATATCCCGGAATGATGAGGGTACGGGTCTTGACCTTATCCAGGATACCGCATTTCTTCACCCACATGGCTACCGAGTCGCCGGAGAATTTCCCGGCGGCCCAGGCGGTCATTACCGACAGGCCCTCGGTGTCTTGAATGATCAGCCAGGTGGAAACCTTGCTGGCCTCGATTTCGCCGGACACGATGAAGTAGGTAAGGGCGAAGTTGGTGGTGACGGCTACCGGGGAATTTTCATCCGGGGTGCCGATCTCGTAGATGCCCGGGGTGATGATCATGGGCTTCTGCGGGTCGGTGAAGATGTTGAGACGGGACAGCAGCAGAGGGAAAATTCCATCGGCGGCCAGGTCATTGACTACTACGATGCCGCCGTATTTGGCGATGAAGACCGCGGCATAGAGCTTTTCCATCATCGGATCGGTGGTCATTTGGGCCGGAACCGTGATGGTGGGGAAGCCGAAAGGCTTGAATCCAGCCGTCAAGGGGGCCCGGCGGATGACGATCTGATCCTGAAGGGCCTGTTTCAGAGCGCGGGCTCCGGTATCGACTATCAGGTCTTTCAGCCCCATGCCGGTGAGCTTGGTGGTGAGTTCCGCCAGGGCGTCATAACCTTCGCCCTTGACCACCAGGGCCAGCCCCATTTCTTTGGCCACGGCGCCCATAGCGTCGGCATTAGCGGCGGTGGCCACACCCAGGGTGGGTTTACGGTCCTTGATCGCCTCGGCCCCGGCCTTAACTACATCGGCTTTGTCGCTGCACAGCAGGATGGCGGCGTCAGTTTTATCCGCCACCTTCTTGGCCAGGGCGGTAAACTTTCCGGCGTCGCCGCTGGCATCGTGAACCACAATCATTTCCGGCCGGAGCAGGAGACCCACCCGGTCGTATTGCAATTTCATGAACTGGTCCAGCTTCTTATCTACTTCGGCGTCGGGTGTGTCGGTGGTAATCAGCCCGGCGATGATGGTGGGGTTGAAGAAGGTTTTTTCATGACGGAACATCACGGTCTCACCGCCGATGGTCTTGACCCCTTCCTTCATCGCCAGTTTGACGGGGCGGATGGGCGGGGCCGAGGCGGCGGCAAGTTTTTCTTTGGCCTCATCGGACACGTAAGGACATTTATCCAACTCGGCCTTGCCGCTGGCCAGGGCCATGGCAAAGGCCAGACAGGTGGGGAAGCCGCATTCCTTACAGTTGGTCTTGGGGAGCATTTTAAAGATTTCAATTCCAGTTAATGCCATCGTCTTTCTCCTTATCCATGGCTGGCGGCCCACGGTGAGTTGCCGGGTGTTACCCATCCCGCCGGGACCTGAAATCAAAGAAGGGCCTGAAGGGGCGCACCTCCAGGCCCCGCAGAGGTTAACCGATAATGGGATCCATTTCCAGAGCCGGGTGCTTCTTCTCGGTCAGGAAGGCCAGGATTTCGTCCTCGGTGACACCCACAGTATCATCGGCAATGCGATCGATGAGATCGGGCATCCCTTCTTCCTCGCCCCGCTTCAGAAGCTGTTCCCGAAGCTCGTCTTTCAGGATTTTGGGCATCCAGACCACCCGCTTCAGTCCGCCGTCGCCTCTGACGAATTTCCGCTGGACGACGTTGTACTTGCTGTGGCCCACAAAGCCCGGGGTGCTTTGGCCGCCGCCGATGACGCCGGCCAGGGTGGTGAACTTCATACCGCAGGGGGTTTCCCCGGTGTAGTCCCGGTTGACCGTCATGATGCCGTTGCACATGGGCAGGACTGCGGAGATGGCTTCGCAGCAGCCGCAGGTGGTCATGGGGTCATAGACCAGGCTGTAGAAGTTGTATTTCTCTACTTTCTGGCGGGAGGCCTTGAACACGAAGTCATTGACTCCCTGCCACATGCCGTATTTCTCGTCGATGGTTTCACCCTTCTGGATGGGCTGGTTGGGGCCGGTGGGGTTGATTTCATTGGAGGCCTTGCAATCCATCCAGTTGTAAGCGCCGCACAGACCCGTCCGCTCCGGGCTGACCACGCAGACGTGGTTGGGGGCGAAGGACTGGCACAGGGTGCAGGAGTAGTAGGTCTCGGTGGTTTCGTCTCGCATGTTCTCCACCCGGGCGTCACGCTCTTTGTAGACCGCACGGGCCTGCTTGGTGATCTCGTCCACCTTGTCTTTGTCGGTGTAGATTTTGACCTGAACTTTATCGAAGATGGCGCCGAAGTCCTGGTGGAATTTGGCGTGCAGGATGGTGCCGACGTGTTTCAGGGTGAAGCCCTTTTCCACTGCAGACTTGCCGATACGGTACCAGGCGATGTCCCGCTGCCCGATGTGCATGACGCCCTGGGCGTAGTTCACCAGATGGTGAATCTGCCGTTCCAGGATGGGCTCGAAGTCGGGCTGGAAGGCCCGGCCGGCCACTTCCACCACCACGGCCATGGGTAGGCGCATGGGGATTTTGTCCTGGGGCAGGTCGGGGAGATCCAGTCCGAAAACTTCCACCTTGCCGTCTTCCACTTCTTCCATGCGCTTGCTGGTGACCCATTCCACCGCCTGGGTCTTGCCGCCGCCGCACTCGGCGTAGAGGTCGTCTTTCCGGACCCGCTCACCTTCGAACGCGGCGCCGAAGTTCACCGGGATGTCGATCTCGGTGACCTGGACCTTGAGGCCCCGGACTTCGATGGACTTCTGGCCCAACTCCGCCATGGGGACGTTGCTGACTACGTGTTCATAGGTGCAGATACCGGTGGGCAGCACCTGGGGGATGTCCTGGTTGGTGATGGTGGGGAAGCCCCAGTTGATACAACCGGCGGCGTTGGCGTACCACTCGTCGGAGATCTGGGACACCGCGTTGACGAAGGCGAAGATGCGGTCCTTGTTGTACAGGAGCATCTTCAGGGCTGCGCCGGGTTTGACGCCGCCGAAGGCCATGGCGGCCCGGTTGGCGAAGCCCAGGGCGAAGACCGCCCCGGCGATGTCCGGGCTGAAGGGCACGATCCGGGTGGGCCAGCCGATCTGCACGCCGCCCTCCAGGAGCTGTTCGGGTACCGAGGTCTTGCCGTCAATGGACCTGGCGGCGCAGAAGATGTAGAGGTTCTTCTTCTGATATTCGGTTACCAGGTCCACGGCTTCCTGCACCGAGGGGGCGGCGCCGACGATGGCGGCGAACCCTGGGGCGGAACCGTCGACGAACTCGACGCCGCGTTTCCGGAAGATGGTATCTTCTGCGGCCCCGAGCCAGATCTTGGTGTCACCTTTGCTGTAGACTTCCTCGCCGCCGACATAGAAATCCGGGTCTTCCACGTAGCGGATGGCCTCGGAGATTTCCTCGGCGAACAGGGTAGCCAGACCGGCGTCCAGGCCCGGTCCCAGGTAGGGCAGATAGTTGTGCTCAGCCGGGACCGCCGGCAGCAACGCCTTGCAGCGCGCCATAACCGGAACGGCATCTTTGAGCTTCTCGATCTTGGTGCCCATCAGAGAGTAAATGATGGGAAGATAATAAGCGGTGTTGGGGAAGCCGATCTCCTGGTTTTCGCCATATTTCTGAATGGCTGCGTCCAACTTGGCCGCGGCTTTGCCAACGATGTTATGAGCCCCGCGAATGGCTGCGGATATGATAATTTTCGACACTGTGCCTTCCTCCTTCCTTTTTCGTAAAGGAAATTATCTGCAAGAGCTGCCCCCCGCCTGCGGAGGGCAGTCCCTTTGTTTCTTAATGCTCTGCCGCGGCGGCCGCGTCGGCCATTTCCCGGCGCATATCCATGTCGAAGAGCACCCGTTCACGGGCTTTGTCGATGCCCAGGGCTTTGCGCTTCTTGTCGATATGGGCGACCATCTTCTTGGCCGCCAGCTCCGGATCGATCTCGAAGTCCCACATGCCGCCCAGCTCTTCTTCGAGACCCTTGAACAGGTAGTCGGTGAGGAGCTCGGAACCGGTGCTGGGGAAGGTGACCCCAAACATGGTGTAGACGCCGGAAGCCACGAAGTAGTGACCGATGGAGATGGCCTTCTCGGACATCCACTCCGGGGCCGCGCCCGCGGCGGGCAGGTCGCTGATGTCGGTGCCCAGGCCGCCGGCTTTGACGCAGGCGGTGGCCGCCATCAGGATGCGGGAGTTATCCACGCAGGAGCCCATGTGCAGGACCGGCGGGATACCCACGGTCTCGCAGACCTCGGCCAGACCGGGGCCGCAGTGCTCTTTGGCCGATTCCGGGCTCAGCAAGCCGAATTTTCCGGCGGTCATGGCGGAGCAGCCGGTGGTCAGGACGATGACGTCGTTCTTCAACAGCTCCTTGATCATGGTGAGGTGGGAGTTGTCATGCATGGTGCGGCAGTTGTTGCAGCCCACCACGCCGGCCACGCCCCGCACCCGGCCGTTGATGATGTTGTCGTTCAGGGTGTAGTACGAGCCGCGGATGGAACCGCCCAGCAGGTACTGGATGGTCTCATAGCTGAAACCCACCACGGTGGGATGGCTGATGGAGGGGATCAGCACCTGGGCCTTGCGGTTGGGGAAGTTGTCGATGGCTTCCCGGACCACCTTCCGGGCCACGTCCAGGGCATGATGCTCGTCAAAGGGGATGTGCATGGTCTCCCCTTCGATCCGAGCCCGGGGATCGGTGGTGATCAGCTTGGTGTGGTAGCACTTGGCCACGTTAGCCAGGGACTGCATCTCGCACTGCACGTCCACCACCATGGCGTCCACCGCCCCGGTGATGATGGCCAACTCCTGCTGCAGGTAGTTGCCCGCCACCGGGATGCCGTGGCGCATGAGGATTTCGTTGGCGGAGCAGCACATGCCGGCCAACTGGATACCCTTGGCGCCCTTGTTCTGGGCGTAGGTGATGGCTTCCGGCTCCTGGGAGGCCACATAGATCATCTCGGGCAGCAGCGGCTCATGGCCGTGGATGATGATGTTGACCATGTCCTCTTTCAGGACGCCCAGGTTGATCTCGCCGGCCACCGGCACCGGACAGCCGAACAGGATGTCCTGGAGGTCGGTGGAGATCATGGAGCCGCCCCAGCCGTCGGACAGGGCGGTGCGGCTGCACTGCTTGATGATATTGTGGTATTCCTGGTCCACGCCCATGTGGGTGCGGTGCATCAGTTCGACGATCTCAATGTCGTAGCCCCGGGGCACGATCCCCAGCTTGCGCCACAGTTCCTGGCGTTTCTTGGGGGCCCGGTTCACATAGGTGATTTCGCCGGACTGCTGGCCGAACTCCAACAAGACCTTGTCCGCCAGTTCCTGGGCAATGACGTCCTTGGCGCGGGCCTTGGCGTCGTCGCCTTCGCCTTCGGTGATGGCCACGTTCCAATCTTTGGCCACCTTTTTCAGTTTGGCGACGTCTTTGATCTCATAACCCTGGGCCTTGCCGTGGGCCACTTCTTTGAACAACAAAGCGGTTCCCCGGGAATGGTCATTGTGAGCCGCCGCGCCGGAGCACACCATGCGGGCGAAATTCCGGGCCACGATGGTCTCGGCGGTAGCGCCGCACAGGCCGACGGCCTGCTTCTTCTGGACTTCGCCCTCTTTGGCCTTCTTGGGCGGGGGCACCCGGCAGGGACCCTGGGAGCAGATACGGCAGCAGGCGCCTTCGGCCCCGATGGGGCAGGGTTTCATCGCCGCGGCCCGGTCAAAAATGGTCTCGATCCCGTCCGCCTGAGCCTTCTTCAGCATATCCTGGGTCGCGGGATCAATGGATAGTTTCGTCACATCTAACTCAGCCATTCGCTATTCCTCCAGTTTCTTACTTTTAGGGATGACCTTCATGGCCCCCCTTGGAAACAGAGCCCGCTGCCCGGAAGCTAAACCATGTGCTGCGAAGGTGGAAGGGGCTGAGCTCTGAAAAAAGGATAACTCTGATCCAGGTGCGGCTACGTCTTAGGCCAGTTCCTGGATGATGGTCTTGACCATTTTCACCGATTCCGGATGGCGCATGATGAGCAGATCGCTGCCGGCCAGGAGCAGGTCCACCGCAGTGATGGCCTCCATCAGGATGCCCCGCTTGGTCTGGTCGCCCAGTTGCGGCGCCTCTTCGTTGGTCTGCCTGCACTCCTTCACCTTCCACACTTCTTGGCCGACATAGTTGAGGATGGGAAGCTGCAGCTTGTCATCTTCCTGGGTGAGGGCGGCCATGCGATCCCGTTCCATGACGGAATAGGAATACTCCATGCCGTAGCCCAGGCCGCCGGTGGTGGGATCAACCAGGATCTGATTGTCTTTAACGCCCAACTGGCCCAGAAGGATGTTCAACTGCTTGGCCAGGTTGACGTCGATGGGGGAGTTGGCTGATACCGAGTGGTTGTAAGCCAGGGCCGCGGCGCCGATCTTCTTGTAATTCTTGTCCTGCACCGGACCCAGGGTGATGCTCTTGTCGGCGCAGGCCTCGGCTACGGCAGGCAACACTTCCGCGTCTTTTTCCACGTTGCTGGTGCCGTAAACAATCAACGGCACGTCAATGGCGGCCAACACCTTCTTGGCCGTGGCCGCGGCCGCTTCGGCGGTAGCGTTGTCGCCGTTCGGATCAGTGCTCACCAGGACCAGGCCGATAGCTTCGGCGCCAAATTCCTTGACGCACTTCTGGGCCCAGGCTACGGGGTCCTTGGCAACATCCTTGATGGCGGCATACGCCGGGCCGGCCCAGTCTTCGCCAGGATCTTTGTCCCATACTTCCATGGCAATCCGGGGTTTGTGGGGCATTGCCCCTTCAAAGACATAGAAGGGGTAGGAGGTTTCTCCTCCCAGGGTGATGGCTTTATCGCCTTTGCCGATGGTTACTGTTTTGATCGCGCCAGAATACTTCTGTTGGGGAATTTGAAACGCCAAGGTAGTTCCCTCCTTAATTTTTCCGGTACTCGCCGGCATCTTAACTTTTCATTGAACTGCGGAGGTATAAACATTGTGAAAATAATAATTAACTAGGCAACCTGTCAAGCAAAAAATCACGCTTGTGAAGATCGCGGGTAATGAACTTAGGTAAATAACCGGTCAAAGATGGCGTAAGCCCCTTGTAATGCTGGTGAATCGGCTGGCAGGGTAAAAGTGGGGCGGCCCTGGCTGTCGAACTCAGCCAACTGAGAATCCTCGGGGATCAAACCGGCCAATTCGAGGTTCTGGGTGGAAATTTCCTCCGTGGTTTTGGGGCTTAGACCGTGGGTCACCCGGTTGACGATGAGAACGGCGCGTCCCACCACGACCTTCAGAGACTGGGCCAAATCCTTGAGACGCCGGGCGGCCTGAATGCCGCGCCAGGAAGGGTCGCTTACCAGCACCAGGAGATCCACCTTACTGGTGGTGAGACGGCTCATGTGCTCCATGCCCGCTTCGTTGTCCATCAGGATGTAAGGATAATTTTTCGCTAGGACATCCATGAAGTGGGCCACCAGGTTATTGGCGGCGCAGTAACAGCCCGGGCCTTCCGGCTGGCCCATGGCGATGAGATCAAAGCCGTCGGCTTCCACCAGGCACTGATTGATGCGCATCTCGACGAGCTGGTCTTTGGTCATGTCCACCATGCCGCCGCCCTTTTTCATCTCTTCCCGGGCCGCACCCACGGAACTGTCCACTTCGAGCCCCAGAACTTCATTGAGATTGCTATTGGCGTCGGCATCCACTGCCAGCACCGGTTTTTTGCCGTGTTCAAGCAGGTAGCGCAACAGCATACCGGCCAGGGTGGTCTTGCCGGTGCCGCCTTTGCCGGCCATGGCGATGATAAAACTCACGATTAGATCTCCCTCAGTGTGAAAGTATTCACATAAATTATAGAGAAAAATAAGGAAAACGTAAAGCTCTTTGTGCCATGATCTTCGGCTGCGACGGGCCGCAATTCAGGCAGATTTACTGGCAAGGGGGCAAGATAACGCTGGGGCTTATACCAACGGTCAGGTTCCTTGCGGACACGATGTAAGATGAAAAATGGCTGGGGTTGGTGGGGCGGCCGTCCCTGGTCGCCATATTGGTTGGCTGGCGGGGACGCCCGCCCCACCGCTCTATTTTCCGATAAAAAGTCACCGTCACCTAAGCCACCCAGGCGGATGGCCTGCGCCGGCGCGGGCCTGCGCCGCCGGATAAAAGAAAGCTCTTGGATCGCCCCAGGTCGTCAATGGACAAAATACTTGCGTGGCCGGGGGAATAACCATTATAATTTCTCAGGTCGGGAGCGCCAAACCGGCGCACCCTTCGCCCACCTCACACTGGGGGATCGTCCAATGGCAGGACAGCGGCCTTTGGCGTCGCTGATCTAGGTTCGAATCCTAGTCCCCCAGCCAACACCTTACTCAGACCCTTAGACCCCGGGAAAAGCCCCCGGGGTTTTTCGCTTTTCCCCTCCGGACAATCCGTCGCCCCATCTCGCCAAATCACTGTGAGGTCCATTTCCCGGAACCCGCTCCCCACCGGCCCAAAATGACCTTGCCCTTGGGGAGGCGGCTACGGGAAGAGGTAATCCAGGGGCGTGGCGGCTCACGGGAAAAGCCAGGGCAGGGGTTTGATATTGTTCTCGGGTTCGCTCCAAAATCATGCCTCAATACGACATAATGACCGAAAAAATAGGGGTATAACTATACAGGGAGTTTTTTCCGGCCAGGTCTATGGCCACCCCCAATTCGCAGGACCAGCGCGGGTTGAAGACGTATTCGATCCCCGGCAGCACGCCCATCAGGATGCTGGGGGGCTGCTGGGGCCGGTGGAATAAGCTGCTCGTTTCCCAGGAGTTGTAAAACTCCAGCAGCGCCACCCATTTCCCGGATAGGGGCCACTCCGCCGCCATATTCCAGGTGATCACGTCCCGGCTGAGCACCGGCCCCATCAGGGGGCTGGCCAGCAGGCGGGGCGAGTTCCCATGCTCCCGGCTCGAGATGCTGTACCAGAGGTTGGAGTACAGGTAAACGGGACCCAGCCACTTGGACAGGTTGAAGCCGCCCGTGAAAACATAAGCGCCGCCTCCCAGGACATCAATACCCAAGCGCGACGGGTTGGCGCGGAAATGATGGCCGGTGGGCAAATCCAGGTTCCAGAAGGTGGTAACTGTGGGGCGCCAGGTGGTCTCCTCGATAAGTTGATATTTCAGGACCAGGGCCAGGTCACTTACGCCGCTGAAGTTGGCGGCATGCTGTCCCGGCGCGCCGGAGTCCTGAACCTGATTGGCCCAATTGTGGATGAAGCCCATCTGGCCATAGATTTCCAGGTCCTGGAACAGGCCGTACGTGATTTTTATGGGCATCTGGAAGGAGCGTAAATTGCCGCCGGCGCTCCCCCGGCGCCAACTGGGCGAAAAGTTCCCGGCCACCAAACCCAGGGACCAAAAGGGCTGGATAATCAACTGCCCCGGCGGGGTCGGGACGGCGGTGTCGGCGATGATGGGGCCGGCGGTGGCAGGGCGCTCCGGGGGCGCGTCGGCAACCGCGGCCACCCGGAACCCGGGCCCGATTGCCATCCATAACCCCAGAAACATGGTGAGGAGAATCCGCATCAAGGTAGCGGCTTCGGCTGATTTTGATGGCGTCATTATAGCAAAGCGTTGCCAGGTTTATGATAAAAAGTTGGTTAGCCCTCCCCGGAAACTGCATCTCTTCAAGGCTGAAATCTCCGGTGGTTGATCCGGTCCATTTTTTCCCTTGACAGCCGGAATTAGTTGCATATATATTGTGGCTAACAATGTTCGGGTACCCATATAGGGTATAATAGGGAAGCCGGTGCAAAACCGGCACGGTCCCGCCGCTGTAACCGGGGACGAAACCTGCATAAGGCCACTGTCGCACTGAAGTGAGATGGGAAGGCGCAGGGAGTAGGTAGAACCGGAAGTCAGAAGACCTGCCCGAATGATGGCTTAAGCCCCTACGAGGCCTAGCGGGCGGTAAGCTCAAATAAGGATCAAGAAGCTGGGTGCAATCCTTAAGTCTCCGTGACTTAGGGATTTTTTTTATGGCAAGCAACCACATAAAGGAGGACGACATGGCAAAGCCGCGTAAGTTCGGGTGGTTATTTCTTCTGCTGCTCATCATGGCGATCAGTGCCCCAAAGGCGCTGCCCGCGGCCTCAACGGCAAACCCCGCCATCGTTTTGGCGGCCTTTGGCACCACCACCGAGGCCTTTGAGACTTACAACCAATTTGAAACAAAGGTCAGAGAACGCTTTCCTGAATATGAAATCCGTTGGGCCTTCACCTCCCATAAAGTCCGGCACAAGGTCGCCAAGGAAAAGGGTAAGAAGCTCAATGACCTGGCCACGACCTTGCGGGAATTAAAAGCCGCCGGCTATTCCGGCGTGGCGATCCAGTCTCTCCATATTGTGCCAGGGGAGGAGTGGGACAAGAAAGTTGTGCAGATCAGCCGAGAGATCCCCGGCCTCAAAGTCGCCTTGGGAAAACCGCTGCTGAGCAGTAAAGAGGATCAGGAGCGAGTTCTCCAGGCCGTGGCCCGGACCTTTCCCAAGGATTTAAAGGATACCGCAGTGGTCCTGATGGCCCACGGCAGCCCGGTGCCGGAGGGAGAAAAGGCCTATGTAGCCTTTGACCGGCTGCTGCGTTCCCGCTACCAGAACGTCTTTTTGGGCGCGGTGGAGCACCAGCCCGCCAAGGAAGAGGCCTTTGAGGCCGTCAAGAAAGCCAATCCTGCCGCCGTGGTCCTGATGCCCTTCATGTTTGTGGCCGGAGAACATGTGGCCAAGGATATGTTAGGAGATGACCCGGAGAGTTGGAAATCCGAACTTCTAAAACAAAAAGCCTATCGCATCGAGGGGATTACCAAGGGGTTGGGGTATCAGGATGGGATCATCGCCATCTATTTGGACCACCTGGCCCAGGCCCTGAAGAGCCTATAGGAATGTCGCTCCCCACTTCAGGGGCATAAAAACTTAAGAATCGAACGTCGAGGAGAATTTTATGAAAAGTGGGCTGATCGTTTATCTGACCGGCGGGACGGAGTTGCCGGAAGGCTTTGACCTGTTAAGCCGTTGCCGGGAAATGGGGTTCACCGCCGACCGGGCGGAGCTGGTGGGATCCAGGCAAGGATTTTATGAAGTGAACGATGCCTGGCACTACCTGTTTACCCAGGGATATGGGGATATCAAGCTTCTGGTGGCCCAGGCGGAGCAAAATTGCTTGCAGCCGGTTCACCCTCCGGTCCGGTTGAGCGGTTAGAGAAATCTTGCTCCGGGAAGATTACTTCCCCCTCACCCTAACCCTCTCCCCCATTGGGGAGAGGGGAAAATGTGGTACAGATTTAATGCCTTATGGTCACTAATCCAGCGACATCTCCTCCTCCCTCTCCACCCGCTTCGGGGGGAGAGGGTCGGGGTGAGGGGGGCCGAACGCGCGCATAAAATTTTCTAACCGGACACTGCTGGGATTTAGGGATTTAGGAATCTCCCAACGGCGCTATATGTGCCATGAAAAGGGAACATCTATAGGTGCTCTTGACACCCCATGAAAAAAAAGTTGACAGGGAGGATTTGATATTCTAAGTTATTGCGAAAGAGTCTCGATTGCAATAACATGAAATCCGAACGGGAAGTCTTCCAGGAATTTTTGGCCCAAAAGGGCATGCGAGCCACGCCGGAACGTGAGGCGATTCTGGCGGAGGTTTTTGCAAATCATGACCACTTTGATGTGGAAGAGCTTATTCTGCGCCTGCGTCATAAAGGCCTGCGCATCTCCCGGGCTTCGGTATACCGCACCCTGGCCTTGCTGGTGGAAAGCAGCCTGGTGCAGGAAGTCTTTTTCGAGGACGGACACATGCACTACGAGCACATTTACGGCCATGAGCACCACTGCCACCTGCGCTGTCTGGGCTGCCGCAAGATCATCGAGTTCCGGAACGGCAGTGTGGAGGCGGCGGAAACGCACGTCGGCCAGGCCCACGATTTTGAGGTTACCGGGCACAAGTTGGAAATTTACGGCTACTGTGCCGAGTGCCGGGCGCTGAAAGGGTGAGGTGCACCCCCTTTTTTTTACCATTTGATTGAGACAAAGTCTCAATCTCTATAATTTGGAGGAAGGTTGATGATGCCGTTAGGACTTTTGGGATCAGGAGAAAAAGCCCGGGTGGTGGAAATCCGGGGCGGCGGCCACGGCTGTCAGAGGTGTAAATGTATGTGCCGCCTGGAAGACATGGGCCTGCGATGCGGCAAGACCGTGGAGATGCTGAACAACCCCGGCCACGGCTCCCTGCTGGTGCGGGTGGACGACTCCCGCATCGCCTTGGGGCGGGGCGTGGCCATGAAAGTTAGCGTCAGGAGGATAGGTGAATGAATCTGGCAATGTTGCGACCCGGTCAACGGGGCACGATCACCACCATCGGGGCCATCGGTCCCCTGAAACGCCGCCTGATGGATATGGGCGTACTCAAAGGCGTGGAAGTGAAGGTGGAAAAGGTCGCACCCCTGGGAGACCCCATTGAAATCATCGTGAAAAACTACCGCCTGTCCCTGAGAAAGAGCGAGGCCGCGGGCATCGGGGTGGAGGTGCAGCTATGAGCCCTCAGGCCGCGGTCAAGCTGTCGCCGCCCGAGCCCACCAAGGTCCTCACCGTCGCGGTGGCGGGCAACCCTAATTCCGGAAAATCCACCCTCATCAACGGCCTGGCCGGCACCCGGCTTCAGGTGGGCAACTGGCCCGGCGTCACCGTGGAGAAAAAAGAGGCCGCCCTGGAGTTCCAGGGCCGCCGCGTGCGGCTGGTTGACCTGCCCGGCACCTACAGCCTGAGCCCCTATTCCCAGGAGGAAATCATCGCCCGGGATTACCTGGTGGCTGAGCGCCCCGATGTCATCCTGAACGTGGTGGACGCCACCAATCTGGAGCGCAACCTTTACCTGACGGTGCAAATGCTGGAGCTGGGCTTGCCGGTGGTCATGGCCCTGAATATCTATGACGAAGCCCGGAAAAAGGGCTGGGAGATCAACCCCGCGCTCATCGAAGAGACCCTGGGGATCAAGGTAATACCCACCGTAGCCACCAAGAAGGAAGGGTTGACAGCCCTCATGGAGGCGGTGCTGGAGGTGGGGGACAACCCCGAGGCCCATGCGCCCCGCCCCCTCAACTACGGCCAGGACCTGGAAGCCGCAGCCGGTGAGGTGGACCAGGAAATCCGCCGGCATTCCCCGGCCCTGGTGGAAAGATACCCCGCCCGGTGGCTGGCCCTGAAACTCCTGGAGGCGGACCCCCTGGTCGTGGAGGAAACCGGTCTGGGAACCGGCAGCTTCATTTCCCGGGCTACCAAGCACCTGAAGCTGGCCCACGGAGATGATATTGAGAGCCTGCTGGGCGACGCCCGCTATGCCCAGGCTTCCGGGCTTACCCGGGAGGTCCTGAAAAAGAAGACCACCTCGAAACGGGAGTTGACGGAGAAGATCGACCGGATCGTGCTCCACCGCTTCCTGGGCATCCCCATTTTTCTGGCCGCCATGTGGCTCATGTTCAAACTCACCTTTGACATCGGCAACCCGTTTGTGGATTGGGTAGATGGCGTATTCAGCGGCCCCCTGACCCATTGGACTAAGGCCCTGTTCACCCTGATTGCGGCTCCGGCATGGCTGGGTTCCCTGGCCACCGAAGGAGTTATCGGCGGCGTCGGTACGGTCCTGACCTTTGTGCCGCTCATCTTCGCCATGATGTTCTTTATTACCTTCCTGGAGGGCAGCGGCTACATGGCCCGGGCGGCCTTCGTTATGGACCGGGTTATGCACGCCATGGGGCTGCACGGCAAATCCTTTATCCCCCTGCTTTTGGGATTCGGCTGCAATGTGCCGGCTATCTATGCCACCCGCACCCTGGAAAACCCCAAGGACAAAATCCTCACCGCTTTACTTATCCCCCTCATGTCCTGCGGGGCCAAGCTGCCGGTCTATGCCTTATTTACCGGACTCTTTTTCGGCGCCCACGCCGTCCTGGTAATCTGGTCCATGTACGTGCTGGGCATTGTCCTGGCCATGGTAATGGGGATCATTTTTAAGAGAACCCTGTTCCGGGGTGAAAATCCCTTGTTTATCATGGAACTGCCCCCCTACCGGCTCCCCGGCCTGAAAAGCCTGATGATTCACACCTGGGAGAAGGGCAAGCACTTCCTCATCAAGGCGGGCACGTACATCCTGGCCGTTTCCGTACTCATGTGGTTTCTCCTCAATCTCCCCTGGGGGGTGGAAAACAAAAAAGATTCCGTGCTGGGGCACATCGGCCAAGCGGTGGCCCCCGTCTTTCAACCCCTGGGCTTTAACCAGTGGCAGGCGGCCTCCTCCCTGCTGACCGGGTTTATCGCCAAAGAGATCGTGGTGACCACCATGGGGCAAATTTATGGCCAAGAAGAAGAAAAGCCGGCAGAGCCCCCCGCTTTTGGCGAGGAGGTCATGGAAATCGGCCTCTCCTTCGGGAAGGCGGTAGTAGACGCCGGCCGCAATGTGGTTTCCACCTTCGGGGTCGCCACCATGTCCATCGAAGACGATGAGAAGACCAGTTCCTGGAGAGGCGAGCTGCAAACGCAATTCTCGCCTTTAAGCGCCTTGGCCTTCATGGCTTTCACCCTGCTCTACATGCCCTGCGTGGTGACCGCGGCTGCCTTCAAGCATGAATTCGGCACCTGGAAATGGTTCGGGGTGGCTACGGGGTATGGCCTGGTATTGGCCTGGCTGGTGGCCCTGGTCATCTATCAAGGCGGCAGGCTCCTGGGATTGGGAGGTTGACATGAGCTGGACGGACGCACTTCTGGCCGGGGCGATTGTTCTCGGAGCGGCATATCTGATTTACCGCTCCCTTTGGAAAAAACAAGGTTATTGTCCGGGGTGCGATGCGCACACCTGCGGCGTCGGCAGAAAAGACCATCAGCACGCCTTAAGAAGGAACGAAAATGGGCAAAATGATTGATGGCCTCATGCATCCGGAAACGGATGTCAAACATATCATGAATGGCGTACCGGGAGCAGCGTCAAAGGCAAGGTTGTCGAGGAGCATGGGAAGGCTAAATTCATGGATAAACGGTCAGAATAATTGGTTGACAAACGCATGTTCTTGCCATATGGTCTTAAAAACTCCGGGAATGAACCCCGGACCGCATACCGTAACACTACTATTGAATTGAAAGCCACGAAGGCTTTGGCGCCGCAGGCGCTGAGGGTTCGTGGCTTTTTTTGTTTTCCTCCGGCCGCCACGGGCTTGGGTAAAGGAGAGGCAGCCACAGGCCAAAAGATTTTTCCCAAGCTAATTTATGTTTTCAATTTGCATTTAATCCTGCTATAAGCAGGGATTATAATGCAACTAAGTTGCAATTTAATTCCGCAACCTCTGGAGCACAGGGTATGCGGTATACAACTGAACGGATTGATAGGAGAAAGGAAGATGAGAGCTTCATGCATCCGGTTATTCTGGTTAGTGGTGTTTGGTTCGGCTTGGCTGGCCACCGGGTGGCTTAACCCGGCAATTGCAGCTGTTGCTAAGGGCCAGGACAATGCGGCACCCGCGGTGGTAGAGGGGGAGATTCAATTTACCCAACCCCAGGCGCCCTGTCCCCCCGAAGCCGCCAAAGACGAATGTCCCACTACCTTCGGTCCCATCATCACCGACACCGCCATTCCCATCGAGAAGGGCAAATTTGCCATCCAACCCACCTTTGGGATGGGCTTTACCACCGGCAACTTCAGTCCCAGCTGGAAGCGAACGACGGCCGGGGGAGATTTCAAGTCATTTGGCATGGATTGGAAATTCACCTACGGCCTGTGGAATAACCTGGAGGTCTTTGTGGTCGTCCCCTTTGTCCAGAACTGGGCCAATGACGTCAACGAACGGGGTCCCAACGGTGAGCGCTCCGCCAGTTTCGGAGGGATCGGCGACGTCAATCTGACCTTTAAATACCGCCTGGTGGAGGAGACCGAGACCCGGCCCACGGTGACCGCCCTGTTCGCCACCGATTTTCCCACCGGCCATTTCCGACACTTTAACCCCGGGCGGTTGGGTACCGACGAGATTGGCGGGGGGGCCTTTGCCTTCACCACCGGCCTGAACGTGTCCAAATACGTCAAGCCCTTCGTCTTGTACGGTAACCTCTGGTACACTATGCAAACCGCGTTCAGCGGCCGGGAGGACCGCAGCCCCCTGGTGGCGGCGCTCGATAGAAACGGCTTGCCCACCGGGGAACTGGTGGAAAGCGACCCAGTGTCCACAAAGTTCCGCAACTACCCCCGGGACATCATCACCGTGAACCTGGCGGCGGAATACCCGATAATCGAAAAATGGGTCGCTCTCCTGGAACTCACCAGTTCTTGGGAAGGCGGACGCCTGTTCGGCCATAAAGCCAACGTGGCGCCGGCGTCTTTGCTCTCGGTGATGCCGGGGATCGAGTACATGGCTACGGAAAAGTTTTCCCTGGCCCTGGGGGTGAACGTCGATCTGGTGGGAAAAAACACCAGCGTCAATCTCACCCCGTTGCTTTCCATGGTCTATGCTTTTTAACTGACGATCAGGAGGAAAATCTATGAAACGCTCTTTTGTGTTCGGCCTCTATCTCGCAGCCCTGGTGGCGGCCCTGGTCTGCCCCCCCCAGGCCATGAGCCAGGGCCGTGGCCAGGGCTTTCGGCCCTGCCCGTATTCGCCCTATGAATGCTCCGCCAAGGGCGTCTGCAAACCCCTGACCATAACCGGCAAGGTGAGCCGGGTCTTTACGGAGACCCTGCAGGATAACATGTACCCCGGCATGGCCATCTTCATCGATACCAAGGACAAGGGGCAGGTGCGGGTTCATCTGGGACCCGTGTGGTATCTGGAGCGACAGGAATTTAACCTGGAGCCGGGACAGGAAGTGCAGGTTCAGGGAATTTGCATGGAGGAGAAAGGGGAAACCCGGCTCATCGCCGCCCAGGTGACGGTGGGCGATTCGGTTTTACAGCTTCGGGATACGGAAGGCCGGCCAATGTGGGAAGCCTGGCGGAAGCGCTGATCGCCGCCGCCGAATCATATTGATTTTTCAGAATAAATCAAACATCTTTCTGGAAGGGGAAAGCGGAGGCATCCCTTACGGAAAATCCCTCGGCCCTCCCCTCAAACATTATCCCAACTGACGCCAGAGGCGGATCAGAGGCGGGGTGGCCCGGGCTTCGTCTTCTGCCGCCGGGACCGTTGCGAAGAAGGCCCGGGCAATGGCCCGGCCGCGGTCTTCCTGGGCCGAGGGCCAGTCGCCGTAGGTCAGGGCCCCTACCTTGCAGGCCGTAACGCAGGCCGGCGTCTTCCCGACTTTTTCCCGGTCCGGGCACTGGTCGCACTTCAGGGCTACCGCCAGCTTGTCCGGGGCCGCCGCCAGCGGGGCGTAGGTCAGGACCCCGAAGGGGCAGGCCATGGCGCACATGGCGCAACTGATGCACCGCTGCGGGTCGATGTCCACCGTTCCCCGGGCGGCGTCCCGCTTGATGGCTCCGGCGATGCAGACCTCCTGGCAGGGGGCCGGGTCGCAGTGGCGGCACTTGTTGGGAAAAGCCAGATGCCGCCCCCCCGGATAGATGCGCAGCCGGGCTTGGGGCCGGGTGGCCTCGCTGATGGCGGCATAGAGATTCTTAGAGGCGGAGTGCTCCACTGCACAGGCCAGGCGGCACTGGAGACAGCCGACGCAACGCTCCGGGCGGACGATGACGGTTTTCATAGATTATCGCTCCCAAAAAATCGGTGGGGATGGCCTCCGGGCCCGCCGACTTCTCACCTTTGACCCTCGTTTCCAAGCTCCTGCTTGGGAACGCATCTGTGGCCCAAGCTCTGCTTGGTCACTTCCTGATGCAAAAGCCGGATAGTATTACTCATTAGGAATACTTCGCAAAGCGGAGCTTTGCGTCCAAGGTGGTTCCCAAGCAGGAGCTTGGGAACCAGAAAAGGCTGCCCTACCTGGATATTAACCCCACATCCGCCCCGGCTGGACGGGGCCGGCGACTGGCAGTTGCTGGGCCATCAACTGAAAATAAATCCCCGCCTCTTCCACCGCGCCCACCAGGGTGAGGCCTACGAGTTTGCCCTCCCGGTAGATGAAGCTGCGGTATAGGCCCCGGCGCTCGTCCAGTTTGCTCACCGTCTCGCAACCCTCGGCGTCCTGTGGTCCCAGGCCCCCGGTGATGATATGAAAACCGCGCAGGGACAGGCTGTTCTGGGGCAGGAGGCCGTCGTAGGAGAGGGCCGCCCCGGCCAGGTTGGCCCCGGCGATCCTCCCCTGGGCCACCGCGGCAGGCCAGATGTGGTAGCCGGCCCGTTTCCCGGTCAAAAGATGATAGGAATGGGCGCAGTCGCCGGCGGCAAAGATGTGGGGGTCGGCGGTGCCCATCTGGTGGTCCACCTTGATGCCCTCCGCGGTCGCCAGGTCAGTCCCCGCCAAAAACTCCACGTTAGGGGCCACCCCGATGGAAAAAAGCACCGCCTGGCAGGGAAGTTCCCGGCCGTCGTTGAGGGTAAGGGCGCGGACCTGACCGGCCTCGCCCCAGATGGCCTCGGGCCAGGCATGGTAGATGATCTCGATCCCCATCCGGGTTAAGGCCGCATGGAGCAGAGCCGCGGCAGTGGGGTCCAGGACCCGGGACAGGGGCTGGGAACCACGGGCCACCAGGGTGACGGTTAGGCCCCGGCGGGCCAGGGCGTCTGCGGTCTTCAGGCCCACGGCGCCGGCCCCCACCACCACTACCCGGCCTTCTCGGGGCAGCCCGGCTGCCAGGCGCTGCCAGTCGGCCAGGGTGCGCAGGGTGTAGACGCCTTCCAGCTCCTCTCCCTTGAGACCCAAAAGACGCGGCCGGGCCCCCGAGGCGATGAGCAGACGGTCATAGGGGACGTGACGCCCGCCCAGGAGGTGCACGGCATAGGCGCCGGGGTCCACCCGCACCACCGGCTCCCCCAGGATGGGGTCGAGGTTCCACTGCCGGAAATAGTCCTCGCCCTTGAGCCACACCCGGTTCGGAGCGATCTCGCCGCTCAGGACATAGGTCAGCAGAGGGCGGCTGTACAAGGGGCGGGCTTCGTCGCTGATGACGGTGATTAGGCTGTTGGGGGCGTAGCGCCGGAGCGTCTCCGCGGCCTTACACCCCGCGGCGCTGGCCCCGATAATCACGTAGCGCATAATTCATCTTACCGCAGATTGCACCGTTCTGGAAAGAAAAATAGGCGGGTCTTTCCGGTCTTGCGGAAATTCGGCGTCTATAGTAGGTTTTGGGTCAAGGTCGGTCTCAGGGAGCACTAGTAGCTCCGGCTCAATCAGGGCCGCAATAACCGTTGTCGAGGCAGGTATAAAGCAATTGCCAAAATTTTTTCCGGCTACGGGAAGCATCCTAATCCCCCCTGACCCCCCTTTATAAAAAGGGGGAAACTATAAGGAATTGCTCTTAAAGTCCCCCTTTGACAAAGGGGGATTTAGGGGGATTTTAGAACCTCCAAGCGGAAGAATTTATGGCAAACGCTATAAAGGCCGCTCCGACCAGAGACACCCCTTGAAAAAAATTGCCCCAATATATCTCAGACGGAGGAACCCCATGAAACCCATAACCCGGGCCTTGATGAGCGTTACCGATAAGAGCGGCCTGGTGGAATTCGCCAAATTTCTGGCGGGCTACCAGATAGAAATTCTGTCCACCGGCGGCACCGCCAAGCTCCTGCGGGACAACGGCGTCCCCGTGGTGGAGGTCTCGGACTTCACCGGCTTCCCCGAGATGTTGGACGGCCGGGTCAAGACCCTGCACCCCAAGGTCCACGGCGGCATCCTGGGGCGGCGGGATCTCATAAGCCACCAGGAGCAGATGGCGGCCCACGGCATCGTCCCCATTGACCTGGTGGTGGTCAATCTCTACCAGTTCGAAAAAGCCGTGGCCAAGCCCGGCTGCACCCTGGATGACGCCATCGAGAACATCGACATCGGCGGCCCCACCATGCTCAGGGCTGCGGCCAAGAACTACCAGGCCGTAACCGTGGTGGTGGACCCGGCGGACTATCCCCATCTCATGGCCGAAATGAAGCTGGGCAAAGGGGCCACCAACGTCGCCACCCGCTTCAACCTGGCCAAAAAGGTCTTCAAACTGACCCATGAATATGACGGGGCTATCTACCGCTACCTGGCGGACAAAGGCCCGGCCTGCTGAATGGGCCCGCCCCTCACCATCACCATGAGCCGGGGCCGCACGATTGACCTGAGCGGCCCCCAGTACTATCAGGACCTGCTCACCGGCATTGCCATGGAAATCTTGGGCGAGCTGGGGGAATTGGAGAAGCTGGACCTGGCTTCCCTGGGGGAGGACGCCTTCGACCAGGTGGTGAG
>Ga0351885_10202_pt1 | contig 25711 bp, 17 predicted proteins | sample TotcelFGM3001L13_FD_206771 | JGI IMG/M metagenome (GOLD analysis project Ga0351885, IMG submission 206771) | Enriched cells from coal bed in the Powder River Basin, Montana, United States - Total cells FGM rep3 HSBNCT.FGM.300.1.L13 ... | reverse complement strand
TGCCGGGGCGCGCCTGCACCTGCGCATACTGGTGGGTAATAAGGTCACCACCGGCCAGGTTGCCCCACGAGAGGTAGCGGTCGAGCGTGCCGGCGTAGAGGAGCGCGGCGGCCACGATGAGCAGAACGCCGGCCCATGTGGCGACATAACGTGCATGGTGGCGGCGCGCCGCCGCGATGGCAAGTGTGGGGGCTGGTTGAGTCACAGTGGAATCAATAACACGGGCGCGGCGGCGTGTCAAAGATGGAAAGCGGCCAGTGGAGCGTCATCGCACCGCAACTTGTTAGTTGAGGCAATTGGCGGCCGCGGACAACGGCGGCGCGGCGCCGTATGGCGTTGTGCTGGAGACGCGCAATTGGTTTGCACACGGGCCGGCGGCTATAATGCGGCGGCTGTAAGCAACAGCGCGAGGTTGGAGCCGTACGTGCGGAGCCATCGGCGGACAGTGAGGTGCAGGACTTGAACCGTGATCTGCGCAACAAGCCATTTCTGGAGGAGCCGTTGGGCGCGCCGGGCGTGCGGCGGCCGCTGATTGGCGTGCCCACCGGCCGCGAAAAGTCGCAGCGCTTCTTTGGCCTGCCGCTCTACATCATGAACCAGACTTATGTGCGCACGCTCGAGAATCTCGGTGCGCTGCCGGTGCTTATTCCCTTGCAGATGAGCGAGGCGACGCTGCGCGCCACCTTCGAGCGCCTCGACGGCGTGATGCTGCCGGGGGGCGAGGACATTGACCCGAGCCTATACGGCGAGGAGCGTCACCCGCAGCTTGGCTCAACCGACGCGGAGCGCGATCGCACGGAGATGCTGCTGGCGCACTGGGCACTCGAGGCGGGGATGCCGATCCTTGGCGTCTGTCGCGGTGTGCAGATGCTCAACGTGGTTTGCGGCGGCACACTCTACCAGGACCTGACCACGCAGATGCCGACGCTTAATAAGCATGACTACTTCCCGCCCACCTATGAGCGGTTTCGCATTACGCACCAGGTGGCGATTGAGCCGGACAGCCGTCTGGCGCGCTCGCTGGGGCAGGTGCACGAGGTCAACTCGATGCACCACCAGGGCATTCGGGCGCTGGGGGCGGGGCTGCGCGTGGTTGGAATTGCCGAAGACGGCCTGGCGGAGGCGTTGGAGATGCCCGAAGTGCCCTTTGCCGTGGGCGTGCAGTGGCACCCTGAGGAGTTGGCCAAGACCGATCAGCACAGCGCCGGGCTCTTCTTTGACTTTGTGCGCGCCGCATCCGCAGAATGGCGAGCAGCCGTGACCGCCGAGTGGCCGGCGCTCTTCCGCAGCCGCACGGGCGCGCCGGCGCTTTCATTCAACGGGAATGGGGTTGAGGCTGCACGTTCGGAATCGCTGGGCGCGCCGCCAGTCGAGCAGCCTTTTGGGGGCGAAAGCAGCGCAGTGCGGGGTAATTGCGCATAGCGACCGACTGCCGAGAACAACAACACCTTTGAACAGCAGAAGCGGCAATAGCGGAAACGACATGAAAGGGCGCGGTCAATTGCTCATTCATGTCGTTTCCGCTATTGCCGCTCTTGCTGCACGGGCGTGCAGTCCGCAGCGGACAACCCGTCGACCATCTGTTCCGTTACACAGGGCGCAGGTTAGGCGAAAGGGCCGATTTGCGGTATAATTGTCCTGTTAACTACCGGATGTAATTGCATGAAAAACAGTGCGGGCGGACTATGGCAGAAGCTAACGATGAAAAGCCCCGAGACGACGGCCCAGAAGGCCTGAATGGCCCAGACGGCGCCGAAAACGGGTTGAGCAATCAGGATGCGCAGGGCGGAAGCGACAGTGCTGTTCCTTCTGCTGCGGTCAACGGCGACGGGGTGTTGGCGTTGAACGGCAACGGCTACAATGCCGGTGATGTGCGTTCGGTATCAATTGATGCCGAAATGCGCACTGCGTATCTCGACTACGCGATGAGTGTGATCGTTGCGCGCGCGCTGCCCGACGCGCGCGATGGCCTTAAGCCGGTGCACCGACGCATCCTCTATGCCATGCACGACATGGGGCTGACGGCAGCGTCTTCGTACAAGAAGAGCGCACGCGTGGTTGGTGAAGTGCTGGGTAAGTACCATCCGCACGGCGACTCGTCTGTTTACGATGCGATGGCGCGCATGGCGCAGGATTTCAGCCTGCGTTACTGCCTGGTGGATGGTCAGGGGAACTTCGGTTCGATTGACGGCGACAGCCCTGCGGCCATGCGCTATACCGAGGCGCGCCTGCACCGCATTGCCGATGCCATGTTGCAGGATATCGACATGGATACGGTGGCGTGGGGGCCGAACTTCGACGACAGCCTTGAAGAGCCATTGGTGCTGCCCTCGATGGTGCCGAATTTCCTGCTCAACGGCACAAGCAGTATTGCCGTGGGCATGGCAACCAACGTGCCGCCCCACAACCTGCGCGAGATTGCCGACGCAATCAACTTCCTGATTGAGAATTGGGAGACGCGCGACGACATTGGCCTCGAGGAATTGATGCAATTCGTCAAGGGGCCGGATTTCCCCACGGGCGGCATCATTCTGGGTAGCGAAGGTATCAAGCAGGCCTTTGCGACAGGGCGCGGCAAGATCATGGTGCGGGCGCGCACGACCATCGAAGAGACGAAAAATGGTCGCTTCCGCATCCTCGTCTCCGAGATTCCCTACCAGGTCAACAAGTCATCGCTGATTGAGCGCATTGCCGAACTGGTGCGCGAAGGCAGGCTCGACCAGATTAGCGACCTGCGCGACGAGAGCGATCGCACGGGCATGCGCATTGTGATTGAATTGAGCCGCGGCGCTGCGCCCAAGAAAGTGCGCAACCGCCTCTTCAAGCAGACGGCGCTGCAGCAATCCTTCGGAGTGAATGCGCTCGCACTGGTGGATGGGCAGCCGGTTACGCTGGGGCTGAAGCGCGCGCTGATGATCTTTATTGATCACCGCGTAGAGGTGATAACACGGCGCACGCGCTTCCAGTTGGCCAAGGCACGCGAACGCGCCCACGTGCTCGAGGGGCTGCGCATCGCGCTCGAGTTCCTTGATGAGGTGATCCGCACGATCCGCGAGAGCGAGAGTGCCGAGGCGGCGCGCACGGCGCTCATTGAGCGCTTCAACCTAAGCCAGGTGCAAGCGCAGGCAATTCTGGACATGCAGTTACGCCGTCTCGCCTCGCTGGAACGGCAGAAGATTGAGGATGAGTACCAGGAGATTCAGGGGCGTATCAATTACTTCCTGAGCCTGCTGGACAATCCGGCGCTTGTGCGCGGTCTGATTCGCGATGACATGCAAATGTTGCGCGATAAATTCGGCGACATCCGGCGCACGTCGATTGAGCACGGTGAGCACGGCGACTTCACCGATGAAGACCTCATCGGCCAGGCCAACATGCTGGTCTCCTATAGCGCCGGCGCCTATATCAAGCGTATGGCCACGGATGAGTTCAACAGCCAGAAGCGGGGCGGCCGGGGCGTGAAGGGCATGTCCACGAAGAACGAGGATGAGGTGACTGACCTTATCTTCGCGCGCACGCTCGACACGATGCTCTTCTTCACAAACCGCGGGCGCGTTTTCAGTACGCGCGTGTACGAATTGCCCGAGGGAAGCCGCACGGCGCGCGGTGCGCACATTGCCAATGTGCTCAACCTCCAGCCCGATGAGACCGTGACGGCGATGGTGGTGGTGCCCAACTTTGACGCTGCGCAGTACATTACGCTCATCACCCGCCAGGCCAAGATCAAGCGCATGGACCTCTCGTCCTTTGCCAACGTGCGATCCAACGGCATGATTGCGATGACGCTGGAGCCGGGTGACTCGCTGGACTGGGCGCGCCTGACTACGGGCCAACAGGAGTTTATGGTGGTGACCCGCGGTGGCAAGGCGCTGCGCTTTGACGAAAACAACGTGCGCCCCATGGGCCGCGGCGCCATGGGCGTGCGCGCCATGCGCCTGCTGGGTGACGACGCAGTGGTGAGCCTTGACGTGGTGAGGCCGGATTGCGACCTGCTTGTGATTCTGGAGCGCGGCTACGGCAAGCGTGTGTCGCTTGACGAGTACAATGCCAAGGGACGCCACACACAGGGCAACTGGACGACGGACCACTCCCGCCTTGATGAAACCGGACCGATTGTGGCAGCACGCGTGGCCCATCCCGATGACCAGATTACGGTGATGACAGCCAACGGCATTGTCTTGCGCACCACCGTGCGCGACATCAGCCAGATGGGGCGTGCGACGCGCGGCGTACGCATTATCAATCTGGATGGCGGCGACAGCGTAGCCGCACTGGCGATTCTGTATCACGAAGACCTGATGCGCGGCGTCGATGACACGGGCGCAGCGGATGCCATGGGGCGCGAGGAGGGCGAAGAGCTCGTTGCGGTCGAAGCAGGAGCCACGCCACCTGAGGTCGGCGCCGACGACGAGGTGGATGCATAGCCGGTGTTGTTGCACATCGTGTACAATCAAGCCGGCGGGCGCGAGCCCGCCGGTGCTTCTTTGCCGGCCAACGCCACCACACTGTGTGCCAGTCAACCAGTTAACCAGTCGCCAATCACAAACTACCGACAAACACTGACTACACCTCATGACCTCCGTCGACACCCTTCTGAAGCAGCCGCAAGGGCAACAGCTTGCCTTCATTGCGCAGCCCGACGCGGAACCAATTGCGGAAACGCTTGTCGCCTTCGCCAACGCTGAGGGGGGCACGGTGGTGCTGGGCATGGATGCCGAGGGCACTCTGGGGGGCGTTTACAGCGAGGATGACGCGGCCGATGCGCTGCAGGCGGCGCTGCGCCTCTGCAAACCGCCCATGCGCACCGAATGGTCGAGCGAGACCGTGCCGGGTGGCGTTGTGGTGATGTTGCGACTCGAGCGCAGCCCGCAGGTGCACAGCCTGGCCGATGGGCGTGTGATTGTGCGGCGTGGCGTTGACAACCACATGGTGGAGGGCGAGGAATTTGATCTGCTGCTGGCGGCGCGGCCTGCCGGCGAGTATGAGCTGCAGGCGGTGGCGGGTGCGCAGCGCAGCGACTTTGACGAGGATGTGATCGACGACTACATAGAGCGGCGGCAGAAGCGCAATCCGCGCCACACGGTGCTGCCCAAGGACAAGCTGTTGCAGCAGATTGGCGCGCTCACCGAGACGCTGACACCCACAATCAACGGCATTCTCCTCTTTGGCAGGGAGCCGCAGCTCTTCTTGCCGCACAGCCGCGCGATCTTTGTGAAATTTGCCGACACGACGCCGCGCGCCTCGGGCGGCGAGTTTGGTTATGGGCGGCGTGAGGAGTTCATTGGCCCGCTGCCGCAGATTATTGACCGCGCCTGGCGTGTGATTTGGGAGGAGATGGGCAAACGCTCGGTTGTGCAGGGGCTGAAGCGCGTCGAGCAGACCGAGTACCCATCCTCGGCGGTGCGCGAAGCCCTGGTGAATGCCGTGGCGCATCGCGACTACCGCTTGAGCGGGCGCAGCATCGAGATCCGCATGTACACCGATCGGCTGGAAATTACCAGCCCCGGCGGTCTGCCCGCGCACATTACGCTCGACAACATTGTGGAAGAGCATTACAGCCGCAACCCGCGCATTGTCAACGGCCTCTACCAGTGGGGCTACATCGAAGAACTCGGTCTGGGTATCGACCGTATGTTTGAGGATATGCTGCGCGATGGCCACCAGCCGCCCAAATTCGAGGCAAAACCGCACCGGTTTTCGGTGATTCTTGCGAACGCGCGCGACGCCGTGCGCGCCTCCCAGCAGTGGGAGGGCGCGATGAGCGACCGGCAGATGAAGGCGGTTGAATATCTGGAGCAGAAAGGCAGCATCACCAATAGCGATTACCGCGAACTCTGCCCGCACGTGGGCGCGGAAACACTGCGGCTGGACCTGGTGGATCTTGTCACTCGCGGCATCCTGCTCAAGATTGGTGACAAACGGGGGACGCGGTATATCCTCAAGTGAGGGGATTACGGGTAGTTGATAACTGAACACTGGTAACATGTAACTGGTAACTGGTAACTGGTAACTGGTAACTGGTCAAGTGCGGGGCGCATTACCACTTACCACTTACCAACCATGCCCGTCAGTTATCCCAATTGGGTTATTTGGGTTAGTGCGCCGTACGCGCATGGCCTGGAGAGAAAATGACAGAATCGCGTAACAAGGCGGGCGATCAATATCAGCTTCAGCCTGAAGGCATTGCCGGCGCGGATGGAATGGGGCGCGCAGTGGGCGTCGATGGGGGAGTGTCGGCAGGCTCGCTGCTGCGCGAACTGATCGAGACCGTTGTGTTGGCGCTGGTGCTCTTTCTGGTGATCCGCCAGGTGGTGCAGAACTACCGCATTGAGAGCCACTCGATGGAGCCAAACTTCTACGAGGGGCAATTCGTACTGGTGAGCAAGCTTGCCTACAAGCTGGGCACGCCCCATCGTGGCGAGGTGCTTGTCTTTCACAACCCCAACAATGCTAAAGAGGATTACATCAAGCGCATTATTGGGCTGCCGGGTGATCAGGTGGAGGTTGTGGCCGATACGATCCTCATCAATGGGCAGGAACTGCCCCAGCCCTATGATCATCAACTGAACCTTGAGGGGAACAATTACGGGCCGATTGTGGTGCCCGACAACTCGCTCTTTGTGATGGGCGACAACCGGCCGCGCTCGAGTGACAGCCGCGCGATTGGGCCGATTGACGAGAATCTGGTCGTGGGACGGGCCTGGCTGCGTATTTGGCCGCTGAACCTCTTTGGACTTGTCAAGCACTATGAGCTGGAGCCGGGCGGCGACGCTGCGGCGGGCGCAACGCCGTGAATGGAGACATGATGCCAACTGAACTTGAAGCAAGGATTGCCGACGCGATTGCGCGCGTCGAAGATGCGGGCGCAGCGCTTGCCCCTGCCCCGGCGCGGCCGCTGGCTGCTCCCGACGTGGCCAGGATGATCGACCACACCGTGCTCAAGGCCGACACGACTGCTGCGACGGTGCAGGCGCACTGCGCAGAAGCACGCGCCCATGGCTTTGCCAGCGTGTGTGTAAACGCCACGTGGGTGCCGCTGTGCGTTGAGGAACTGGCTGGGAGCGACGTCAAGGTGTGCACGGTGGCGGGCTTTTCGCTGGGTGCGACGTTGCCAGCGGTGAAAGCCTTTGAGGCCAAGGAGGCCATTGCGCTGGGCGCGGTCGAGGTGGATATGGTGCTCAATGTGGGCGCGCTCAAGAGCGGCGACGTGCGGCTGGTGTGGGAGGATGTGGCGGGCGTTGCTGACGAGTGCCACGACGCGGGCGCAATCCTCAAGGTGATCATCGAAACGGGGCTGCTGACGCACGACGAAAAGATCGCCGCATGCGTCATCTGCAAAGATGCCGGGGCGGACTTCGTCAAGACGGCGACGGGCTTCAACGGTGGCGGCGCAACTGTGGAGGACATCGCCCTCATGCGCTTTGTCGTGGGTCCGGAGATGGGCGTGAAGGCGGCGGGCGGCGTGCGCTCGGCGGCCGACGCATTGGCCATGATTGCCGCCGGCGCGACCCGCATTGGCACAAGCGGCGGTGCGGGCATCATGGCCGACCTGATGGGCAACGCGCAGGTCGCGCGCCCTGCCGACGGCTACTAGCCCGGAAATCCTCAATACATGACCACTCGCTTGACCGACTACGCGCTCCTCGTCGGGCATGTCTGGCGCTGTCTAGACTGCCGCGAGCTACTGATGTCCAATCCTGAACTCTACTGGATTGGCTTCAAGCTCAACGACGAGCAGAAAGAGGCGATCCGCCACCTGACTGACGAGTCCTTCCAGACGTTGATGCGCCTCTCCGACGAAACAGGGCTGAGCACGCACGATCTGGAGGAAGCGGTGGACCACCCGCGCGCGCGCCTGCGCCACCTGGGCGTGGTGAAGTACGACTACCGTTCGCGCGACCGCTGAACGCACCTTGCGCACCCCATCCCGCAAGCGCCCGCCGGAGCTTCCGGACGCGGCGCTTGCCGATTTTTCCGGACTTGCCGGACTACAGACTGGAGCCGTTGCGATGCAGCAGATCGTTCCCCAGCTTTATGTGTTCGATGAAATTGGCGACATGGTGCATGCGTACCTCTGGGAGTGGGAAGGGGGCGTGACGCTGATTGACACAGGGGTGCCCAGTGCGGGCGACACGATTATCAAGGCGCTGGTGGACAACGGATATCCGCTGCACCGCGTGCAACGCATTATCCTGACGCATGGCGATGCCGACCACATGGGCTCGGCGGCCAAGCTCAAGCGAGCCACGGGCGCCCCGGTTCTGTGCCATGCGGTGGAGAAAGATCTGGTGGAGCATCCCTGGAAACGGCGTCCCAACGCGCTGCTGCTGCGCCCTGTCTTCAGCCTGGTTTCGCAATTGCCGATGATGAAGGCCGAGCCGGTGACGCCCGAAGAACTGGTGGTGGATGGGCAGGAATTGCCCGAGGGCCTGACCGTGGTGACGACACCTGGGCACACCTCGGGGCACATCTCGCTGCTCGATCGCAAGCGGCGCATTCTGATTGCGGGCGATGCACTGAGCAACCGCAAGGGCAAGCTGGCGCCGCCGCCCGCGATGTTTACGCCCGACATGAAGAACGCCGAGCGCAGCGTCTGGAAGCTTGCCAAGAAGTATGGCGACGAGATCGATGTGATTGTGTTTGGCCATGGGCCGCCCATTCTGAGCAACGGCGGTGCACGCCTCAAGGCCATGGCCAGCCAGATCTTCGCCGCTGAGGTGTAGAACGGCAAATTCCTGTCCGCAGAAACAACGGCAAAAACGGAAAGGACATGAAAAGCTGATGCTCTTCATGTCCTTTCCGTTTTTGCCGTTGTTTCTGCGGGCAGGAATTTGCTAGTCGTCAGTGCGGGCCTTCTTGGCGGCGCGCACGCGGATGTCATGGTTCAACACGCGCTTGCGAATGCGCAGCGCGGTCGGCGTGACCTCGAGCAGGTCGCCCTTGTCGAGGTACTGGATCGCATCATCCAGCGAGAGCGTGCGCGGGGCCATAAGCATGTCGGAGACATTAGTCGGCTTCTCGCGGAAGTTGGTGAGCTGCTTGGCCATGGTGATGTTGACCACAAGCTCTTCGGGGCGGATGTGCCGGCCGATCACCTGCCCGCCGTAGACTTCTTCGCCTGGCGAGACGATATACTCGCCGCGCTGCTGCAGCTTGACGAGGGCGTAGGCTGTGACGGTTCCCTGCTCCAGCGCGACGATCTTGCCCAGCTCAAGCGAATCGATCTCGCCGGAGAATGGTTCGTAGCCGCGGAAGAGCGTGTGGAAAATGCCCGTGCCGCGCGTGGCGGTGAGGAAGGGTTGGCGGAAGCCGAGCAGGCCGCGGGTAGGCGCAATATATTCGCTGTAGACAGTGCCGTCGTCGCCATAGCGGATGTTGACGAGCTTGGCGCGGCGGCGGCCCAGCATCTCGGAGACTTGTCCCAGGTAGTCGCTGTGGACCTCGATGAAGACCTCTTCCATCGGTTCGACCAGCGAGTCGTCGGCGAGACGCTTGTAGATGACTTCGGGCGAACTGACAAAGAACTCGACACCTTCGCGGCGAATCGTTTCGATGAGGATGGCCAGGTGCAACTCACCGCGGCCAGAGACAAGGAACTCGCTGGCAATTTCAGTTTCCTGCACGCGCAGCGAAACGTTGCGCTCGAGTTCGGTCATAAGGCGCGCGCGCAGCTGGCGGCTTGTGAGGTAGTTGCCGTCGCGCCCCGCAAAGGGGCTGTCGTTGACGCCGAAAGTCATGCGGACGGTCGGCTCTTCGATGGCAATGGGTGGCAGCGCGACGGGGTTCTGCAGGTCGGCGAGCGTGTCGCCAATGCCCACATCCTCAATGCCTGCCACGGCCACGATGCTGCCCGCTTCGACAAAGTCCACCTCGTTGCGCTGCAGGTCGCGGAAGATATACGCCTGTGTGATCTTGCCCTGTTTCATCGCGCCTTCGGCGTTGATGTGCATGATCTGCTGGCCACTGCGAATGGTGCCCTTCTGCAGGCGGCCGATGGCAATCTTGCCGACGTAGGGGCTGTACTCGAGCGTGCTCACCAGCATCTGTGTGGGCGCGGTCGGGTCCACATCGGGTGCGGGAATATAGGATACGATCATGTCGAAGAGGGGCTTGAGGTCGTCGGCCAGTTCTTCGGGTCCGATGCCGGCGCGTCCCTCAAGGGCACGCGTATAGACGACCGGGAAGTCCGCCTGATCATCGGTGGCGCCGAGGTCAATGAAGAGATCAAAGGTGGCGTTGACGGCATAGGCTGGGCGCGAGGCAGGTCGATCGACCTTATTGACAACGACGATGGCCTTGAGCCCCTTGTTGAGCGCCTGGCGCAGCACAAAGCGGGTTTGCGGCATGGGGCCCTCGACGGCATCCACGAGCAGCAGCACGCCATCCACCATGTTCATGACGCGCTCGACCTCGCCGCCGAAGTCGGCGTGGCCGGGGGTGTCAACGATGTTGATGGTGGTGCCTTCGTAGACGATGCCCGTGTTCTTGGCGAGAATGGTAATGCCGCGCTCGCGTTCGAGGTCGTTGGAGTCAAGGACGCGCTCCTGCACCTGCTGATTGGAGCGGAAGACGTTTGTCTGCTTGAGCATGCCATCCACGAGCGTGGTTTTGCCGTGGTCAACGTGGGCAATAATGGCAATGTTGCGGATGTTGGGGCGCGCCTTTGCGGCGCCCGTTGTTTCGTTTTGCATAGTGCTTGTCGGCTCCAACACTGTCATTACACTCATTCAGACGCCCTCGTTAACACAAAAAAAGCCCGGCTGCGGGGGGAGCCGAGCAAAACCAGATCCTTGCTTGTCGCAGAAGAGTATAACGGGGACGGGGCGCAAATGCAAGACGGGCGGCGGGTGGAACGCCAACCCGGTCCCCCTCCCATGACGAGGGGCCGAGTCGGCAGCCTGCAAGGCGTTGAAGTACGAGAGCCGGCTTCTACATGCCCGGCGCTCTGTAGGTTGGGCTCTTCTTTGCGGCCGCGTCTACTTCGGCGGTGGTAAGCAAGACCGTTGTGGTGACATTCGCTGCGCCGGACGCGCCGACAGTCAACGCGATGGCGGCTGCAGAGGCATGGTCTGCCACATCGGCGATGATGTAGAGGTCGTGTTTACCAAAGGCATAGTAGTAGGATTCGATCGTGCCACCCATGGAGGTGGCGAGCGCCTCGACTGCCGTGCGGCGCGCCGATCCGCCCTCCTTGAGCAGTCCCTTAACGCCGTCTGCGGTATAGCTTGCCTGAAACAGATACTTTGCCATAATGTAGCCTCCACAAAGAATGAAACAGCCTCGCCATGAGGCGGTTGGGGTGCAACCATAAGTGGTCGCGTCCGTCCTGTCAACTCGGGTTTTTGCGCCCACATGCGCATGGTCATGACAACGGCGCTTCGTCGCCTCACTTGTGGCGCTGAATGCGCGATCATCCGTTACAATGGGCGCGCCCCAACTTACAGTCTCATCTTTCGTTTCGATAGACATTTGACTTATAGGAGGTGACCCATGGGTCGACTGATCAGGATTGTCCCACGGTGGTCGATTCTCGTTTTCATGGTTCTTGCACTGGCGAGCGCAGGCGTCGCGCTTGCCGCCCCCGCGCAGCAGTCCGGTATGCCCGGCGCAGCCGACGGGCTTGACGCGCTGTCACCCGAAGAGACGGCCGCGGCTGTTGACGCTGCCTCGGCGTTGCGTAGTGTAGATGCAGCGTCGGTGCGCGCAGCCCCTGCCGCACCCGGAGCAGTTGCTGTCAGCGCGCCGGCCGAGGAATTGGTGCTGGTCGAACGCCATGAGGAGCCCAAGGAGGTAATGGCGGCGGGCGTTTGGCCGCGCCGCGCCGACCTTTATCTCTATCGCTACGCCGATGACACGCTGGTCCATGGCCTGTATGACTATGCCACCGGCCAAATGCAGGTTGCGGAGAGCGTACAGGGTGTGCAGTTGCCGCTCAACGACAGTGAGCGCGCGACGGCGATTGCGATTGCTTATGCGGACAGCGCCGTGCGCGCCCAACTGGCAGACGAATACCGGCTGATTACAGGCGGCGCACTCACGAGCGCGGGACAACTGGACATTCGCGTCTTCAATTACCATGCGGGCTCCAACCCCGAGATCGAGACGCCGGCCGTGCAGGCGTGCAACATCAACCGCTGCGCGCAACTGCTCATCCTTACCGACCAGAATGTTACGCTGCGCGCACTGCCGATTGTGAACTTGTCGATGATGCAGGTGGCAAGCGTCGTGCCGCTCGATGTGGGTCTCTCGGCCGATGCGCAAGCCGCGCACACGCACACAGGTGGGGGCAACTGATGAGCAATGGATTTGATGCGGCAGCGCCTTCGCTGCGCCAGCAAATGGTTCGACACGCACAGGGTGCAGCGCTGGTGGCGTTTGGCGTCTTGTTGCTGGTGTGCGCGTGGTTCTACGCGTCACCGCGCGTGCTGGCGCAGAGCGAGCATGCCTGCTCTGCGGCATTCAGAATTGACAAGACGCTGCCCACAGGCACACGCTGGGAGATGTGCTGGGAGCCGCGCGCGCTGGACGGCATAGTGCTCTATGACATCACGCTGACGCCACCGGGCGGGCCGCGACGGCTCATTCTGGCGCAGGCGGGGCTGGCGCAGGTGCATGTGCCCTATGATGACAACGGCGCGCGCTTCCACGATATCACCGACTTTGGCTTTGGAGGGCGCTATCTGGCGAGCCTGACGCGCGCCGAATGCCCGGATGGGACGCTGCTCACTTATGGCGGCAAGAACGTCCTCTGCCTGCAGATTCAGCCGCGCGGGTATGCGCAAAAATACTATACGCGTCAGCTTCAAGGCTATGAGCTTTCGCTTTTCAGCGTCTCCACGTCGGGCGATTACAACTACATTGTGCAGTATGAGTTCCATGACGACGGCACCATCGTGCCCACGGTGGGCGCGTCGGGGCAACTGCAGCGCTATGGCACCGATGCCTCCTATGGGTGGGTGACGGCCACGAACCGCATCCCCATCTCGCACTATCACAATTACTGGTTCCGCCTCGACTTTGACATCAACGGCCGTGGCAACGACCTCGTGCAGGAGATCCAGATCAACGCGACGGACCAGAACCGGCGGCGTGTGAAGCAGGTGACGGATGTCACGCTCGAGGCGGCGCGCCAACACGATCCCGATGTGCAGCGTACGTGGCGCGTGGTTGACAAGGTGACGCGCAACGATGGCGGCAACCTCATTTCCTATCAGATTGAGGGGCTGAGCAGCGGCCACGACTTTACCGGGCCCAGTTTCGAGCCCTTTTCGCAAAATGACTTGTACGTGACTACCTTCAAGGGGTGCGAGAAGTATCCGTCGCACAACCCGGCGCTGAACGGCTGCGCAGGAGACGTGTCGCAGTTTGTCAACGGCGAAAGTGTGGATGGGGCGGATCTGGTGGTTTGGTATGGCATCACCTTCCATCACCTGCCGCGCGAGGAAGACGAAGTGTACATGGATGTGCATTGGGATGGCTTCACCATCATCCCGCGCGATTGGACGTCGCACAACCCGCTGGACAACGTGAGCCCCGGCGGCAGCGTGGCTACGTCGACGCCCACACCGACCGCGACGCCGATAGCCCAGCCCGCGGCGCTCCATGTGCAGCCGCAGCAGGTCGTGCTCTTCGCGGAAACCCTGCCGCAGACGGTGACGCTCAGCCTCGAAGCCGGGGAGGGCGCGCCGGTTGCCTGGCAGGCACAGAGCAGCGCGCCGTGGCTGCTTGCCAGCCCGCTCACCGGCACGACGCCCGCGACATTGACGCTGCAGGTAACTGCGCCGCTCACGGCGAGCGCAGTTCTGAGTGGCGCGGTATACACCGGTACAGTGACGCTTTCGACCACGCTTCCCACATTGGCGCAAGTAGCAGTCACGGTGCTGCAGGGCATGGTGGAGAAGAGCTACATGCCGGTCATTGAGGGGGCTGGGCCGTAGGCGCGGGGTGCAGGATGGGGGCGGTGTGTAGTACATCCTCGAGATCAAAAGGGGCCCGCACGGCGACCCGTGCGGGCCCCCCTTTGCGGCGCAGGCTACATCTTGACGAGCGTGAGGCCCGTTGCGCTGCTGGGCGCGCATTGGGAGAGAAACGCGCAGTCCATTAATCTGCGACGGAACCGGCATGGAGTTGCGCCCACAATGCAAAAAAAGCGAGGCTTCCGATTCCGGAAGCCTCGCTTCAACATGCTTGGTTGCGGCCGCGCTTACATCACAATCGCGGGCACGCCGGCCTGCGCGATGAGAGAGTTGAGCGCCTGGACGTCTGTCTGCAGTACGTCGTCGAGCTTCTCCACCTGCGCCTGGATGGCAGCGACATACTCGTCCACGAGCGCGGTGGCTTGCTCGGTGGGGCGGGCGTCGGCGGTGCCAATCGTGGGGACGAGTGCGGCGATGGCCTCGTTGAGGCGCGGCCGCTGCACCAGGTGGTAGTTGTCCTTCTGGTCGCCGGGCAGAATGAGGGTGTCTTCGATCTCTTCGAGCTTCTTGAGTATTGCGGCAGCGGCGTTGCCCACATCGGCGCGCTCGGGCAGTAGCTTCTGCCAACTCTGCACCTGTTCACGCACGGTGCGCAGGGTCTGCACGGCGCGGTAGTTATCGGAGACCGCGTCGCGGATGCGGATGAGCAGGTCGTGCTGCTCCTTGAGGTCCTCCGCAGAGGTTCGCACGCGCAGGTCGTTGACGACCTCGAACTGCTGCGACTGCACGCTTTCGCCCACCGTCAGGCGCGCTGTGTAGACCCCGGGCAGAACCCACGGCCCCTCGAAGAGTTCGGCGGCGGTCTTGTTGCCGGCAAGGCGGATAGCGCCCTGTTCGCGCAGGTTCCAGACAAAGCGGTGGATGCCGGGTGTCGTGCCAATCCATGGGCCGGGGTTGAGGCTGCGCGCCTTTTCGTCGAGTTTGTCATAGCCCACGGGCTTACGCGCGTAGCTGCGCACGACATTGCCGTCAACGTCGAGGAATGCCAGTTCCATCGACGTCTCGGGTGAGACAGTGACGGGCAGACGGTAGTAGATGAGAGCGCTGCGGGGCGCGCCCTCGCCCGAGTCGAGATATTTGCGCTCAATGGCGCCAAGTTCGGTGCGCTTGGCCACTGCCGTTGAATTGTTGCCCATGCCGATTGCGTAGAGGCGACCTTCAGGAGGCATCCAGTCGGCGAAGAGGTCGGGCAGGATGCGGTAGCTGGTGCGTGGTGCAAAGAGGTGGGGCGCGTCGCTGCCAACTTCGCCGCGTGCCTGTTGGTAGATGGGCGTGAGGTCGTCCATCACCCAGGCCGAGCGGCCGTGCGTGGCAATGACAAGGTCGGTGCCCTTGATCTGCAGGTCATAGACGGGGCAGACAGGGAAGTTGGCACTCCAGCGCGTCCAGTGGGCGCCATCATCAAGTGAGAGGTAGAGGCCAGTTTCGGTGCCTACGTAGAGCACGCCCGCCTGGTTGGGGTCGGCGCGGATGACGCGTGTGAAGTCGTCGGTGGGAATGCCTTCGCTGATTTTCGTCCAGGTGGCGCCATAGTCGCTGGTCTTGTAGAGATAGGGGTTCGTATCGTCGAGCTTGTAGCGGGTGGCGGCCACGTAGCAGGTGGCGGCATCATGGGGCGAAGGCTCGACTGTGCGAATCCATGCCCATTCGGGGAGGTCGAGAGGCGTCACATTCTGCCAGGAAGCGCCGCCGTCGCGCGAGACGTGGACAAGGCCATCATCACTGCCTGCCCAGAAGACGCCTGCTTCGTGGGCCGACTCACGGAATGTATAGATTGTGTCGTAATGCTCGGCGGCGCTGCTGTCGAGCGTAATTGGGCCACCCGAGGGGTTCTGCTTGGACTTGTCGTCACGCGTCAGGTCGGGGCTGAAGGGCTGCCACGAGTGGCCGTTGTTCGTCGAGCGGAAGGCGACGTTGCCGCAGGTGTAGAGCACGTTGGGGTCATGCGGCGAAAAGAGAATGGGGTAGGTCCACGGGAAGCGGTATTTGAGCGAACTGAGCGCAATGTCGCCGCCGGTCGCTACCGGCCAGACGTTGACGAGCTGAATCTGGCGCGTGGCATGATCGTAGCGCTGGAGCGCGCCAAGGCCGCCGGGCGAACTTCCCACTGCGCCCACGAAGGTGACGTTGTCATCCTTGGGGTCTACGGCAATGTAGCCGCTCTCGCCCGTGCCGGCCACGTAGCAATCACCTATGGAGATTGCGCCGGATATGGTGTCGCTAGGCACGCTGATGCTCGAGTTGTCCTGCTGCGTTGCGTAGACGCGGTAAGGGAAGCGACCGTCGGTGTCGAGGTGGTACAACTGCGCCGACAACTGGTTATAGACCGTGCTGAAGGAGGCGCCGGCGTCGAACGAGACATTCGCGCCGCCGTCGTTGCTCTGGATCATGCGGCGGTTGTTGTGCGGGTCAATCCAGAGGCCGTGGTTGTCGCCGTGGGGCGTGGGGATTTCGGTGAAGGTGCGACCGCCGTCAATCGAGCGGTGGAAGCTAAGGTTGGAGACGTAGACAGTGTCGGCGTCCTGGGTGTCGGCGTGGACATGCATGTAGTACCACGGGCGGCGGCGCAATTCGTGTTGGTCGCAAAGGAGCTTCCAGGTATCGCCGAAGTCGTCCGATCGGTAGAGCCCGGGGTCGTTCTGGCTCTCGACCATGGCCCAGACGCGCCCAGCCTGCACGGGTGAGGCGGCGACGCCGATCTTGCCGTAAAGCCCTTCGGCAGGTAGGCCGGGATGGCGACTCAGGTCGGTCCAGTTGTCGCCGCCGTCGGTGGAGCGCCAGATGCCGCCGTCTGCGCCGCCGCTGCTCATGTACCAGGGGCCGCGGCGCGCCTCCCAGATGGAGGCGTAAAGGATGCCTGGGTTGCGCACGTCAAGCGCTACGTCAATTGCGCCGGCGTGGTCGCTCACGTAGAGCACTTTCTGCCAGGTGGCGCCGCCGTCGCGCGAGCGGAAGACGCCGCGCTCTTCGTTTGCGCCGAAGGCGTGACCCAGCGCAGCGACGTAGACAATGTCGGGGTTCTTGGGGTGAATGCGGATGGCGCCTATGTGGCGTGTGTCGCTCAACCCCATGTGTCTCCAACTGCGGCCGGCGTCGGTGGACTTGTAGATGCCGTCCCCATGCGAGACATCGGTGCGGATTGCCGTCTCGCCCATGCCTGCGTAGATGACGTTGGGGTCGGAGACGGCGACCTCGAGCGCGCCTACGGATGCGGTCTTGAGAAAGCCATCCGAGACATTCAGCCAGGTTGTGCCGGCGTCGGTGGTCTTCCAGACGCCGCCGGCGACCGCGCCGAAGTAGAAGGTGGCAAAGTCGCTGGGGTCACCCGCCACGGCGACGACGCGCCCGCCGCGCGGTGGGCCAATACAGCGGAACTTGAGGGCGGCGAACAGGGCGTCCTGTCCGGAGAGCAGACTTGACATGCGCGGCTCCTTGCTTGGTTGCATCGGGGACTGAAGAGACCCGAGGGTTTTATGTGGAGATAGTTTCAGTATCGCATGCGATGGGGTGCGGTCCAAAAGCATTGATGCAACAGCGGAGCAATGGAAGACACGCGCAGCGGATTTGCTGGACAGTCTGCACAGTGGGGAGCGGTCCGGGGTAAATGCGTTATGCCGGCGATACGGCCTGCAATCGCACTGCAGCCTCTAGAGTAATGCCACAATGGAATCTACGTTCTGCAAAAAAGGGACCGGGGAACGGGAAACGGGTACTAGTGAACGGGGAACGGGAACGGCGTCAATGCGCGAGTGTTCCCTGATCCCTTCACGCTGGCCGTGAATTTCACGCCGGTATTACTCTAGTTTTTAACCGTCACATGCGTGAAGTACTCAACGTAGTTGCCGTCGGCAAAGACGACGCGCAGGCGCAGCATGTGCGGACCGTTGGGAAAGTCCATGCTCTTCCATACGGTGAGGCGGCCAATGTTAATCAGCGGTTCATCACCCATGGCCAGGAAGATGGGGTCACTGCCGTCCACCAGCAAGTCAACCTGCCACTTCTCGAATGCAGGGTGGTTTGCATAGCCCTGCACGAGGATCGCCCTGGATACGGTCGCGCCTGAACTGGGGAAGGTGATTGCCCCATAGACCGGTTCGGGAGTCGCTGCGGGTGCGCTTGCTGCGGCGGCGTCGGGCGTGGCGCTCTGTGCGGCGGTGGCACGCGGCAGTGGGGTCGCGGTTGTGGCGGTGGCGCGTGGCGTGGCCGCAGGCGCGACAGGGGGCGCAAGCGTGGGCGGCAGTGTGCTTGTAGGCGTTGATGGCACCGAGGTCTCAGTAGTCGGTGTACGTGAAGGCGTGGCTGATAGTGTGGCCGATGGCGTGGCTGATAGTTTGGCCGATGGCGTGGCTGACGCGGCGGGCGATGGTGTGGTTGATGGTATGGCCGATGGAGTGGCCGATGGTGTGGCTGATGGTGAGGTCGGTGGTGTGGCTGACGCGGTCGCTGATGGCGTGGCTGTTTGCGTGGCGGCTGCGGCGCCAGTGGGCGTAACCGTCGGCCACGGTGTCTCCGTCGGCGCAGGCGTGAGGGTAGGTGTGATGGTGGGCGTCGCCGCAGGGTCGGGCGTGGGCGTTTCGAGCAACGCGTTGGTGATGTCAGCCATGGGGAAATCGCGGCAGAGCGCCTTGAACTGCCAGCCGCGCGCCGTCAAGGTCTTGAGAATGGTGCGCACGGCCTCGACGGTTTGCGAACGGTCGCCGCCGCCATCATGCATGACAACGATTGAGCCGTCGCGCGCGTTGTCAATCACGTGCTGTGCGATCTTGTCTGCGCCGGGGCTGCGCCAATCCTCCGGGTCAAGATTCCACTTGACAATGCTTATGCCCAATTGATCGGCAAAGTCAACCACATTGTAATCAATGGCGCCGTATGGCGGGCGCAGGCACCCGGAATCCATGTCACCCAGGATGGCGCTGGTGTCGCCCACTTCGGCATTGAAGAACTGTTGCGAGACGCCGGTGAGGTTGGCGTGGTTGTAGCCGTGGTTGCCGATTGCATTGCCTCCATCGTAGACCTTCTTGATGAGGTCGGGCTCGTTGATTGCTTGTCGGCCAATCACGAAGAAGGTGGCCTGCGCGTTGTAGTCGGCCAGCAGGTCGACCATTTGCTCAGTCCACGGCTGGTAGGGGCCATCATCGAAGGTCAGGAAGATGGTGGGGGCGCGGCCGTCAACGGGCGTGGCGATGGGCACCTTGCCGCCAGGCGGTGCGTCAATATCCACGGCCAGCAGAACGCGGCCGCCAAAGGACAGAACGAGGGCAAGCGCAAGGAGCGCAGGGCGCAGGACCGCAAGAAAGGGAAATTTGGAAAGCAAGAGCCAATCCTGTTCGTGAGGTTCGAGTGTCGAGTGCAAGGCGCGTCTGACTGAGCGGCGACTGCGAGTCGTGGGACCGGTAGCCGCACGCCCGGAATTCCCTAAGGATGACGCGGTTTGTGGCCGTTGGGCCGCGCACATGCGCTGCTAAATGAGCGAGATAATGAGGCCCTCGTTGGGGTCGAGCGGCAGGCTGTTGAGGAAGTGCAGGTCGCCCTGGCGCGCTACGCCGGTGTCCAGCAGGATGCTGCCGGCAGGCGCAATGGCACTCAAATCGAGATGGTGCGGCTGCGTGCCGAAGTTTAGCACAATCAGTAGCCGTTGGCTGTCAGCCTCGCGCAGGAAGGCGAAGACGTCAGACGCGCCGCTCTCCATTGAGCGATAGCTGCTCCCGAGGAGGGCGGGCGACTTCTGGCGCAGGTCGGTGAGGAGACGAAAGAACCAAAGGGGTGAGCGGGGATCGCTCTCCTGAGAAAGCACGCTATTTTGCGCGTAGTCAGCGGCAACGGGCAGCCACGGCGTGACGTCGGGTGGGCAGAAGCCGGCGTTGGGCGAGTCGTCCCAGTGCATGGGGGTGCGTTGCGGGTCGCGTCCGACTTCGTCGGCGACTTCGGGCTGATTGACGGCCTGCGGGTCGCGCACGAGCTCGGGCGGGATGCGCACGTCGGTCATGCCGATTTCGTCGCCGTAATACCAGGTGGGCGTGCCGCGCAGCGTAAGCAGGAGCATGGTGGCGACGCGCGCCTGATCCTTGCCCAGGCGCGTGGCGATGCGCCGCTTGTCGTGATTGCCCAGCACCCAGTTGGGCCAACCCCACACAGGCAGCGCCGCTTCGTAGGCATCCACCATCGTGCGCACGCTTTGCGCATCCCAGGGCGCGCCAATGAGCTGGAAGTTGAAGGGTAGGTGGCATTCGTCGCCCACGCCGCGCACAAGGGGGTCGCTGCCGTAGTACTTCATGAGTCGCGCATTGGGCAGGTAGATTTCGCCCACCAGGATACGCTCGCGCCCTTCACTTGTGTACTCGTCAAGCAGGGCGCGCATCGCGCGAATGAGGGTGTGGACCTCGGGCTGGTCAGCGGTGTGGATATGATAGAGGCTGAAGATGGGCGGGCCGCCGCTCCAATCCGGGTTGGGTGGCTCGTCACGCAGCGCGGCGTCCTTGATCATGAGCCAGATGACGTCCACACGGAAGCCGTCAATGCCGCGCTCGAGCCAGACGCGCATTTCGCCCAGCATGGCCTCAAGTACGGCCGGATTGCGGTAGTTGAGTTCGGGCTGGTGGGTGTCGAACTGGTGCAGATAGTATTGGCCCGTTGTGGTATCCAGCGTCCAGGCGGGGCCGCCAAAGTAGGAGAGCCAGTTGTTGGGTGGGCCGCCATCGGCAGCCGGCTCACTCCAGATGTACCAGTTGCGCTTCGGATTGGTGCGGTTGGCGCGGCTTTGCGCAAACCAGGCGTGCTCGTCGGAGGTGTGGTTTGGCACAAGGTCGAGCAGCACCTTCATGTCGCGGGCGTGTGCGCCGTCCAGCAGCTGCGTGAAATCATCGACCGTGCCGAAGATGGGTTCAATGCCGGTGTAGTCGGCCACGTCGTAGCCGAAGTCATGCATGGGCGAGGGGTTGATGGGCGAGAGCCAGAGGGTGTCGACGTGAATGCCTTTGAGATAGTCGAGGCGCTGGATGATTCCCTGCAAATCACCGATGCCGTCGCCGGTGCTATCCTGAAAAGAGCGCGGGTAGACCTGGTAAATGATGGCTTTCTGCCACCAGCGCAGAGTGCTCGATGCGTTCACGCCCAGGCTCCTTGGGTTGCGGGTTTGCGCCGTCGTGTTGATTGTAGGCATTCAGACGAGGGATGCAAATTGGTGGCGGGGTGAGCGGTAGGTCGGGCGTGCAAAACCGCGATGACTCGTGCGAAGCACTGTCGGTTGGAGCGAGCGCACTTCATTCCTGGGGCGCGCAGAGCCACCTCACCCCCGGTCTGTACAACTGGCGAGAGGAGAAAAGCAGTGCTGGCGGGCGCCACACTGTGCGCAAGTTGCATTGCTCCCCTCTCCACTGTTGTGGAGAAGGGCCGGGGGTGAGGTTGTAGCGCGCGCCACAAATATTAAATCCTACCCGCTGGAGTCACTGGATGGCGTGCTCTGCAAACCTGTGATATTCTCAAGGCACGCAATAGGCGGCGCTGCATTACAGCATGCAGAGAACAACCCGCTTCCCAACTCCGTTTCAAAACATAATATGAAGGGAGTCGATTTGTGACCGATCCTGATATGCCTCTGGGCAGGTCGGATTTGCCCGCTCGGCCAAAGGTGCGCGCCGGCCCGCACCGCTGGTGGAGCGTCGCGATTGCGGCCATGCTCGGCGTGTTTGTAGGCCTGGGCTTCTACACCTTTTCCTATGCCGAGGGGCTCTCCTACTTTTCGGATGATCCGAATTCCTGCATGAACTGCCATGTCATGCGCGATCAATTCGAAGCGTGGAACCACTCCAGCCACAAGGCGGTGGCGACCTGCAACGACTGCCACACACCGCACCACAACACAGTGGCCAAATACACCGTCAAGGCAATTAACGGCTTTAACCACAGCCTGTACTTTACGCTGGGCACTTTTCCCGACCCCATTCGCATCAGGGCGATGAATGAGCGCGTGGCGCTTGAGAATTGCCGCACCTGCCACGCCGAGACCGTGAGCCAAATGCATGCCTCGCCCGGCGGCGAGCCGGCCGACTGCGTTGCCTGTCACGGCAACGAAGGGCACCGTACGATTGAATAGCTCGCTTACCCAAGCAGACTCCCTGGATGGCGACCACACGGTCGCGCAGGGCAAAAGAAGGAGCCATTGATGAGCACCGAAGAAGCGCCCACAAAAAAGAGCGGGCGGGGTTGGGGATGGGTTTACGCGGCCGTCTTTGCGGTCGTGGCAATTGGGGTCGCCGTCGTTGCCGGACTGTTGATGAACATCGACAACAAGAAGGAGGAGGCCGCCGCCTATCCCCTGCGCATTGTGGAAATCGGCGCGGATGAACTGGACCCGGCGGTTTGGGGAAAGAACTTCCCTCTCGAGTACGAGTCCTTCATGAAAACAGAGATCAACGCGGGACAGACGCCTTACGGCGGCTCGGACCCATACAGCAAGCTCGAGCGCTATCCGGCGATGACGCGCCTGTGGGCGGGCTATGCCTTCAGCATCGACCACAACGAAGAGCGCGGCCACTTCTACATGCTGGATGACCAGAAGAAGACGCTGCGCGTAACGGAAAGGGATCAACCGGGGGCGTGCGCCAACTGCCATTCGGCGGATGCGCCCAGATTGATCGAGGAAATGGGCTGGGCGACATTCAACCATACGCCCTACAAGGAGCTGCAGGACAAGCTGCACATGGGCACGTCGTGCGCCGACTGCCACAACCCCGAGACGATGGCGCTGCGCGTGACGCGCCCGGCTTTTGTGAACGCGATGGAGAAGCTCGGCATCGACGTATCTCAGGCTTCGCGCCAGGAGATGCGCACCTACGTGTGCGCGCAGTGCCACGTGGAGTACTACTTTGCGGGCGACGACAAGTTGCTCACCTTCCCCTGGGACAAGGGGCTGCGGATCGATGACATTGAGGCCTACTACAACGAAGTCGGCTTCACGGATTGGAAGCATGCCGAGACCGGTGGTGGGATGCTCAAGATGCAACACCCCGAGTTCGAGACCTACAGCCAGGGATTGCACGCACAGTCGGGCGTGGCCTGCTCTGACTGCCACATGCCCTATGTGCGCGAGGGCGGCGTCAAGGTCTCCGACCATTGGCTGCGCAGCCCGCTGACGAATGTGGCGGCCTCCTGCCAAACGTGCCACCGCTTCACCGAGGAAGAATTGGCGCTGCGCATCACGGTGATTCAGGGACGCACTGCGGAACTCCTGCGCCAAAGCGAGGATGCGATTATCGACGCGATTGACACAATTGTGGCGGCGCAGGGCGCGGGCGGCACGGAGGACGAAATGGCTGAGGCGCTGCAACTGCACCGTTCGGCACAGATGCGCTGGGACTTTGTGTCATCGGAGAACAGCACCGGCTTCCATGCGCCGCAGGAGACTGCGCGTGTGCTGGCGGACTCACTCGATCTCGCACGCCAGGCGCAGCTTAAGGCGCAGGCGGTGTTGCTCAAGCACGGCGGTGAACTTGCGTTGACGAGCGCGGATTGATCAAGCAGGGAGTAGGGAGTAGGGAATAGGGAACAGGTAAGCTGGATGCAGTCGAAGCGGGGTGTCCACACTCGGACGCCCCGCTTCTATTTCTTGTGCGCCGCCACCTTCCAACGCCCGCGCGCTTACTTGCCGCGCGCCCTGATATAGTCGGAGACGTCGCCGTTATGGATGATGGAGTCAGTGGTGAAGTAGGCCCAGGGACCACTCTGGTTGGCCCACAGCGCAGCACCCTCCATGCCTGTGAAGATGTCGTCGCCGCTTCCCCATTCGATCACCATGGGAATCCACAGTGTCTTGGTGGCCGATTCCTTGGCCTGGTAGCGCATCACTTCCATGGTGGTGATGAGGTGCGTTGTGGGGTCAAAACGAACGACGAAGGTCTCGGACTCGTCCTCGAAAGGGACACGCAGGAGGGCCGTGTCGTCATCCACGGGCTGCCATTCTGCACGAGGGTCGGTGACGAACACCGCTGGAAAGCTCATGGCCTCAGCCCACAAAGCAAGATTTGCACCCTGGTTGGATTTTGGCTCATTCTCCTGTGTGCCCAGCAGCGCGTTGGCGAAGAAACTGGCGCCATCCACATAGCCCTCATCCACTGACATGACGGGCAGGCCAAACCAGGTGACTTCGATGTAGTGGCGGTAGCTGGCGCCCGTTTCGTGAATGAAGCGTGTGCGCGCAGGCAGGTGCCACGGGCCCACAGGGCGAATGCGCGCATGCCCCGTCAAGACGACGGAAGTGTAGACCGGCACGTTGTCGCCGTAGACTGTGTGCATGAAGCGTTCCACGGGTGCTGGCAGACCTGCGCGCAGGGGTACGTTCTCAACGGGGCCCGGCGTGACAGGCGGCGCGGCAAATGCCCCGGCCGGCACCTGGAATCCCAGCCAGAAGACAAAGACGACCAGAAAGAGAAGACCAAAACTCCACAGCATGATGCGCATACCCGAACCTTTCTCAGCCACAAGGCGCAGACTCTCGCCCTCATAGCAGTGTAGCAGGCGCGGGCGCAGGGGACACCTATCTATGGTACCGAAATGGGCAATGGAAGGGCGAAAGTGGTGCGACGACGGGGGCATGGCCGGGTAGGGCGGTAATTGGAAAGTGGTAAATGGTAATGTGGCGTGTGCTCCAGTGCGAGCACACGTCACATTACCATTTACCACTTTCCAATTACCAATTACTTCGCTCGTCACACGGCAAACATCTGCTCGCGCTCTGCACCGACGGAGACATAGTCCACCTTAACGCCAGCCAGTTCGGCCAGGCGGTGGATATAGGCGCGAGCGGGCTTGGGCAGGTCGTCCCACGCGCGACATTCGGCAGTGGAGACGCCCCAGCCGGGCCATTCCTCAAGCACCGGCGAGGCATTGGCGAGCACCGGGGTGTCGGGCATGGAGTCCTTGACGACGGTGCCGTTCTCCAGGCGATAGCCCACGCAGATCTTGATGCGATCGAAGTCATCAAGTACGTCGAGCTTGGTGATGGCCAGCCCCGTCATGCCGTTGAGCCAGGCGGCGTAGTTGATGGCGACGCCGTCGAACCAGCCGCAGCGACGCGGGCGGCCCGTGGTTGCACCGAATTCGCTGCCCACATCGCGCAGTTTTTCACCGGCCTCATCGAAGAGCTCCACGGGGAAGGGGCCGTCGCCGACGGCTGTGCTGTAGGCCTTGACGACACCGATGACCCGGTCGAGCACGCCTGCAGGCAGCCCTGCGCCCGACGCGGCGTAGGAGGCAGTGGGGTTGCTGCTGGTCACGTAGGGGTAAATGCCCCAATCCAGATCGCGCATGACGCCGAGTTGGCCTTCGAGGAGGATGGCCTTGCTTTGCTCGAGCGCGGCGCGTACCATGGGGACTGTATCGATGATGCGGGGCCCGAGGGCGCGTACGTACTCGGCGCAGAGCGCGGCAAGCGCCGCGCCATCCACGGGTTCGCCGCCGAGGACGTCGAGTTTGCGGTTGACGGTGCGCAAGGCGTTGTCGAGGCGCGCCTCAAGCCAGGCGGGCTGCAGCAGGTCGCCCATGCGCAAGCCGGAGCGTGCGGCCTTGTCGGCGTACGCTGGGCCTATGCCGCGCTTGGTGGTTCCGATGGTGTCTTTGCCGCGCGCCACTTCTTCCAGTTCATCGAGCATGCGGTGGTAAGGCATGAGCATCTGTGCGCGTGTGCTGACCCAGAGGTTGTCGAGCGACACGCCGCTTGAGGCGAGATCCTCCATTTCAGC
>Ga0351885_10198_pt1 | contig 25720 bp, 10 predicted proteins | sample TotcelFGM3001L13_FD_206771 | JGI IMG/M metagenome (GOLD analysis project Ga0351885, IMG submission 206771) | Enriched cells from coal bed in the Powder River Basin, Montana, United States - Total cells FGM rep3 HSBNCT.FGM.300.1.L13 ... | reverse complement strand
GGTCGGTGGAGTCGGTCAAGTGCGTGCAGCTTTGTCTCCGCAACTTCCTGACCGGCGCTCCCTCGGTGAATAAGGTGACGCCGGTGGTCCGACTTTCCGGGACCAACTACCTCGCCTCTGCCGCTCAAGCCCCGGCATGGCTGCGTCCCGTTGGGAATGTAAAGCTCTGGGAAACTAACCCGGCTACGAGTTCTGCGTGGGTGAAGGACGACATCGATGCGATGGAGTGTGGCTTGAAGTTGACGAGCACCTAAGGGGCTGAGATGGCAAACGATTTCTCTGGCGACAACAGTTGTAAGGCCCTATGGCGTTTTGAGTCCGGCTCCCTCACCACCGACTCCAAGAGCATCAATACCCTAACCAATAACGGAGCTGACGAAGAGCTCACGAACTACATGGAAGGTTCGTGTGGAGCCGCCTTCGTCTCGGCTAACTCCGATTATATGAATATCCCGGATGCCAACCTGGTTGCCGGGTTTCCCTTAAAAAACGGTGACACCACCAAGCTCGCCACGTTCGCCTTTTGGTTCCGGGCCGCTACGGTGCCCGGCTCCGGGGCCTACGCGGGCATGGTCAGCAAATGGGCCTTTGGGGACTCCAAGGTCTCTCTGTCCATCCAGCTAACCAATAGCAAGCTCAGGATTGCTTGGGGTTATGGCACCTCCGGCACCTCTCAGGAGTCTTTCGATACCGCCACGATTTCGGCCAACACTAAGTATCACATGGTCGTCACCTTGGATGGTGTCAACAAGATTTGTTACGTCTGGGTCTACAACCTCAGCAACGCCACACTATATTCTTACTCCAAGACCTTTACAAACACCCTGCGGGTCGTAGATGTTGACCTTTGTATCGGGCGTGAGGTAAACGGCAACTACTTCAACGGGGTCATTGACGAAGTTGTTGTTCTTAACCGCATGGTCAACGAGATTGAGGCCGTCAAGATTCGCTCCGGGACCTACTCCGGCGAGAACCAGCTTGACGTCGTAGCTACCCAGGCTTACGTCGAATATCAGGAAGAGAGCGAAACCAAGATTTCCCAGGTCGTGGCCGAAGTCGAGTGGGTCCCCACCGACCCGAACACGCACCTTTATGCTGGCAGCATCGGCATCGGCATTGCGGTCCAGGGCAGCTATGACCCGGTGTGGGAGAAGGCCGGTTCCGTCCCCATCGGCATCACGCCTGCCGGGGAATTCTTCTTCGTCCCGCCAGGAGAGTATGAGTATCACGGCGAAATCGGTATCTCCATCACGCCGGATGCAGACTATGCCCGTGGGTTTGCTTATGCCCCTTCCGGCATCGACATCTCCATTACGCCCCAAGCGGAATATCTTTTCCCCGACCATTTTTATGAAAGCCCGGGCATTGAAATAACCATCACCCCGGCAGCAGTCTATCGCACGCCGGTTGCCGGGTGGGATGTTCCGAGCGGCTATGGTTGCGTGAACTTCTCCGACCTGGACGACCCGCCGCCCTTCTGGTGCATCGACACCGATGGCATCATCCTGGCCCTGGACAACACGGCTGAGAAGTTCGACCTTTACGCCGAGTATCTCATCGAAACTGACGGGGGGGTGGTAGTTGGCGGTGGCTGTGGGTTTGAAGTCGTCGACCCAGGTATCGCTGAAATCAGCACCGCGGGCGGGGTCAAGGTTGGGGGCGACTTTGACGTAGATTTCCCGGAGCCCTGGATTACCAGTTTGGTCCTTGAGGGCGGCGTGGCCGTAGGTGGGGCCTTGAAGATCACAGAGGTCGATCCTGCCACCTCCCTGATTACGGAGATCACTACCAGCAAGGGAGTGGTGGTAGGCGGCTACCTTGGGTTCTCTTCTGTAGAGCAAAAGGAACTTGTCACCCTCATTTCGCTTTCGGGCGGCGTAATGGTGGGAGACCGCCGCTATCCCCCCATCGAGTTTATCAGCCCTGTTCCCGAGGAAGTCTATTACGAGCTTACCACTGGCGGCACAATTTACGTGGGAGGGGAACTCGGAATCGACATTCCGGAGCCTGGGGTCTATGAATGGACCATCAGGCGGGGCGGGGTCAAAGTCGGCGGCGCCTGCACCCTCGGGTTTTGGATCCCGCCGATCACCCAATTTGATATTTTGGGCGGCGTCCTGGTGGAAGGTTCCATCATAGAGGATTTGGAGCTTTTCGAGACTTGGGCGCTCACCGGGTTTGCCTATTCCCCATCCATGTACAGCCGTTTCAAATTCAATTCGTATGCTGAACGAAATGGCCAAATCCTTGCCGCCAAGGAAGATGGCATCTATGTGTTGGAGGGGGATGACGATGACGGCCAGAAGATTCACGATGGTATGCGCCTTGGGCCGGCCAATTTTGGAACAGACAATCTCAAGGGAGCGCGAGCCATCTACCCGGGCGACGCCGGGGTCCCCGAAGCCCATGTGATAGCGGAGACTAAGGGCAGGGAAGGTTACTTCAAGCTCCAGAGGGACCGTTTTAACGTGACCACTGACATTCTGGACCGGATCATGACCATAGAAATCGCTGACTTTGAGAAGCTGAGCCATTTTGAGATTATCCCGGTGGTTAGGGTCAAGAGGTAGAAATGGGCAAGGAATACCCCGCCGACGAAGCCGGCAAATGGGGCCAGGAAATTGATGGCATCTCTCGGAAGTTTCAGGGGGAAGTACGAAATGCCTTGACCGAAGCGGCGGGCCGCGGCTTCCCTGCCCCCCCTGGGCCGGTGCTGGAGCTTATCGTGGCTACAGGCCTGGCCGCCAAGTTCAAGGCCGCCGAGGTTAACGCCAAGCTCTACCAGGGCCTTACTGACCGGCGCCTCAAAAAAGAAGAGGTGGACCTAAAAGTAGTCCTGGGTTTGGCGAAGTTGGACCTGGAGGTTTTGAAGGCCGACTACGACAACGCCCATGATCTTGCACAGGCTTTGGAGGATAAGAACCTGAGCGAGAAACGGGCCACCATCCAAAAGCTGCAATCAGACGTGGATAAACGTCAGGCATACATCATCGAGGAACGGGCCAACATTGAACATGAGGTCAATTACTGGAAGCGGTTAGCAATCCAGGCCGAGGGGATAGCCCTGGACGCCGAAGTCCAACTCGCCCAGGAAAAGCTCAAGACAGCCGAAGAAAAACTCCGCATCATCACCTATCTCTATCAGGTGATCGCTGCCGAACAGGTGGCTTTGGTTGCCGAACAGCGGCGGGCTGAAATGCTGCAAATTGTCATCGAGAAGGAAAAAGAGGTGGTCGAGATTAAAAAGACCATGATCCCTCTCTACAAGGAGAAATCAGCCGCCAGGTTGGAACAGGCCGAAGCTGTCAAGGATGAAGCTGCGGTCAAGAAAGAGATCGAGGAGCTGGGCTATCGCCGCATAGAATTGAAACGGGCCCAGGAAGAAGCGGACCACCAAGTCCGCCAGGCCGAAGAGGACTTTGAAGAGGCCCACCTTGCTTATGTCAGGGCGGATCGGCTGACCGAACTCACCAGGTCCAAGGCTCGCACTCTCTTGTTGGATTACGAAGGGCAAATCAAAGAGAAACTCATCAAGATGAAGAAGGCCTTGGACAAGGAAGAACGCCGCCTCAAACTGGACCAGAAAGCCTTTTGGGAAAGTTATGGTTGGGGCCACGAATATGACTACACGGAATTGCAGCGACAGTTCCTTGTTGTCGATTTTTACCGGAAAGTTACCGAGATGATTGCTGTCGGGATGGCCAAGTGCGATTCCACTCTGGCCGGCCAGCACAGTACGGTCTGTAGAACATCAGCAGCACATATGCACCAATATATTAGCAAGGGGACGGGGTAACGATGGACGCTGCTGCTCTTCGAGAAAGGACTTTGGCCCGCAACGGCTCTCTATGGGTGAATTGGGACACGGGCGGGGTAGCCGCGGGTCTGGTGGGCTTGGAAAACCTCATCAACCGGGTGAGCCAGGATATCGTGCGCTACGACCTTACCATCCAGGATGGAGAGGCATCTTTCCAAGCGACTCAACGAGACAAGCTGCATAACCTGGAAATGGAAGGGGTTGAGACGGACCGGCTTATCGCCCGGGCCAAGTACGAAACCAAGATGCAGGTATTGGCTTACAAGGTGGCCGGGGAAGAAGCTCTGCTGGCGGCCAAGAGATACGATGTCTTGGTCCAGGCCCGCATCATGCTTGCCAAGGAATACGCTGCCGAGGTGGAGAGGGAGCAGATCGCCTTGCAGCGGGACCGGGCCAAGATGGACATCAAAAAGGAGGAAGCCCACCTTGCGGAAGTGAAATCCAGGATCATGCTGGAATACTACGAGCGGGCGCAGGTAGAGGTTGAAATTGCCAAGGCCCAACTCCAGGTGGCCCAGGCCAATGTCCGGGCGGTCATGGCCGAGATCGCCGCCGAAGAAGCGATGCTCAAAGCTGTGCAGGCTGAGCTTGAAGTTGCCATGGTGGACGCCGAAAGAGCTACGCTGATAGCCGATATTGCCGGTATTTTCGCTGATATTGTGGTGCGGGGCCTGGCCAAGATTAAGCTGGCCGTGGAGACCGCCGAGATTGAGGCCGGATTCGAGTTCATTCAGCAAAAACTGGATGACCTCCTGGCAATCTGGGGCGACAAGATCGCTATCGAGGAACTTCAAGCAAAAGATGAAGCTCTCCTTAAAATCGAAGTGGACAAGCAGACCGAGGAATCTATCTATCTGGAGGATTTGAAGGAAACCCAAATGAAGGCTGAGGTCGAGGTCTTCTTTTATGAAAAAGACAAAGTGGATGGCACCGACCGCATCCCAGAGGTGCGGGCCGGGGGTCGCTCTTATGAGGACCAAAAGATTCTGCATGACGTCTTGGATGAGGTCAGGGAATCGGGGGGCAGGTTTGAGGGCGAGGGCGTTAGCATCACCGATTGCGAGAAGGAGCGCCAAGATTCCCTCTTTGAAGAGAAAATGATTTATGCCGAGTTAAAAAATGAAGCAGAAGCAGGGATAGACAAGATAAGAAATTGGGCTGAGATCCTGATCGCTAAGGCCCGCGGCAGCGTCAGCAAATATCGGCAGGTCTTTGATTACGAGATGCGCACTTTCTCTCAGAAGATCCACAAGGGGTTCTTTGTTGCGCAGTTCCCGGGGCAAAGCTCGGCAGATCGCCCGGATCCGCCCGAACCGCAAATTCCAGACGAAAGAGTTGAATTGGCAGCGTGCGTTCATGATCAGTATGTGGGGCCAGAGAATCAGTAATGTTTGACGAGCTTGACTTAGAAATTCCGACATTTGAACCGACGAAATCCGATAAATCGGAAACGTCGCTCTTTGAAGGAATGACCCGCGAAATAGAGGGAATTTTTAGGGACCAGGCCAGGACAAAAGACGAGGCTCTTTCCTCGGAAGCAAAAGAAATCCTTGAAGAACAAGGGGAACAACTGATTGGCTCCACTCCGGTTTGGGAAATTGATGGAGATGTGAACGCAATGATCCAAGCACGCCACGAAAGCGAGTTGGAGGAAATCAAAAACTCCTTGAAGCATGAATCTTACAATGTCTACGGCGAACATGGCATCAAGGCCCCCTACCTGGAGCCCACTTGGTTTGCGTTCCGGGAAGACACGATGGACGACATTCTGGAGAAGGCAGGGACAAGCCTGGAAAAACCCATGTTCGAGCGACTGAACATCAGGCCGGTGGTGGTGAGCGATGCCGGCGACAAGGAGAAGCTCTTCCTGGCCAGGTTCGAGTTTCCCAAGTATGGGGCAACATTGCATTTCCCGGAAGCCGACTTGGGCATGGCAACAGAGAAGTGCCTGGGTTGGATAGATTTTTTGTCCGGGATGCACTACGGCTGCTGCGAAATGCTGATGGTGGTGGGCGAAGTCTCCACGAAAACGGAAGATTTCCCGTCCCAGGACGGAGGAGGACCGGTGCCGCCTGTCCCGGACGAGTTATTTGACGAGCAGTTTACAGAGGACAAGACCCTACACAATTATATCTGGCTGGAGTCGGACAATACCGAGGGGCTGCTGGATGGGGTGGGAGGGGAAGCCGAACCAGCCAACCCCCATTGGTTCTTCCGGGTCAACTGCATCGAGAAGCAGAAATGGCCATATCCTGGCGAGTTTGTCGGCCTGGGCAACCGTATATTCCCCAACCTGCCCTGGTCCATCTCCCCCGATGACCCAAAGTATCACCCCTTCCTGTTCAGCGGGATGTTCATGGACACGGTGTTCATCACCAGCGGGGTTGTTACTGCCGTGGAAAAGGTAGACGGGTATTACAAGGTCCAAGTCCAGTGGCGGGAACAAAATATTTGGGCCTACCCTACCGATTTTGCCCAATATGAGGAAGGGGATCGAGTAACAATCTGCAAGAACATCAAGACCTTAAAAACCTCAGAGTTATGGAAAGATGAAGATTTATGGTCCTTTGATGATGAGATTTGGCGGGTGGTTCCAATAACTTACTACGGCAAAGGCTTCGGCTGGTAAAAGGAGGCATGGCATGGCTTACAGTGCGGCCCAAGATGAAACGACTGCGGAAAGGGCTCGACTCTACGCAGAAAAAGGGGTGACCCAGGAAGAAGTCAGGCAAAGCGGGACCACCGAGCGCGAGATGATGAAAACGCCGGGGGCCTTCTCATACTCCGGGACCCCCGGACAGTTCCGGCGCACGCCTAACGATAAGGGCGCAGACGTCCAGGCTTTCACCAAGGCATCTCTGGCAGGCAAGCGGCTGGGTGATGAGAGCTCCTATGGCGGCCAGGCCCCCTTGCGGCCAGAAGAGATTGCTCAGTCTGACGGCCGGGTAGGACAGGGGCAGCAAGACTTCACCAAGCCGATCCAGGTGATCCGGCGCCTGATCTCCACCTATCAGGGTCCGCAGGCAGGCGAGGAATTTGCTTCCCCCGGGCAGGCGGCGCAGGCTTTCCGGAGGGACAACGGGGCTGATTTCGTACCGGAGGGTGGGGCTAAACTGGCTATGCAGCAAGCAGGGAAACTGGAAGAGATAGCGGCCCAGGGGAAAAGCCAGGAGGCGGGCATGGCCGGCGACCTGATGACCCGCAAGCGCAACTCCGAAGCCTTTATGAATCGCATCCAGAGTGATCCGAGGTTTTACAAGGAGACTCCGGAAGGGTTACAACCCGTGATCCCGGGCCTGGGCCAACTGCTCCTGGGATTCAAGGCCATGGGCGAGGCAGACCCTGAGAAGGCTTTTCAGGCTTTTGAGGCCCGGGCCACACGCCACATAGATGAGGCGACACATATCAACGACCAGGGCATCACCAAGGCCGTAGAGAACCTCACGAAAGCCGGGTACACCTTGACGCCGGGGCAAAAGGCATGGCTGGCAATGCCACAAGCCAATCCCGAAGAGGAGAAAAAACGCCGGGATACCATTTTGCAGTGGGTCAATCCAACAGCTATTCCCGGGCAGACAGGGGCCGGGGCCCCTGCCCAACCGCCTGCCGCCCAACCGTTGCCATTGAGTACCAGGGGCATTGATATTCAGTCGCTTCAGAATAGAGTGGGCGGCGATATGGGGCAACCGAAACCGCTCGCTCCCCCCTCTGCCACATTTCTCAGGCCCGACCAAATGGGTGCTCTGACTGAACAGTTCCAGCGTCAGGCGGCGGAAAAGAACAAGCTCTCCGCTCTTTCAAGGGAAACAGAGGATCGCCTTAGGGCATATTAAGAGGTCGAGATGGCATTGAATCCGCTTCTCCCGGAAGAAGGAACCCTAACCCCTCTTGCCGGGGACAAGCCCAAAATTCCTGACTTCATTTCCGAGGCTCCGACAAAAGCCCCCGGGTCTCCCTCCGTTCCGCAGGGGAAGATCGCAGGCTTCATCCCTGAGGCAACGGGGCAGGGCAAACCTGCGGACTTCATCCCCGAGGCCTCCCTGGAATCCATGACTCCTGAACAGCAGGATGCTGTCAGCCGCGTTGACCGGCTTCTGGCTAAAGGTGAGGCGGCGAGGACCGAGGTGGACCGGTCTTACCCCGGAGAAATAGCGGCGAGCTTCGGGCGTGGAGCGGTTTCTGTGGCCAAACTCCCTGTCCAGGTTGCGAAGATCATCGGGGCAGACGTCCTTGGGAGCAAGACGGTTAAAAAGGCCACCGAGCCTATTTTGGAAAGCATGGAGGACTTTGCGGAATCTCCCCTTCTCAAGCCGGGGAAGGAGGCCGGGGGCAAGCCGATAGACCTGGACCGGATCATCTCAAACCCCCGCGAGGTCATCGGGCAGATAACTTCTCAGGCCACCAACCCGCGGTTTTGGGCTTCACAGTTACCGGAAGGGGCTATGAGTATGGTCCCGGCTATCTTGGGAGCGTGGGCTCCCCGGGCCGTGGCTTTGTCGGGCAAGCTGGGGGTCGCCCTGGAAGCGGCCCAGGCTGCGGGGAAAACTGCCGAGGTTGCGGCGATTGCCAAGAAACTGAACCGTCTGAGCACCATCGGGATGTACGGCGTCAGCATGGCGATGGAGGCAGGCCAGGCCGAGGAAAAGGTCAGGGCATACGAAGAAAAGACCGGCAAAGAAGTGGCGTGGGGTCCGAAGGTGGCCGCTATCCTGGGAACAGGGATCGTGGCCGGTGGCCTGGAAGCCTTCTCCCTGGGCCGGGTGCTCTACGGAAAGGGCGGCGGCGAGATCAGCGTCCCTAAGATGATCGAGGCGATTTTTGCCGGGAAGGACGGTCGCATGATTGCCCACAAGATTCTGGACTCGGTGGCCACGGAGGGGATCACAGAGGGCGCACAGTCCTTTGTGGAGAATGCGGCCGCCAAGTGGGGGTTTGACCCTGACCAGAAGCTAACGGAAGGGATTGTTGAAAGTGTCCTCATCGGGGCTGCCCTGGGTATGGCCGGGGGAGCATTTGAAGGGGCGAAGGTGCGCCACGAGGCGGCTAAGGCAATCCTGGAAAAGAAACGGCTGGCAGAGGAAGAATACCAGTCCACCATGCGGGCCGACCAGGGGGCTTCCTTAATGGCAGCCGACCAGGGGGCCGCTTTAGGGGACATCTACGCCGGGATGCCTGGCGTGCAAGCGGTACCGGAGGCCCCCCCGGTGGAACCGGAGGCGCCAGAGTACACCGTCACTGAACCACAGCAGGCGCCGCCCATTACCCAAACGGAACCCCCGGGCGGTTCTCCGATAGTTGACCAGTATGGGAACCCCATTTATGAGGCCGCTCGGCAGGATGCGGTTGATGAGGCCATGCGGAAAGAACCTTGGGACCGCAACGCACATGAGAAATGGCTGGTTGATCAGGCCACCAAGGGCGCAGCGCCGGTCCTGGGTCCAGACGGGAAAGTGGTGTCCGGGCCGGGTGCGGTTGCACCGGAACCCATGGGGACCCCAACCTCTGAAATTGAAACTGCTGCCCCCGTTAAGCCTGCCCAACCTGAATCTGAGGCCATACCCACTACTGAAATTCCCGCCGTCCCCGACCTGAGGACGCGGGTAACCCAGTTAATCACCACCGTGGACGAGACCGGCGACCCTGGGGCGGCAGAAGAACTGACCCAGCTGCTCATCTCCAACCAGAAGGAAGTGGGCGACCTTTTCCGGATCCCGGACCAGGAGATTCCCGGCCTGAAACATATCGCTGACCGTCTGGACAGTTTGATCCGCCAGGTGGACGCTACCGGCGAGGGGGCGGAGGAACTTCACCGCTTGTTGTCGGCCAGCCAGAACCTCCTGAGCGGGGTGTCCCGGTGGGAGATTGCGAAAGCGGCCGGTAAGGATCTCGGCCCTGAACCCATGGCGCCGTCCAGCCAGGAAGTGACGGAGGTTGCTTCGCAGCCCGCCGCCCCGCCTCCGGCCCCGAAGGGCAACGGTTTTGACCAAACCTTTGACGAGTTCCATGCGGAACACCTGCCGACCTTCCTTTACGGGAACCCGGACGCGAGCCCGCAAGAGATTCAGGCATTCACTTCGGAGCTGCACAAACTGACCGTGGACACGGCCCTGGCCGATGGTCGCCTTTCTCCGCAAGACGCTGAGAGGTTGGGGCATTTCGGCAGATACCCCGACCTGGCGGAACAGTACCGGCCGCGCCGGGGGCTGCCCGGAACTCAGACCAGAGCCACCACCGCCAGGGGGACCAGCATCGACGCTCAATACGAGCTGATGGACATTAACGACCTGATCACTTCCCATGACGACAATCTGACAATCAATCCCGCCTTCCCCCAGGAGCTGCAACCCCGGGAGAGGAGCCGGGTGGGATCACAACTGCAAGTCGCCCAGATCGAGCAGAACCTTCAGCCGGGATACCTGGGGGAATCGCCTGGGGCGTCAGAGGGTGCGCCCATCATCGGGCACGACAACCTGGTGGAGAGCGGCAACGCCCGGACCATCGCCTTGCGGCGGCTCTATGGCCGGCAGGGGGCCGAGGTCTATCGCCAATGGCTGAGAGATAACGCCCACCGCTTCGGGATCGCCCCGGGTCAGACTGACCGGATGCAGACACCTATCCTGGTGCGGCGGCGCCTGACCGACCTGGACCGGAAACAGTTCGTGCGGGAGGCCAACGAACCGACCGTAGCGGCCATGAGTGCCGTGGAGATTGCCCGTTCTGATGCTGCCATCCTGAAAGACCTGGACATCCTCCAACACTTCATCGCCAATGAGAAGGGCACGATCTCTTCCAGCGACAACCTGCTTTTCATCAACAGGTTCATGGAGAGGGTGGTGGGGCCGACTGAGCGGAACCGGTTCCAGACCGGCAAGGGGTTTCTGAATCAGGATGGTGAGCGCCGGATTCGGAACGCCTTGTTCGCCCTGGCCTTTGGCGACTCCGCGGCCCTGGAAAAGCTGGCCGAAAGCCCGGACGACAATTCCAGAAACATCACCGGCGCCATGACCATGGTGGCGGCCCGGCTCGCCTCTATCAACAAGGAGATCGCCAAGGGCAATCTCTACAACCTGAACATCACCGATGAGATCGGCCAGGCCGCGGACATCCTGCAGAGCCTCAGGGATCAGGGAATTTCTGTGGAGGATTACCTGGCCCAGCAGAAGCTTTTTACTGACATTGACCCGATGGTGGCCGACCTTCTCCAGGTCTTTTCCCGGTTCGCCCGGTCCCGGGCAAAGCTGACGGCCATCTTCAGCGAGTACGCCGACGCCCTGGGAAACATGGGCAACCCAAGACAGATGGAGCTTTTGGGACCGAAACTTGATATAAGCAAGGCAGAACTTCTCCAAGCTGCCCTGGAAAAGGTGGGTAAATATGGAAAAGGATCAGAAGGACCAGACGGATCCGTACCGACTGACGTTCAGCCAGACGAGGCCGCAAGCGGTAGCGTGGCTCCGGAAGCGGATGGAGCAGGCGGGAGCCAGGAAGCAAGCGAAGAAGGAGGGGAAGACGGGGCAAGTCCTCCCGTTCCCGAAGAAGAAGTAGACGACGGTTTTGACCTCAGCGGTGGCAAACCCAAGACCACCGCGTTTGAAGCTCGCCTCGCAGAACTCAAAGACGAATACCCCGACATAGACCTGGACCGGGCCGCTACCGTTCTGCGTGCCTTCCCCAACGCCGAAAACGGTCAGATAGTGAATATGGCCGCCGACCCCGAAATGTTCTCCCAGGTGGCCCGAGGGAACCTGTCCGCTGAAGAAAAGCGACTGCTCTTGGAGAAGGCGGCGAACGCCGGGCAGCAGGGCGTCCTTCCGGGGCTGGACGAGGGGGCCGGGGGGCTGTTTGACCAGGAACCCCCGAAAACCCCTTCCTTGCCAAAGTCCAACATGGACATTTTGGTGGAGCTGCCCATCGGGGCCTGGCAATCGTTCGATAAAGCCTTCACCGATGCGGAAATGGAGATGATCCCCAAGGCCATCGACGCCAAGATGATCTCTGTCAAGACGGTCGATGGGAAGGTCCGGTATAGCCGCACCGGTGATTTAGGGACTTGGCTGGCCGACAACCCAGCGACAGGCCCGATAAAGTTCTCGATGGAAAATGGGCGTGTCCAGGTTGAGATCATGCCCAAATCCAGCGTGGGCGGGAAACCGCAGCAGAACTTCCGAGTTAATGGCCAATGGGTCATCGGGCTAAAGGAACTCAAAGATAAGTGGCCCGTGGTTTATGACCGGGTGATAGCAGACTACCCTGACATAGCCCCCAAGACGGAGAAGCCCCAAAAGCCAGCCGACCTGAACACCGCTTTCACCGACCTGATCAACCGGGCTTTTGAGCACCCCAACCCTCCGGGCCCCATCACCCCGAAGGACGTGGCCAATATCGCCAAGGAAGCCCTGAACATCGGGCAGGAGGACTTGCCGCAGCGCCGCAAGGAGATCGAGGAAGCCTTTGAGTTCGCCTTGGTCCAGAAGGCCCGGGAGATCGTGGAGACCCACAAGGGGAAAGACCCCCTGGTCGCCTTCTCTTTTCTGAAGAAGCTCTACTCCATCCAGCCGGCCCTGACCTCCCGGACCTCTTCTTCCGTGGCGAACCAGGCCTACTCTACCCCGGCGCCCCTGGCCTACCTGATGAGTCAATGGACCGGCATCAACCCGGAATCCTGGGTTTATGAGCCTACGGGCGGCAACGGCATGCTCCTGATCGGGGCCAACCCGGAGCAGGCCTGGGCGAATGAGCTTGATCCGGGCCGGGCCGAGAACCTGAAAGCCCAGGGTTTTGACGTGACCACCGAGGACGCCAAGAAGCTGGTGGGCACTCCCAAGGGTCCCCAAGAGAAGTCGGTGGACGTGGTGGTCGCCAACCCGCCCTTTGGCAACATGGACAAGCCGGTTGATTTTGACGCCTACAAGATCACCAAGCTGGAACACCTGATCGCTTTGGACGCTCTCAAGGCCATGGACGATGACGGCCGGGCGGCGATCATCCTGGGGGGGCACTCCTTCTTTACCCCGTGGGGCGCTCCCATGGCGAAGCTCACCGACGCTGACCGGATTTTCTTCAATTACCTCTATTCCCGGTACAACGTCACCCACCACATTAACGTGGACGGCAAGGTCTATGAGCGCATGGGGACCAAGTTCCCGATCCGGCTCATCACCATCGAGGGGCGTAAGGCGCAGCCCGACAAGGCGGCGGGGCCTGTGCGGGTCGCTCAAATAGAGCTTGCCAAAACCCTTGACAGTGTTTATACGCTGATAAAAGGAGACATCGACAATGCAGCCGTGGCTCCCGGAGTTTCTGAAAAACAGCCGACCAGCCCGAGCGGGCCTGGAAGTGATCCTGCCGGAACAGGTAGCCAAGAAGGGGCCCAGCCAGGACCAGTACCTGGAAGCGTGGAAGGACAAGGTGCGGGAACTGCTGACACGGACACTGAAGGAGGTGCAGTACCGCCACCAGGAGGTCCGAGGCATCCTGCTGGTCCTGGGATCCCAGGTGGCGGACCAGTATCAGGCGGGGGACGACCAGGAGGACGACCTTCTGGAAGCCCTCCGGTTGCACCCGGAAGCGGGGGGACTCCAGTCCCTCCTGTCGTACCTCCGGCACCCAAGCCCGGAGAGAATAAAGAACCTTCTGGACCACTACAGCCAGGGGCAACCCCCGAGCCCGGAGGACGAGGAGATCAGTCTGGGCGAGTTCCTCCTAAGTCTATAGGCTCTGGCACCCAAGTCAGACTTCCTGATGGGCGCATCGTCACCATCAAGGAAGAAGCCAAACCTTACCTTTCCCTCAAAGAAGAAGCTGCCGCCTACGGCGAACAGACCGTCGAGGTCGTTGATGCCGATGGCAACGTGCAGCGCATCCCCATTTCTCAAATCCAAGGGGTCATTGACGAGAGCGGCCAGGAAGTGGAGCTCTCCGACGAGGACCGGAAAGAACTCCGGGTCTTCCAGAAAGGCCAGCAGGTCGAAACCAACAGCGGCGTGACCGGCAAGGTTACGAAGGTCCGCGGTTGGGGCGACAAGATGGTGCTCACCGTTCAGGGGCCGGAAGGGGCCGTCACCGTCAAGCCGGCCGACGTCAAGAGTATCGTCACCGGGCAGGAACAGTCGCCCGGCGAAGGCCCTCCTCCGGAAGGAACCAAGCCGGAAACCAAGCCCCCGGCCAACGCTCCGCAGGAAACCAAGCTCCAGGTGTCTTACGTCCCGACCTCCAAGGGCCGGTCCATGAACACCGTGGCGCCCCGGTACATGGCCGAGGCCGTCAGCAATTACCTCAAAAACCTTCAGGACGAGATAGGCGACCTGGACGAGTTTGTGCGGGATCGCCTGGACTACAAAACCAAGGACGACCTGTATCAAGTCATGGGGGCCGAGCAGATTGAGGGAGTGGCCCTGGCCATTGACGCCATCGAGCGGGGCACCGGAGGATTCGTGATTGGCCACCAGACCGGCGTCGGCAAAGGCCGTATGCTGGCAGCCATCATGCGCTACGCCAAGAAGCAGGATCTGGTCCCCATCTTTCTGACGGCAGGTGATGACCTTTTCTCTTCCATGTACCGGGATATGCGGGACATTAAGGCCAACATGAACCCTTTGGTCATCGCCAGCAACAAAGACCGGGCCCGGATCACCGACATAAATGGTAACGTCATACATGAGTTGGACCTTAACGCCATCCAGGAAGCCGTAAGGAGCGGCACCCTACCTCCCCGGTTCGACGCGATTTTCACCACCTACTACCAGATCAATAGCAGGACCACCACCGGGAAAATGGCGCTCTTGAGCAACCTGGCTCCCCGGAGCATTGTGATTCTGGACGAGTCGCACAAGGGTGCCGGGGACAAGAGCCAGACCGGAGCTTTTCTCAGGAGCGACATTACCCCAGCGGCCCGGGGCGTGATCTACTCTTCGGCCACCTACGCCAAACGGCCCGACACTATGGGCCTCTACCATCGCACCGAACTCGGGAACCTTAACGTGGATCTCGACACCATCGTGGACAACCTGGTCCGGGGCGGGGTGCCGTTGCAGGAATGGGTTGCTCACCAATGGGCTTTGAGTGGGCAGATGGTCAGGAACGAGCTATCTTTTGCCGGGGTTGATATTCCGGTGGAGGTGGACACCGAGAACGCGGCCCGGGACCGGCAGCGGTCGGACGACCTGACCCAAAACCTGAGGGGAATCCTTAGTTTTTCCAGGGCGTTCAGCCGGTGGGTGGCAGAACTGAACGACGATTTCCAGGAGGCGGGGGAAGAAGCGCAGCCGGGGTTCCGTGGCGGCATATCCTCCACCGGGTTTGCTTCGGTAATGCACAACAAAATCGCCCAGATGCTCTTTGCCCTGCGCACCGACGCCACCATCAAGGAAGCCCTGGCCGCCCTGAAGCAAGGCAAGAAGGTGGTCATCGGCTGCTACAACACCATGGAGGCCTTTCTGAACGTCATGCTTGAGTCCGGGGCCGTCAAGGTGGGCGATGAGGTCAACATGAACTTCGCCCAGGTGCTCCGGAAAGCCGCCGATAGCGTCAGGAAATACACCGTCAAGCAGCACAACGGCGAAAAAGAAACAAGGCATGTGCGCGTCGAAGAGATGCCCGAGAACCTGCAAACCATGTGGCATGCTCTGATCGCCATGATCGACAACACGGTTACGGACGTTCCGGCCATGCCCATCGACACTATCGCCAAAGCTCTTGCCAAGGAGGGTTTCAAGGTCGGGGAGATCACCGGCCGCACCCACGTTCTCGACTGGACCGAGGAAAAGAACATCCTCAGGGAGCGCAGCGCCAAGGAAAAATACGACAAAGCCTCCCCGGTCAACAACTTCAATTCCGGGGCTCTGGACGCCCTCATCATCAATAGTTCTGGGAGTACCGGGATTTCCCTGCACGCCAGCGAGACGTTTAAAGACCAGCGGCCGCGGCACATGATCCTGACCCAGATGAGCAACGAGATCAATGAGGCCGTGCAGCTCCTGGGGCGCATCCACCGGACCGGCCAGGTCAACAAGCCCAGCTACATGATCAAGATCAGCTCTCTCCCCGGGGAGAAACGTCCCCTGGCCATCCTGCAAAAGAAGCTGGCAACCCTGTTCGCCAACGTCTCGGGCAAGGGGGAAAGCGCCTATTCCCTGGAAGTGAATGACATCATCAACCAGTATGGCGACTTGGTGATAGCTGGGATGTTCGCTGACGACCCTGACCTGAATGAGCGTCTGAGCGGGGTTCTGGATAGCAAAATTCGGCTCGACGATCACAGCTTTATCGACGCTGACCGGGAGGGAAGAATCCAGCAGATTTTGCGGGCCTTCCCGGAAGATGGTTCTCTCACCAAAAAGGTTACCGGCTGGGCCGCCTTGCAGCCTGTCGCTACCCAGGAAGAGGTCTGGGGCACGATTGATGCCGGATACGAAGAACTGGTGGAAAACCTGAAGCAGCTCGGGGAATACAACCTGGAAAGTGAGCACCTGGACCTCCAGGCCCGGCCTGTTGCCCGAACCATCCTGGCAGTTGGCGATGAGTCGGGCAAGAGCGAACTTTCCAGCCCTACCTATTTTGAGTCGGTGGACGCCAAGATTCAGCGCAAGCCGATGACGGCGAAAGAGATCATGACGCGGATCGACGTCCACTTAAAGGGCAAGGACCCGCTGGCCTTGGCCAACGAGATGAAGGAAAAGGTTGAGGCCGACTTTGGGCCGTGGCTGGAAGATAAGCTGGCATTGATGAGAGGCGCCGGCAACGCCCAGGAGAACGTCGAGAGGTTTGAGCAGGGGGCCAGGAATGCCCTGGAATTTTCCCTGCGCCACCTGGACGATTACCGGGTAGGAACAGCGGTCAACTACCCCTTGCTCAACATGACCGGCGTGATCTACGACATTAAGTACCGTCCGGCCACGGGGAGCAACCCGGCCACGCCGGGCAACCTCAAGATCACCATGGCCGTTGACTCCACCATGCGGACCTTTAAGACCTCCATGGCCGGGATTGGCAACACGGTCAGGTACACGATGTCGGTCCAGGATGGATGGTTGGACGGCTCCACGGAAAGCCCCGGATGGGATGACAGGGTCGCCGCACTATCCACCCGGCCCTATGAGCGCCGCTACATCGTAACCGGCAACCTCCTGGGGAACCCCCTTGACAGGGGCCAGATGGCCTACTTCACCCGGGAAGGCGGGGAACTGACGAGCGGCTTTGTCATGCCTCTTAACTTTGACCCATCCGGGTATCCAGAACTCCAGACGGTCTCCCTGAACCAGGACCAGGCCATCCGGATTCTGCGGAGCGAAGGGACCATTACCGGGGGCGACGTAAATCTTCGGACGAACCCGGGCCCCTTTACCATTGTCGTGCCGGCCGCCAGAAAGACCGGGGGCAAATATTATCTGAATGAGAAGATTCTCTCCCACGTAGAACACGGCGATTTCCACAAGATCGGCAATTCCATGCAGGCACAGATTGATGGTGTGGAAAACCTGAGAGCTATCGTCGATCTTCTCTACGGGGATCACTCCATCGTCATGCAGACCCCCCGAGCGACCTTCGAGAGAGTTATCGAGGTCCAGCAGGACGGTGCGCATCAGCCCTTGCAAGTTGCAGAGTCCAAGGACGCCTACAAAGCAAAGACCACGGGCACCTTAGGGCGTCAGATTGTTCCCAACCCGAAAGTGATGGCTGAATCCCAAGCAGAAGAAATGAGGATTGCCTATGGATCTGAGAGTGCTGCGCAGGAAGTTGTTAAGAAAGGGATGGCTCAAGCCCGGAGAGCGGTTCAACGGCAAGTATCCGGAGCAGCCATGCCAGGGTCTGTTCAGGATTATCGGAACAAAGTCGCCATTGAGTACGGCGACCAAAAATGGGTCAACCTAACCGGGCGGCGCCTGACTCCCGGCCAGGAAGCCTACGAGATTGCCCAGCTCTTCCAAATATTCCGCAGCCCGAAACAGGAGAATTTTCACGTTATCTACACAGACAAGAAGGGCCGGATCCTGGCCCACAATATGCTTTCTTCAGGGACGCTCAACTCCGTCAACATGGGGATCGCCTGGCTGCTGTCCGATGTTAAATCGACGGCCGCACGGTTAGGGGCTACCAAGGCGCATTTCATGCACAACCACCCGAGCGGCGACCCCAAGATGAGCTTTGGCGACAAGATGGCTTTCAACAGCCTGTACCAAGGACTTCCTGACGTGAACCTCAAGGGCCTGGATGATCTCATGGGCGAGTTTGTGGTAATCGACCATGGGAGGCTGAGCTACATCGGCAACGGTATGGAGCTTCAGGGATACTTTAAGTCAACCCCCGGCATGGGGGATTGGCTGAGCAAGAAGGTCAAGGTAAGTGATCCGGCTGCCCTGGCCAACTTCGCTGTATCCTTGAGATATAACGGCAATCGGAGCGACATCAACAAGATCACCCTCGTTTTCACCAACACTAAGAACCAGGTGCAGGGGTGGACGGTCAACCGGAAGGAGCTGCTCACCAAACCCATCGGGAAGGTCCGGGAAACCCTCATGCAGATGGCCCGGGCCTATGACGCTTCCCATGTAAGCATCATCTTGGGGGATTCTGACGTGATGGAAGGCTTCTTGACTCAGGTTGCCAGGGACACGAATGGTTCCCTTGAGGGCTGGGTCATGGACATTCAGACCCCGGAGGGAGACAGCATCAGGAGAGAGATTCCCGAGCTTTGGAAGGCCGGGGAAAAGAAAAGCGTTCCAGCACTCACCAAGGGGTTCTTGTTCGAGGAAAAGGCTGAGTATGATGCCCAAGACCAAGCAGACATTGACGCTTTCCGGGAGAAGCACATCGCCGCACAGCCTGAGGAAAAGAAGGGGATCAAGGATCGAGTCACGGAGAAATTGCGCACCATCTATGACCAGACGATAGATCGGTGGGGTTCCTGGGAACGGGCAGCGGAACGGGCGGCCCGGGCCGGCGCCATGGTCCCGGCCGGGGAGAGCATCGTTAACTCTCTCTCTTACCTGAGAGGGGTAGAGGGTCGGGTGCGCCAGGGGACCACCGGGGATTGGGTCTATCAGGACGCAAAGGGGTTCGATGATAACCTGGGCATGGAGGTCTTTACCGGGGACGAGATGGTACGCAAGGGGGCCAGCCTAAAGGTGCGGCTGGAAGAGCTCAAGAAGCTGGCCGACAAGCGGGGAGGCACCTACGACGAAGCTACGAAGGATTTGGAAACCTTCATGGTGGCACAACGGGACCTGGAACTGGCTGGCGAAACAGGGACCCGGGAGTCTGGGGAGATCAAGGGGGTCCACCCAGAGGAAAGCAACCAGGTTATCGGGGCCATTCAGCGGAAGTATGGACAGGACTTCAAGGACTTGATGGCGGTGGCCGACTCGGTGCGGGAGTGGGGTGACGAAATGATCCTTCAACCTCTCCTGCAGGCGGGATTCATCGACGAGGAAACTTACGCCAAGATCAAGGACCGGAACCAATACTATATCCCCTACAAGCGGCTCCTGGACGATGTGGAGAGCTATATCGCCGCCAACGCCGCGGCCATAGGGGTCCCCGGGCGGGTAATCAAAGAGATCAAGGGGTCAGAGCGCAAGGTGCTTGACCCTCTCCAGATGTGGATCGACCTGGCGCACAAGGCGGCTTATGCCTATTCCAAGAACCGCACCATCCGGTCAGTATATGTAACCGCCAAGGCTGCCGAGTGGCAGGACGTGAAGGAAATCCCAGCCAAGTATCTCCCGGTGGATTTCGTTCAGAAACAGGAGGTGGATTCCAAACTGCGGCCGCAGCTCGTGGGGCTGGCGAATGACCTGGGGATCAAGGTCAGGATGGTGGGCAAGATGCGGGGCCGACGCCTGGGGCAGTTTAAGTCATGGATTAACCAGGAGGTTAAAGACGGCAAGCTGACCCAGGAAATGGCGAAAGAGATTACCGTGAGATTCGCCACTTTCGAGAGCACCATGGCCCACGAACTTGGGCACGGTATTGACGAGGCTTTCGGTCTGGTGAAGCTGCTCATCGAAAACGGCACGCCTGATATGAAGAAGGAGCTGAATCGGGTCGCTGACCAGCGGGCCGGGGACGCTCCTTCCAAGTCCTACAAGCGGTATATCCGCAAGAAAGAGGAACAGGTTGCAGAATTTGTCAGCCGGTACATCATCGACCGCAGATCGGTGGAGCGGCTGGCCCCCAACGCCCTTTCCAAGTTTGAGGGTTTCTTGAGACAGAACCCAACTCTGAAACCGCTCTTGAGCTTCCGCTTGTCCCACCAGGCCGGGATGCTGGACTTTGGGAATCGGGTGTGGGCCAGGTCGCCGCTCCCTCCGGAACCCGGGACTCTCCCCTATTTCCGGGACGGCAAGCAACGGTGGCTGAAGCTGCCCCCTGATATGTACCAGGCGACTCAGAGTGCTATGCCTTCGGAGATGGGAATCCTCATGCGGATTGCCAAGTTCCCGGCTGATACCCTTCGGGCCGGCGCCATCATGGTGCCAGAGTTTGCTCTGGCCCGCAACCCTGCCCGTGACGTGGTGCAGGCCTGGCTCTTTAGCCGATTCGGGTTTAGCCCGTCCAAGTGGGTGCGGGACGCTGTGGGACTCATCTCCAATGACGCTAACACCCAGGAACTGAAGCGGCAATGGGAGGCCGGGGGCGGCCCCCTGGCGACGTTGGCTCAGAGCTTTGTGGATCCGGAAAAGATCACCACCGAGTCCATCATGGGGGACTCCAAGAAGTTCAGGTATTTTGCTCACCCGTTGGACGCCCTCCGGTATGCGTCGGCCTTCCTGGAAAACCTGACCCGTTTCAGCATCTACAAGCAGGCCCGGGAGAAGGGGTTGACCCATGCCGGAGCCGTCCACGAGGCCCGGCGCACCACCCTGGATTTCGCCCGGAGCGGCGGCCACCCCACGGTGCGCTACCTGAACATGATCATCCCCTTCTGGAACGCCAGCATCCAGGGCATGGACAAGCTCATCACCGAACTCACCGGCCCCAACAGGAAGGCGGTTTACCGCCGCCTGGGGATGCTGGCCGGGGTCTCTATCCTCATCTGGCTCTATGCCCACCAGGATGATCGGTACAAGGAACTGGAGGATTGGGAGAAGAACTATTTCTGGCACCTGCCCCTGGGCCCCAACGTCCCCATGCTCCGGATCCCCAAGCCCTTTGAAGCTGGGGTGCTGTTCGGCTCCACCTTCGAGCGTCTCATGGAATGGGGCAGAGGCGAGAACAAGGGCGGGGTCCAGAGCGCCCTCAAAGCGGCCTGGGAAGCGGGCACTCCTGAGATTATCCCCACCATCGCCCGGCCCTACGTGGAAAACTGGTCCAATTACGACTTCTTCCGGGGGCGGGCAATCGAGGACGCCGCCTTGCAGCGTCTGCCGGTGCAGCTCCGGGCGAAACCCTGGACGACAGCCACGGCCAAGGCGATCAGCAAGCATGCGCCCATCTCCATCAGCCCCGTTCAGGTGGAGCACTTCATCCGCACCTGGGGCGGTGGCCTGGGTGCGAACTATTATCTCCCCGGGGTGGACGTGATCTTGCGCAGGGCCAGGGTACTGGAGGACATTCCGCAACCAACCAGGGAGAAGATACAGAGCGTTTGGGGCGTGCGCAGCTTCTTCACGCAGAACCCCAGCGGCTACCGAGCCAAGAGCGTGAACGACTTCTTTGAGCATTACCATGGTGTGATTGAGGCGGACGCCGGCTGGAAGGCTTTGTGGAACGGCGGCCAGATGCAGGACCTGGACAAGTTTTTGGCGGACCATCCCGAGGCCATGTTCGCCCGGGTGGCCCACAAGTATATCAATGAAATGGGGAAGATTAAGAAGGAGCGCAACGCCATCCTCCAGAACAAGACCATGACGTCGGACCAAAAGAAGGAGAAGCTGGACCTCTTGGACGAAAAAGTGGTCAAGCTGGCGAAGGCCGGCAACGCCTTCATGTCCCAGGACGTGGCCGAGGCCCTTAAGATGCCCTCCAGGTACACTTCGGAGGCCGGGATCCGCAAGTCGATGGACATGGACGCCTACTACAAGATGGTCGCCGAATCGGTTGGTGACGCCTTCGAGGAGGTCAAAAAGGATCCCCGGTTCTTCTCCATGGAGGAAGAGGCCCGTAACAAGCGCCTGGTTTCTCTCCTGCGCCAGATGAGGGAGGAATACAAGCCGGTTAAAACAGGGCGTGGCGAGATAGATGAAGCGATGAAACCGTTCCGGTTCAAATCGCTGTTCGATAAGCCGAGTCGGCGCCAACGGGCCGAATGGTCTGATAACTTTGGTCCCCGTCGCTCCCCTTTTTTGCCTTTATAACTTACTGATGACTAGGGAGGCATCCTATGAAGCCAAAAAGAGTTCAACGCTTAGAAGTCGAATTTGCCTTCGGCGCGGCCGGCACGGAAAAAGAGGTGCAGTCGGTCATTGAGGGCGAGATCAACCAGATTCACCTGAGGGTTCCCAATTTCGCCAACAACGTGACGCTGGCGCTCTCCATTGAAGACGAGGCCGGCTATGAAATTTTCACCTCGGGCGCTAAGGCGAGGAATGCAAATTACAATCTGAAAGCCACCGACCTGGACCAAAGTGTGCTCATCTCCGGCACGTTCAAGTTTAAGGCAATTCTTTCAGGGGATGCTGGCGGTGAAGGTGGTTCGGCCAAGGCTGTAATCCTTTATTGGGGCATTAAGGGATAAAAGGGATTCTATTGGTCTGGTCGGTTAGATTTCATCCATCCAGGTCATCGAAAGTCGGAGACGCTCGAAATCCGAAAAGTAGTTGCTTTTTTTAAAATAAATTATGCTATTATGCCTCCCATGAGACAATTTGGCTATAAAATGAGGCACCTTTCGGGGTTAAACTCGGGGAAAAATGCTTCAAAAACCACCTTCGACTGCGGTGAGCACGTTTGCCGCATAGTCTTGGCGGCCCCAAAATAGATAAACCTTCAGACTGGAGGAGTTGGATCATGATTATTCGCCATCAGTTTTCCATGACGTTTCAAGACCCATCAGATCATGTGCTGGTTCGGGACTTTACATATTTCAACTATCTTTTTAGGGCTGCTTACGCTGCGTATTTGCATTGGGACAGCAGTCCTGAAATAGATTGTATTGAGAAATATAATAGCCAAGTATTAGGTGACTTCAAATCTCATCTCGCCAGTATATATCACTCCAGGAAGATAGCGGAGCACTTTTTCTTAGAGCTGTATGACAAAGAGTTAGCCTTTTCAAGAATAAAGAAAGACAGTCCTATTGAGATCATGATCATTGGGGTTGTGTCAGCGCTCACGGTTGCAGTTATTCTTTCTGGTGGTGAGGTAGAATATAAGGACCTTAAATTCAAAATTAATTCACTTGGCTCCGGAATTAAGAGTCTGAGAGAAGCCTTCTCAATCAAGGACGAGAAGCGCAAGCCGATGACCTGGGGGTTGCCATCGGAGGAAAAAGAGAGCGAGCCAAAGGCGGGGTAACGACATTAGGCGAACACTGCTTAACCCGCCGTCGCCTTCGACTTCACGAGTCATCCTCAACGTTAGGCGGTATGGAGCCGGTCTTATGATTAGCTTGGTTTCTCCTGAATACAGTTTAGAAATATTCTGTCATCGGATGCTTGGGAAGGATCTGGTGGCGGTGAGGGATGCCGCATGCGCCGAAATTTATTACGCTCGTAGGGTTCACCGGGAAACCACAAAGGATCAGGACTTCCGAAAGGGTTCGAGGGGACGGATTTACTGTGAGAACCTCCAGCAACTTATTTCGTTGCTCATGAATGGGTCGGTTCCCGCTGACGCATCGCCGGAATTCCTTTTTACGGTGCAGCCTCTCATATTACAACTCTTACAGAAGTGGGAAATAGGCAATCTGCGCAGCGTCTTTGCTAATATGCGACAAGAGGAGGTAGGGCCTTCCTCGGAATTGGTCGATCCGCTCTGTGTGGTGGTATCGAGGCGCGATGTTGAGACAGGCGATTTATCGTCCACCTTGAGCGTGTTGCGAAAACTTACCGAGTCGCCAGGAACTGCCAGAACATTCTTCGAGCGCGTTGACATTGCATTCCATGGCTATGACCATATTTCCCAGGAATTGTTTGAAATTCCCGAAGTCCGCAATTTTGTTTTCCATCTTGATGAACAGTTTCCTTTTTGGCTCTTTTTCCTGTCGAAACACTATCTCGGGCTTCAATGCTTGCTGTTCTGCTTCTTGCCTCCATTTCTTACTGAGGAGGCGCGCTCAAGAATCTTCCCAGAGCGGATAGACCAGTTGCTCACAAACCGTTGGTTTCCGGCAATGAACCACATCTGTGAGTTCGTAGGGTTTTCCGGCCTCCAGATCGAACAACTTACTGACCGGGTTTTAGCCTATATCACCAAAGGCAGGTTACCGTTTAATGAGAAACCATCCGTTTAAACAAATAACAGAAGTGGGCCGATAAGATGTGAGGCTGCAATGCCGATGGGTTACCCCTACTGTTTTTAAAGCTCTATAAGAGGGTTTTCATGCCGCGACTGACCGAACAGGAACAACAGGAGATTATCCGCTATATTGAAGCCGATAAGCCCCTGCCGGACAAGTTTCGCTTTTTGCTGTTCGAGGACAAGCGCGAGGTGGAACTGGTCTGGAACGGCAAGAGCAGCGAAGTCTGCAATATCGTGCTGCCCTTCCAGGTAATCGAGCAGGTGGATGAGCCCCGGGCTGAGAAACCGGCAGACACGGCCTTGCAACCAGGTCTTTTTGACGCTCGCGGCCGCCAGCTTAAAGGCTGGACGAACAAACTGATCTGGGGCGACAATAAGCTGATCCTTTCCAGTTTGAAGAACGGGCCGCTACGCGAGGAGATTGAGCAGCAGGGCGGCCTCAAGCTGATCTACATTGACCCCCCCTTTGACGTAGGCGCGGATTTCTCCATGGACATTGAGATCGGCGGCGACACCTTCACCAAGAAGCCCAACATACTGGAAGAAATCGCCTACCGCGACACCTGGGGCAAGGGGGCAGATTCCTTCATTGCGATGATCTATGAGCGATTGGTGCTGATGCGGGACTTGCTGGCCGAGGACGGGAGCATTTATGTGCATTGTGATTGGCGGGTGAATAGCTTCATTCGCTTGGTAACGGATGAGATTTTTGGTCAAAATGGCTTTGTTAACGAAATAATCTGGAAGCGCCGGGGGGGCGCACTAAATAACTTCAAATCGCTCGGAGCAGTTACTGACACGATTTTCCTTTTCCGAAAGTCTACAAATGCTTACTTTAATCCATTAAAGACAAAAGATTCAGAAGAAGCAAAGCAATATATTAAAGAACGCTTCATTTATGACGATGGCGACGGGCGATTATATAGTCGAGATCCAGTTACAAATCCAGCTTCAACCCCAACACCGAGTTTAATTTACGAATACAAGGGCTACAAACCTCCAGTAAAAGGATGGGCATTTTCCATTGAAACGATGAAGAAGTGGGATGAAGACGGTAGGCTTTACTTTCCTCTGGACAAAGATCAGAGAATACGAAGAAAAACATTCCTTGATGAGTATGAAGGGCAGCCAGTTCAGAATCTGTGGACTGATATATACGTCATTAATTCGCAAGCCAAGGAGAGCGTAAACTACCCTACCCAGAAACCCGAAGCCCTGCTCGAACGCATTATAAAGACCTCATCCAACGAAGGCGACCTGGTAGCCGATTTTTTCTGTGGTTCCGGCACCACCGCCGCCGTGGCGGAAAAGCTGGGGCGCAAGTACATTGTCAGCGACCTGGGTAAATTCGCTATCCACACCACCCGCAAGCGCATGATCGGGGTACAGCGCCGACTCAAAGCCGAAGGCAAGGACTACCGAGCCTTTGAAATCCTCAACCTGGGGAAATACGAGCGCCAGCACTATATCGGAGTCAACCCCAATCTGCGCCAAGCGGAGCAGCAG